>OMNT01001026.1_pt1 | contig 27633 bp, 19 predicted proteins | sample 1672551 | NCBI WGS metagenome assembly OMNT01 (sample SAMEA3136698, study PRJEB25190) | human gut metagenome | reverse complement strand
TTAAACTACACATATATACTAAAGGCTTTCGCCATCTACAATTTCATACTCTAACAAACATTCCTGATTATCTATTTTCTGCTCCATATTCTGAAACAGCATATCTATTGCTATTTTCCCCATACGCAAAACTGAATATTTTATGGTCGTGATTCTTGGATGTATATATTTCAACTGATCCACATCATCATACCCCATAATTCCAACTTGCTCAGGGACATGCATTCCTTTATTCTGCAGATACGTCATAGCATCAATTGCATAAGAATCACACAGACAAAGCAGCGCAGTCTTGCTAGAAAAATCATTTTGTTTAATAAATTTTTCCAGTTTTTCTTCCAAGCTACCTTTCGTTAAAATAGAAACCTCATCCAGCAGGTCTGCGCCCTTCATTCCATCCAGATAGCCCTCTGTTCTTTGTCTTAATGTATAGGTATTTAATCCTTGTTTTTCCTGCGCTCCCATATCAGGTGTAAGATATGTAATTCTTTTATATCCCTTACTGGCAATATGCATTACTGCATCTGTCATAGCTTTCCTGTCATTTACACCAACAAATGGAAATCTGTTATCCAACTTGTTATAAATTGTAACTATCGGTATTTTCAAATCATACAAAGCCTGAATGTATTCCTTGCTTAATCCTATCGGGAATAATATAATTCCATCAACCTGTCTCTCACTTAAATATTGCAATCCTTCTTTTTCTAATTTAAACTCTCTATGAGTTAATATCAAATATATAAAATATCCCTTTTCTTTGGCATGTCGCTCTATCGTATCGATTAATTCCCCTACAAAAATTTCTGTATCCAGTTCCTCTCTAATTTCTCTTTTTAATGCATCTTGTGGAGTTTCCCCTTCTTCAATTTTGCCACCTGGAAATTCCCAGCCATCTTTAAATTCGCCATATCCCCTCTGTGTTGCAAAAATAATTGGTTCTCCATTTTCATTTACCGCCTTTATTACGGCAGCCACTACTCGTACTGTTTTCATCTTTATGCCTCACTCACTATATATTCGTAGATGTCTTCTCTTACCGGTACATCCAGCTTGTAATTAATCTCAAAAGCATCGTCTCCAGTCTTTTCCATTTTAATCGGAATCGGTTCACCTTGAGCAAATACTTCTCCCAGAAAATAAAATTCCTTTGCCTCTTTATCGTCCTTATTCTTTCTTACGAATAATAGAATCTTATTTTCTTTATCTGATTCTGTTCTTTTGAAAAAATGATCCGCATCACTGGAATTTACCTTTCTTGGATGCTTTGATAACGCAATCAAATTCTCCCTCGTTACAAATCTATCTTCATATGCTATTGCGTCTTCTGCTTTATCATAATTGATAAACACCGGCAATGTTTTCGTCGTAGCATCATAAAAATATCCACCAATGTTCTGCGCATTCATATTCCGCTGCCAATTAAGCAATCGACATACATCTTCATATGTATATTTCTGATACAGCTGAAAATCTGTATCTTTGTAAGAATCCGAGTAATTCTCCTGATAGTTTTCAATGCCATATTGAATCAATTCATCCACCATCTTCAAAAATTCCAAATTCTCATTCAGCATTTTTTCAAACTTGTCTTCCAATACATATCCTTCTGAAGATTTTTTAATCAGAACGCAATCCTTATACTTTTTCCGCTCTTCTTCCTTTGGAAATTCATTAGTAAGATTCCTTACTACCGATTCCTCTGTTTGTAAATTCAATTTTTTATGATATGTCATTTCAAGAGTTTTTTCATAATATGTAAAAACTCTTCTACGCTGTTGCAAAAGTTGCTGCAACAATGCTAATTCATAAATACGCTTCATGTTCGTTACTTTTTTTGAAAGAAATTCAATAATACTTGCTTCTTCAGGAGTCAATCTTACTTTATATTCGTCTGAATAATATTTGACCAAAAATGCATAATACGAATCAAATTTCACAAAATATTTATTCACATCAATTGAACCATATTTACGAAAATCTAATATTGATGGTATCCGCCCCAGTCGATATTTTAACTGTTCAAATGACTCTCTTAGTAGCTTCACATCATTCATTCTTGCACTGTCAATTGATTGAAAAATCCTCTTTCTTGAAATCTCATCAAAGTGGAGCGTTGATGCGCCTGGAATAATTCTGGTTCCTTCTGAAACGTATCTTCTAATAGAATCTTTGTTATAACTTCTATCCCCAGACAGCGCAATCGGAATCATATAGTTATTTGTATAATTTCCAATAAAATCAATGATAACAACATACTCTTTGCCTTCTGCTTTACGCAATCCACGTCCCAGTTGCTGTACAAAAACAATTGGTGATTCTGTCGGTCTTAACATCAATACCTGATTAATTTCAGGAATATCTACACCTTCATTAAAAATGTCTATTGTAAAAATATAATCCAGAAATGGCATCTCATCTGTATCATTTTTCACATGATTACAGATATCTTTTTCATGTTTTTCTATCTCATCTGTGGAAACTTCCCTCGTCAGAAGATTAATTGCTTTTTCTCTCTCTTTCTCCGAATTTGCTCCAGTCAATACAGTTGTATAATAACCATATTCATTGAACTTCGTAGAAAGTTCCTGTGCTTCTTTCTTACCACTACAAAAGATCAAGCCTTTTACTCTTTCACCACTATGTCCAAAATAATTTGCCTGTTCCAGAATATATCGAGCTCTTGTATCTGAAACTAAGTAAGAAAAATTTCTTAAATCCGTCTTATCATCTACGGTCTCGCCATCAATTTCTATATCAGTGATACCAAAATAATGAAATGGACAAAGCAGGTCTTCTTTCAACGCATGCTGTAAACGAATTTCATAGGCAATATTGTGATCAAACAAATTAAATATATCAAATCCGTCCGTTCTTTCCGGGCTGGCTGTCATACCAAGCCAGAAATCTGGTTGAAAATAATTCATAATTTTCTGGTAACTTTCTGATCCAGCACGGTGAACTTCATCAATACAAATCCAGTCAAATTCATCAACTTTATATCTTTCCAAAGTTTCTGTTTTCGCCATCATAGACATCGTTGCAAATAAAATATCTGCATCATATTCTTTTGAATTTCCCGACAACAAAGCCAATTTCTTCGTACTTCCAAACACCTTTTTATAGCTCTTCAATGCCTGTCTTGCAATCAATTCACGATGCACAATGAATAGAGCTTTCTTAGGCTTTTCATTTCGCATGGCAAACGCAGATGCATAAGTTTTTCCTGTACCAGTGGCACTAATTAACAACGCCTTCTTTGCTCCACGTTCAATCAAATCATGCACGCTGCAAATAAATTCTTCCTGCATTTTATTCGGCTTTAATTTGTATGCATCATAATCTATAATCTCTTCCTGTAAAGCAATTTTTTGTTGCTCACGTACCAATCTGTCAATCTGTTTTTTGTGCTTATATTCTTTCCTATATACTTCACTAAATTCTTCATAAGTATAGGAAACATCACCTGTCCAAAGCATTTCAAACTCTTTTACGATTGACTGGGCCATCTCACCCTGTTCCGTACTTACAAGCTGTGTATTCCACTCCATATTCGTTGACAAAGCAGTCTGTGTCATATTAGAACTACCTATAATAATTCTGTAAATTCCACTTTCTTTAAATAAATATCCCTTTGTGTGAAATCCTACTCCAGCATCATCAACGTGATACAATTTTAACTCTACATTCTTTAACGCTGCAAGCCTGTCCAACGCATACGGATCACTAAAATGCAAATAATCCGTAGTCAATATCCGCCCCTTAATGCCTCGTCTTTCTAGTTCCTTAAGAGTTTCCGACAGCTCAACAAAACCACTTCTACTAATGAAGGCTACGCTAATTGAAAATTCATCGCAATGCATCAACTGATTTTCAATATGTGTCAGAACCTTAATTCCTCGTTTATGGTCGTTGGTAATGAACTTCGGTCTGTACGCAAGATTGGAATCTATTGTGCTGTCGATAAAAGCTGTTTCTAAACCATTGTATATTTCATTAATACCGTTCTTTTCCAAACTACTCCCCCACACACATCATATTTTTCTTATAATTTGTACTTCTTTCATAAATTCTTTTCTTTAATCCTTCCCATTAGAAAAACTTAATGAAAATTTACATTAGATATAAAAGTGTGTTCTTAGTTCCTAAAGGATTCTATTGTTCATCATATTTTTAAGTTGCTTAAAACAATTTAAATGTAATAATCATCAAATGCCATTCTTAATGTTTGTAGCTCATCTGTTGGATAATAAGGATTTCCTGTATTAGTTTTTCTTCCATTTTCACTTATTAAAAATATATTTTTCTTAGCCCTCGATATCAAAACATATAGCAATCTGTATGCAATATCCTTTCGAAGTAATGGCCTATCAATTATATCATTCCAATTTGGTAAAATGCCATTTAATAATCCAAATGCAATCACAGAATGATATTCTTCTCCCTTCATAGCATGAATTGTGGTAATAACAATACCTTTCCTTTCTTTGAAGCATGACTCTAAATCAGATGTTGAGGATAATAAATGAAACCGATGTACACGATCTTCCGTTTCATCTATAAAAGTCTCAAAACACTGCTTTAACATATTCTCACTTTCAATATCAATCCCCATTTTTCTGAATATTGTCCTTATTATCGTCTTGTATAGTTCGATACCATCATTTTGATTTATCGATATACGGCTACCATTTATACAACTAAGTAAGGACAAATTATCAAAATTATCTGGAATATGTATTCCAAAATCAAATTTAAGAATTGATAATATTTCTGTTGCTTTGCTCTTTCTTAAACGTTCACTTTTTCCCGGTTCAGTGAACGTTAACCACGCAATCAGATAAAAAGGATTCATTGGGTCATATTTAAACGGAACTATCTGTGGTGCATCAAAATCTAAATTAGGCAACAATTTACGCAGGCTTTTTGAAAGTTCATAAAGGTATGACCATTGTGGTGCAGCAACGCATATTTCATTTGGCTCAATTCCTTGTTTGAGTTCTCTCTCAATTATTACGCCTATTGCATTTGTTAATTGAGATGTATCCAAATTTTTCAAATAAGTTATTACACCACTTTCTGATGCATATTCACAACAACTATTCACGCATACTGCATTTAAAGCATATTTAGCATAAAAGTCAATTAATCTTTGAGTTGAGCGATAACATCCACTTAACAAAAGTTTGTGAAAAGCAACTCCAAATAATTCAGAAATTTGCTCCACAGTTTTTGCCACTCCCCCAAGCGTACTATAAATCGCCTGATTAGGATCTCCAACGAACATTATATTCATTGTTGTATTAGATGAATAAAGCTCAGACAAAATTTTATACTGAATCGCATTTGTATCTTGATACTCATCAACCATAATACTTCTAATTATTGATGAAATATTTTCCGCAATAAACTTATACTTATGTAAAAGCATTATACTTTCAATCAAGATATCATCAAAATCAATTTCTTTATTTTCTCTAATTATTTCTTTATATCTTTTTACAATCACCGGATTTTCAAAGTACTTGTTATGCTTCACCGAAATAGCAAGTTCATCTGCAACTTTTTTCCCATATTCCAGCTTCGTATATTCATCAATTATTCGATAACCAAAACGAAGCCTTTCTGAATACATCGAATACGGTCTAATAATAAATTCCATACAAAACTGGTGAATTGTCCCAGTCCATATATTATTTTGTCCAATATCCAAATCATCTAATCTTCGCTCCATCTCATCTGATGCTCTATTTGTATACGTAATAGCAATATTAAGCCTCCTTGATGTTGGATATTTTAAACTCAAATATGCCAACCTATGTACAATAGTCCTAGTTTTTCCACTTCCTGGGCAAGCAATCAATACTGCATTTCTTTCTTCCTTGACTGCCATCTGCTGTTCCGTGTTTAGATTTTGAAGAATTTCTTCTATATTACTCCACATTTTCACTTATCCGATCTTGATATAAAAAGAATTTTGCTAGATTATCTTTTGGATAATCTTTTATGAATTCTGCTTTAATATCTGTGAAATCGCATTCTCCACTACATACCTGTAGACGCTGCAACAACGCTTTTGCTTCTTGGTAGTGATCTAAAACAGTTAGCAACATCTTCTTTTCAATCTGTGTATTCATCACTTCTGCAGATGCGAAAGCGATTGCACTAATAATATAGTCTGGTATACCAACAGTTGCATCCAGGAATCCACTCATAATAATTGCCATCCAACCCTTTTTATACCTTTCAGTTAATTTCATCACTGCATCATATCGCTGTGATTCAGTACCATTTATATCATTTTCGTAACTTTCAATTGTAGATTCTCTCTTGAAGTCAGCTAATTTAACAAGCTTTTTGAAAATATCCTTATTTTCATCAATGTTTGCAAAATCCACCTCAAAGGTATGTGGTGCATAGAATGCCTCTACCCATTTATTATCTTTATACAGTGTATCTAACTTTTTCTTTCGTTCTTTGCCTAGCTTTTCAGCAGCTTCACTAGATTTGCTCGAACCACTTACAGTCGCATCATAATCTGTTACTATCGAACAATATTTTTGTATTCTCTCTTCATCAAAAATACTTGCAATATTCTCAAATCCAACACTTCCTACATTAATTAATCCTATACCAATTTCGTCTAATGTAATACCTAAACCATATTTCACTAATGCTGGTATCATTATTTCCTCTGCATCTCCTTCAACAAGAATCACGCCTTTCGAAAATAACAATACAGATCTTTTCGCATCAAGATAACGACTTAAGCATTCAGTCAAAGACACATTTTTTCCTACTAAATTCTTTTCGCCAAAAATATCCAACCCATTTGTAGGTCTCATTATTAATGAACCATTCTTACTTCTTTTCATCACATTCACATTCTCAATATTTGACACTTCAGATATATGAGTGGAATGAGTTGTCATTACGACTTGTGTATAATTTTTTGACAGTTGCAAATTGTCAAATAACGTTTTTTGAATATGAGTGTGAACATGTGCCTCAGGTTCTTCGACAATCATTATATTAAGAATTTCATGATGGCGATTTGCTTCAAATTCAACTAATTTCAACGCAATGTATAAGATATTTAAATGCCCCAATCCCAAAGAATCAATATCACGTTCACCTGCTGGATTTAATGATAAAAATCTTGCTATAGAATCTATATCTTCTTTTAAACTGGATTCAACTGAAACTTCAGGTGAGTACACTAAGCCCACTATATCTTGTAACTTAGAATTAATATCCGTTCCAATAGAAGCTATTTGTTTAATTCCAGACAAAGATTTATTTAAGTCTTTGATCTTATTTTTTATTCCGTCTATATCATCTGAATCGATTTGACTTTGTATCGTTTCGAAGATTCTTTTCATAGGATTCTTAGATTTATGCATTTCAGATTCTACATCTCTTAAAGCATTAATAAATACAACCGATACATGTTCCCATAAATTTAAGATGTCTATAGCACTCCCTAATACAAACGAGTCTTCATTGTCGGGATCTGCATATTTTCCCACTTCAAAATCTCCAACAATTTTTTTATACACTTCATTATTTGTGAAGTCTTCTTGAGAACGAGCTCTATATGCAAATTCATAATCCGAAATTTGAATAGATGCTCTCACATTTTGGAACTTTTCTCTATCTCCACTTGTTTCAAACAATTGTTTTCTTATTTTTCTATTTGGTCGAATATATAACGTAACAGTTCCATATCCCTTATCCGCACACCTAATATAAGATTTTAAGAACTCTTCATTTTCCTGATCAGGACTAATTTCAGCACAAATTTCGTTGACTTTATCCACATCTGTTATTTCATCAAAATAGGCAGAAATAATAATCCAATGCCCTCTCCAATCACCAATTGAATCTGAAAAATCGCTTTCTTTTAATCTTTTGGTGTTATAGTAATAATCACTATCCAACAATATCCTCATAGCTGTCATTGCATTACTTTTTCCTGAATCATTCTCACCAATAATGGTATTGGCTCCTTTTCCAAACTCAAATCTGGCATTTTGGATATTTTTATAATTCACAATCTGAATGTACTTTAAATACATGTCATCCCCCCTTACTCACAACTTATTATATTTTTCCTTTTTCCCTTTCGCCTTGCTCACGGGATATTTCTCATTATTGACCTTAATCTTCTCCTGCACAATCTCATCGATATCCAGTCCACAGGCATCTGCCATGAGGACGCAGTAATTTAATACATCTGCAAGTTCTTCTTTGATTTTTTCCTGTTTTCCCTCATTGGATACGTCTGTACCGCTCCACTGAAATACTTCGAGGAGTTCTGCGGCCTCCAGGGAAATGGAAATCGCCAGATCTTTTGGATTGTGGAATTGTTTCCAGTCACGGTCATCTCGAAATTTCAAAATTTGTTTTATCGTCTCTTCTGTCATTCTTCTTACTCCTGTTCTGCTGCCTTTTTTAAGGCTTCTCTTAACTGATCATCGCATGCATATATGTACAGACCATTTACTCCACGCGTCATAAGAACACGAACCTCATGCTTCAGCAATTCTTTTGCAAAGTTCTGCTTTGTACCGTCTTCCATTGTTCTGTTCTTGGTCGCTTTTCCGTTGCTGCTTTCGCTTGGATCATAAATAATTTTTCCATCACGATATTTTACAGACTTTCCAAGAATCACTCCTGCATAGTTGAGATCAAATCCCTGGATTGTGTATGTTGAACCAACTTCGTTAATTGTATGCGCCTGCTCTGCCCATGCCTGTTCTTTTATCTTCTTTTTCTCATCTTTATTAAGATTTTGTTCCAGTTCGTAGTTCCATGGCTTATGCCATCTCTGGTCTTCTATCCACACATCTACTTCCCAGTATTTTTTTGATGTATCCTCCGGCTTTTTGCCTTTCTTATAATCCCAGTCATAATTGGCAATGACACGCGACAATCTGCTCTTCTCACTGTTTGCTTTTTTCTGTATTTCCAGATCCAGTACTTCCGGTGAATCAAAGATTTTTATTTCATAGTCATGATGTGGAATTTTGTTTATAATCTGTTTCTTCGTAAAGGCATCGATCCATGCAAGTGTCTCATCATCCGCCTGCATGCGAAGCTGTTTGGTCAGTGTGATATGATTATGCTGTTCGATTGCTTTATTGCGATACCTGTCGATCATCTGCTTTTCCCAGTACTGGTCCATTCGTAATATCTGATTTTCATCAAATACAATGGCAACAACTTTTGCTCGTTTTACGATATCATCCAGCTGATTTTTCCCACTGTATCCCTGATTTCCTTGTGTGAAAAGCAGATGTGCTTCATCAATAAAAACAACATCCACAGAATCAGGATCTTCATGTCTGTTTAAAAAAGTGGAAGCCTTACTTACCACATCTTTATACTTTTCTGTGATTCCAAGCTTCTTTGCAATATCAGAATACACTTTTACCTGTTCATCGTGATTGACTACCATGCAGCATTTAAATTCTGTATTGTCTTTTTCTTCTTCCTGACAGTACAATTCATAAAAAATGCTACTGTTCAGAACGGTCTTTCCAGTACCTGCTTCACCATCAATAAATATAATTTGTTTTTCATTTTTGTTTCTGGTCAACGCAATACAGTCCAGAATCTGGATTTTTGCATCCTCCTGCTCGTCTGTTAATTTATGCAATGGCGATGCTTTATAAATCGCAGAGTCTTTCACGATATTTTCATCTGGAAAAAGTTCTTCATCCGACTCATGAAGCTCTGTCCAGATTTTCTGAAAAATCCCCTCAAATTCCTCAGATGGATAATAATGTTTCTGAGGATTTCCTCTTCCATTGTGAACCTGGTGCACTTTATCCACACTCATAAGATAATGCATAAGACGATTTTCGACATCCAATGTCAGGGACTTATTAAAATGCTCATGGCCGATGATATATAATGAAGCATCTGTTTTCATCATTCTATATTGCCATGTTTCATGTTTGATTCGGTTATGATAATGCTGTCTCGTACGTGCAAAGATATTGTTTGATTCCCCGACATATACATCATACTTATTCGTTTCCGGCCAGTTATGGATGTATACCGTCGGAAAATTCATGATAATATCCTTTGCATCTTCTGCCTCATTTGTTTTGATTTCTTTCTCAAATTCAGCCAGTGCAGTTTCATTGTCTTTTATTTTTCTAATAATTGGTTTTGTGATGTTCATGCTCATTATCGTTTTTTATAACCCATCTTCCCTTACGGTTGTTACCTTCTCGTACTATAATAAGATTCTTTAGATTTGGTTTCAAAAGTTTCTCTGGATTAATTATATCATTTAACCACTCACACCTCAATTACCGTTTTGTTGTTTATATTGTCCAAAAAAGGCACCGACCTCCGTCAGTGCCTTTCTCATCTTTATGCTCTTTCCATTGCTTCTTTGTAATCTTTTGTATCTGTGAAGATCTCGTTCTTCCACGGGTTCTTTTTCTGTGCTTTTGCGCGTTTCAGGATGTATGCGAAGACGAATACATTCACTGCAAATGACAGTACGGAAATAATTCCCTGTGCGGTCGGTTCTGCGATAGTCGGCATACTGCTTCCCATTGCTGCTGCGATGCCGCCCTGTCCGTATACGGAAGTGACTGTTGTGAAACGGCTCGCATCCTGGAACAGCGGGAATACCTGTGCGAACATGCACCAGAGAGCCAGTGTGTTTGCACGGTTCTGAATCCAACCGCCTTTATTCCAGAGTGCTGCTGCAAAGGTAGGTGCAAGCAGAAGTGCCAGTCCGCAGTACCAGGAATGTGTCGGCAGGTTCAGATATGTATATTGGAAATTCCAGATATCATATGCAAGGACATATACCCAGATCATGTCCGGCCAAAGCATATCTTTTTTGTCTTTTGAGGAATAGATTCCCCACCATCCTGTCATACAGAAAATATTTAAAATTCCGGCAAGTCCGTTTAATACGTTCCACCAACCTCCATAAAGCCATACACCTTCGGAGGAAAGCCACCAACCGCCAGCAAGCGAACCGGCACGGACTGCTGATTCAAAGTCTGATGCTACTGCGATCAGGATATTGATTGCAACAATGATAAACGGAAAAGCTTTAAATCCATGAGATTTTCCAAGCTTTCCCCAATGGTACTTCAGTATCATAAATCCGATACATCCTGCTGTTGCTGCATACAGCTTTGCATAATGGAACCAGCTGTTCATGTGCACATATGTATCATTATTCAGTGCCCAGTCGGCTCCCATTGCTGCGCCAACATAGATAGCGATAAAGTACACGCTAAGTGCTGCAGGAAGGATCAGGAAACAGGCAATACCGCCCGCTTTGGATCTTCTTGCGATTTCATTCATTACGACAAGTCCGGCAAATACCAGCAGCCATCCAAGAAGCTGCCATCCGGCTGTCTCTCCGTAGATTTGAAAAAACATACTCTTTACTCTCCCTCTTTTGTTTATTCTACTTCTATTTCCTTAATGTTGAACTCATTTCCCTGCAATAAATAGGTATGCTCACTTCCGCAATGTGGACAGGTTTTTCCATGTTTTACCGTTGGATATGTCTGCTTGCAGTCTTCACAATACGTGAGTGCAGGTAATGTTTCCACCACTAATTCAGATTCATCGAACAGAGGCCGCTTTTTTGCAGCCCATGTCCAGCAATTCTGTAAATAGGACTCGATCACTGTCGAGACCTCTCCCAGTTCAAGTGTGACTTTTCGTACATGTGTCACTTTATTTTCAGCGGCCACCTTTTCCAGATGATCCATGATATGAAAAGTTACTCCAAGCTCGTGCATATTTTTGCTCCTTTATCTGAGAGCTGCTGCACAGCTCCTATTTTTTCTTTTTGAATTTCACTTTGATCGACTGTTTCACCATGTTTGGAAGAATGTATTTCAGCTTATCTTCCGAAGCACGCATAATGGAAGCTCCCGGAATCTCTCTGTGCAGGTGGATTGCGTCAAACATACATTTCGTTGTACAGACACCACATCCGATGCATTTATTCGGGTCGACAACAGATGCTCCGCAGGACAGGCAGCGGGAAGTTTCTTTTTTCACCTGCTCTTCTGTCAGACTCTGTGACAGATCACGGAAGGTTTTTGCCTGTTCTTTTACATCCGCTTTTGGCGGAATCTGACGACTGGATGAGTCATAAGTTTCCACTTTGATGTTTTCTTTGTCCAGTTCGATGAAATCACGTCGATTACGTCCGATCGTCAGTGTACAATGTTCATGGACGTAACGGTGAAGAGAAATTGCACCTTCACGTCCGGCTGCGATCGCATCAATGGCAAATTTCGGTCCAGTGTATACGTCACCACCTACAAAGATATCCGGTTCAGAAGTCTGGTAAGTCAGTTTGTTGGCAAGTGCGCCACCGTTCGGGCGGAGTTCTACATGAAGATTATCCAGCATATGGCCCCAGTCGATTGCCTGGCCTACTGAGAAAATGACATGACGACAAGGAATTGTTACCGTATCGTTCTCATCGTATTCCGGTGAAAATCTGCCCTGTGCATCAAATACACGGGTACATTTTTTGAAAACAACGCCACTTACATGGCCATTTTCTTCCAGAACTTCTTTTGGTCCCCATCCACAGTTCAGTTCGATTCCCTCTTCAAGTGCTTCTTCGATTTCCTCGTCGCTTGCCGGCATTTTTTCTCTTGTTTCCAGACAGAACATGGAAATCTTTGAATCAGTACATCTGCTGCTGATTCTTGCCGCGTCAATGGCTACGTTTCCGCCACCAACTACAACAACATCACCTTCAAGCGCAAAACTCTCTTTTGCACCGGCTTTTCTTAAGAAATCCACGGCCGCATATGCACCTTCGGCATTTTCTCCACTGATTCCCGGTTTTCTTCCTCTCTGGCAGCCGATCGCAGCATAAAATCCTTTATATCCCTGCTCTCTCAGGTCTTCGATCGTAACGTCTTTTCCAATTTCCACGCCACAGCGGATTTCTACGCCAAGCTGACGGATCACATCAATTTCTGCCGCCAGAAGATCTTTCTCCAGTTTGTAGGATGGAATTCCATAGCGAAGCATACCGCCCGGTTCTGCATTTTTTTCAAAGATCGTCGGTTTGTATCCGGTCAGTGCAAGGAAATATGCACAGGATAAACCAGCTGGACCGGCTCCGATGATTGCGATTTTTTCTTCAAATCCGCCTTTCAGTGACGGAATTGTTTTCTTTGGAATAAAGCGTGTCTCTGCATTCAGATCACGTTCTGCAATAAAGCGTTTGACTTCATCGATTGCAACAGCTTCGTCGATTGTGCCTCTTGTGCAGGCATCTTCGCAGCGACGGTTACATACATGCCCGCAGACTGCCGGAAGTGGATTATCTTTCTTGATCAGTGCAAGTGCATCCTCATAGCGGCCTTCTTTTGCAAGCTGCAGATATCCCTGTATTCCGATATGAGCCGGACAGGCTGTTTTACACGGTGCTGTACCGGCATCATAGCAGTTGATACGATTAACATCACGGTAATTATGTGTCCACATATGTTCGCCCCATGGCTGGTCACCAGGAAGCGGCATCCGCGGATATGTAATCTCGCATCCTTCTTTATCGCAGAGTTTCTGTCCCAGTTTCACCGCTCCTGCCGGACAGGCTTCCACACATTTTCCACATGCGACACAGTTCTGTTTCTCTACTTTTGCGATATATGCAGAACGAGACATATTTGGTGTATTAAAGAGCTGTGACGTACGAAGCGCATAGCAGACATTTACATTGCAGTTACAGATAGCAAAAATCTTGTTTTTTCCGTCAATGTTTGTAATCTGATGTACAAAACCATTTTCTTCTGCCTGTCTGAAAATATCCAGTGCCTCTTCTTTGGAAATATATCGTCCGTCTTTCTGTGTCTCTACAACATAATCTGCCATATCACCAACTGCAACGCACCATCCTTCCGGATCATCGGCGCAGCCTTCGTCATGTGTCAGTCGGGAACGACGGCAGGAACAAGGGCTTGCTGCATATTTTCCCTCATATTTACTAAGCCAGTAGGAAATATGTTCCAGATCAACAGATTCATTTTCCATCTCGATTGCTTTTTCAACAGGGATGACATGCATACCGATTCCGGCACCGCCCTCCGGTACAAATGGAGTAATTTTCTCCAGTGGCAAACGGGACATATGTTCAAAAAATGTACCCATTTCCGGGTTGGATTCCAGTATTTTTGCGTTCATATTAAAGAATTCCGCACATCCCGGTACATACATCGGCAGGACATACTGCTTCTCATGTGCCGCATTTTCCCAGTTGTATTCGAGAAGTCCTTTGCGTGACATTTCTTCCAGAAGTGCCTCACATTTTTTCTCTTCCAGCCCTGAAATTTTCACGATCTCCGACAGTGTTTTTGGCTTTCTTACCCCAAGCTTCAATGCCAGGAGTGCTTCCTCATCAGTAAGCACTCCGGCCAGTCCCCAATACTCCGGATCATTTCTGGTGATCTTTTTAAGACCCAGCTTCTGCGGAATACGGTCTGTGATCTTTTTGCCCAGTTTCGCAATTGGCTCGCGAAATGGTTTACCCGGATCCGGTGTAAATTCCGGGTACACATAATCCGGATAAAGCTCCTTATCGAGTTCTTTTTTCATCTCTCTTTCCTTTCCCTTCTCTCTTCTGTTTTGTTATGATTTCCAGTCAGTAACCTGCTTTTTCAGCCATGTAGTCCATGCTTCTATGCCTTCTCCTGTCTTTGCACTGACCGGGAAAATCTCCGCTTTTGGATTTCTCTGGTGAATGTATTTTTTTACCAGTTCCATATCAAAATCAAAGTATGGAAGTACATCAATCTTATTGATCAGAACTGCATCACATACTTCAAACATTAATGGATATTTCAAAGGTTTGTCATGACCTTCCGGAACAGAAAGAATCATTACATTTTTTGATGCGCCTGTGTCAAACTCGGCCGGACAAACAAGATTTCCTACGTTTTCGAGAATCGCCAGATCTACATCTTCAATGCCCAGACCTTCGATCCCCTGCTCTGTCATTTTTGCATCCAGATGACACATGCCACCTGTATGCAGCTGAATTGCTTTTGCCCCGGTTTCGGCAATTGCAAGTGCATCCACATCTGAATCAATATCCGCCTCCATGACCCCGATACGAAGGTCATCTTTTAAAGCTGCTATCGTTCTTTTCAGAGTTGTCGTCTTTCCTGATCCAGGTGACGACATCAGATTCATCAGAAAGACACCTTTTTCTTTCAGTCTGATCCGAAGCTGATCTGCCTGTCTGTCATTGTCCGCAAACACGCTCTCTTTAATTTCCAGAATCCTTACTTTTCCCACCTGTTTTTATTCCTTTCATCAGTATTTCTACCATTTCTTTTTTTGCCTGTTCATAAGTCAGTTCATTTTGATACAGAATATCTGACTCCATAAAACAATATACAGTGCCTTTTACCATTGCCATTACTACCGGAATGGAAACTTCTCGAATCATGCCCTCTTCCATGCCTTTTTCAAGATACTTTTCTGCCTGTTCCCATCCATTGTTTACTGACCTCATCAGATGTCGGTATGGCTTTGGATACTTTTCCGCAAGTTCGTAGATCCGACTCAGTCTAATGTTGTAATACCTTTCTGGCAGTGCACACAAAAGCTTCTCCAGTTTCTGCACTACATTCAGACTTACGTTCGCCTCCAGTTCTTCCTGCATACTGTTTAAATCTGCCGCATAACGGTCTGACACAGCTACCAGAACTGCCTGTTTGCTTTCAAAGACTGTATAAATTGTCTTCTTGCTGATTCCAAGGTGCTTAGCCAGATCATTCATTGTAAATTTCAGGCCGTTCTGTTTAAATTCCTCAATCGTTGCATCAATAATTTTTTCCCGCATTCAATCCTCCATTTGGAAACCCGGAAACTCTTTTTGGTTTTTTGGTTTCCATCATTGTAACACATTGACAAAAAAATGTCAATCTCAACAAATTTTTTATGTAATAGGAACATTACGGAGTAATTTCCTATTACATAAAAAAGACACCAACCGCAGTCAGTGTCTCTCTCATCTCAACTATTCTCTTTTCTCACACAAACATCTCATACAATCCCACCATTACCGGCATGGTCGCAATCGACAGCAATGTCGTTAGTACATACAATGAGCTCGCATATGCAGCATCTTTATCGTACAGCTGTGCCATGGATGTCACGGTCGCACAGGCAGGTGTTACGGATGCCAGATACACAGTCAGGAGTATCTGTTTGGAATCATTTATTCCTGCAAATGTGTTAATTACTTTCATTAAAATCAGTACAAATATTGGATAAATGATCAATCGCAGCACCGTAGAAACATAGTTTCTTTTCTTGGTAAATACCGTCCTGAGTGGTACTTCTGCGATGACCATTCCTGCAAGCAGCATGCCAATCGGACCAATCATATTGTTCATCATATTCATGACATCCTGTACACCTGAAGGCAGTTGGACTCTACAAATAAACAGCACTACTCCTACAATAATTGAAATAATGTTTACGTTCAGAAATACTTTTTTCCACTCTAATTTATCTTCTTCGCAGAGCATATTTTTGCAGTGTGTCCAGATTAGAATCAGCTGTACTGCAATATACGCACTGGAATAAATAACATATTCCTGCCCAAGTAATTCCTGTACCAGAGGAATTACCAGAATCCCCGCATTTGAATAAATAACGGTTGCACGTTCAATCACATCCAGGTGCAGGATATTTTTTAAGATTGCTGTAAGCATCAAAAACAGGATATGTACCAGAACTGCTGCCACGCATGCCAGGAGCAGTCCCTTCTGTACATCCGGTGTATACTCTACCTGAAAAGCATTTAAAATCACGCATGGAATGACCAGATAAACCATGACCACAGAGATACTTTTGCTCTCCGATGACTTCATAAGTCCGGCTTTTACAACTGCATATCCCATAAGCATAATTGCAAAAAGCTTTGCGATTTCTTCCATTAATAATAAACTGATCTGCATATTTTGTACCTTCTTTTCTTGCTGTCTGTTATCAGTCTTTTGTTATTGATTTTTCCTCAAATACTTCCTCACCACTTCAAATCCGCCACTTGGTACACAGAACGTATCTCTGCAGTACTTGCATTCTTCGTAAGTCTTCTCGAGGTCAAACCATTCTACGGCTTCTACTTCTTCTTTCTGTAAAATCAGCTCCGTGATATCCACTGGCTGATCATAAATATACACAAATGCGAGTTCTTCATCGCGGAACATTTTTCCGTGGAATTCTTTCGCGAAGGAGATCGGGAAGGTTCCAGCAAAGTGGAGCTGTTCCGGTGTTGCATGAATCCCGAGTTCTTCTTCGAGTTCGCGGAGTGCAGATTCGAGCGGTTCATCACCTGCCTGGATATGTCCGGCTGAAGAAGTGTCGAACATTCCCGGGAAAGAGTCTTTATTCTTCGACCGTTTCTGTAACAACACCTGTATGCGTCCTTCTTTTTTGCGAAGAATCCATATATGTGCTGTCCGGTGTGGGATGCCCTCTGTATGTGCCTGTTCGCGGGTGACAGTCTCACCTGTCGGATTTCCGTCTTTATCTATCACGTCAAATATTTCCATTTTTGTTATCCTCGTTTTTAAGTTCTTCTGGTTTCTTATACACTTCAAATTCTTTCCTATATTTCCAAACTGTATTTCTGGAGCTTCCTATCATTCGTTTACTTAACTCATTCCTTTGCTAATTCTCTACTCCGGCTTCTCATCCTCATTTTTCATCTGTGCTCGTGCTTTTCGTGCGATTCCCGAATTGCTGTTCATGATGCTGGCGCGGGTAATTTTGTCATTTCCAAACTTCTGGCGAATCGCATCCATTGTCGCATCGAGTTTCCTGTTTCGTTCCTTCTTTTCGTTATCTTCAAATAAAGACAGTTGTTCAAAACTTTCATCTGTCAGGTTCGTCAATGCAACTCCAATCAGTCGAAGCGGTTCCCCCTTCCAGGATTCTGTAAAAAGTTTTTTGGCTTTTTTGTATATCTCATCTGTTGTATCAGTTGCATTCGGAAGTGTTGTTTGATGAGATTTGTTTTTGAAATCCAACGTTCGAAATGTCACGGATACAGAAATGCACTTCTTTCCTTTTCGACGCATTCTGGTTGCCACAACATCGCACTGTTCAAGCAGTATCGGGAGTACCTGATCCACCGAAACAATATCATCATTAAAAGTCGTTTCCACACTAAATCCTTTTGCCTCTTCTGGCTGTGCTTTGACCGGAGAATCATCGATTCCGCAGGCATATCGATACAGCTGATGCCCCGCTTTCTTTCCCAGCAATACCTGTATTTCAGTCTCTCTTGCATGTGCCATATCCCCAATCGTATACATGCCGGCTTCTGTTAATTTCTTCTCAGATGCCTTGCCAAGAAACAATAGATCGCGTACTGGTAACGGCCACATTTTGACTGGTATTTCATTCGGAAACAAGGTATGTACTTTATCTGGCTTTTCAAAATCCGATGCCATTTTGGCCAACAGTTTATTCGTGGAAATTCCTACATTGACGGTAAATCCAAGCTCATTTTTGATTTTATCTTTGATCTCATGAGCTGTCTGAATCGGATCTGGATAAATCAGTGAAGTTCCTGTCATATCCAGAAAAACTTCATCAATAGAAAAAGATTCCATCACAGGCGCATACGATGCACAGATTTCTTTAAACGCCCTGGAACATTTGATATAAAGTTCAAAATCGCTTTTGACAATAACAAGCTCCGGACATTTTCGAATGGCCATTGCCATCGGTTCACCTGTCTGTATTCCATATTTTTTCGCCGGAATAGACTTTGCCACAACGATGCCAGTACGCTTTTTCGGATCACCGCCGATACATGCCGGAATATCTCTCAAATCCTGCAATCCCTGCTTTACTCTTCGTGCTGACTCCCATGAAAGGAACGCACTGTTCACATCTATATGAAAGATTAGTCGCTCCATATCTTCACTCTCATTTCCATTGCTTCATTTATGCCCACTTGCTCTTATTCTTTTTTCTGATATTTTGTCCGCAGCAGCCACTTCTGGTCAATCACTTTTACATCCTCTCCAAACCGGATGTGCAGTGTCACAGAGCCGACTGACTGTTCAATTTTTTCAATGCATCCATCTCCGAATTTCGGATGTTTTACCTGTTCTCCCACTTCATACTGTACGATGCTGGCCTGGCTGCTTTTGTGCTCCTGCTGCCGGCGATATGTATCACGGATTGCCACCGTTTTATCATGAATCGGACTTTTCAGTTTCTTCTCGTAGTCGTGTTTCATCAGTGCTTCCCCCGCCTTATAATACGGTGTCGGTGCAGCTCCGACCAATGAACAGCAATATTTCCAGGCACTTCCGTGAAGCCCCGGCTGCCATTGATATTCTCTCGGAATCGTGATGTGATGCTCCATATAATGGGCATATTCATGTTTGTACAGATCCATACGGTCTTCTTTACTGAGAGGATTTTTTACTCCGTATCCAACAAAAAGCAACGAAAAATAGAAATGTTCTTTTTCATGGTGACCGGCTCTTGTATAAGACCCCAGCGCATCTGTCTCAAATCCAAATGTAATTGGAATCTGCGCTCCGCGAAGATGATATTTTTTATCCAGTTCTCTGTATAATGCCCGAATCTGTGCCGTCAGAATCGTTGTTTCTTTCTGCAGCGATGCATATAATTCTGTGTAATCTCTGTCCGCCATGAATCCTCCATTTATCTGCAAGTTTCCATCTCATCTTATATGATCTGAAATAACGTTCTTTACTGATTTTTAATCATATACCGAAAGCTCTCATCTGTAAACCTGTTTTCACGGCAAAAGCTTTCTCGCATCTGTTCCACCTGAAAAAACAAGACAGAATAGATTTTCTCTACCCTGCCTTGTTTTCATATCATTTATTACTCTGTTCTCACATTATCCAATTTACTGCAGATACTGATTAGATTTCCAGATCACACTTACCAGTCGTGCAATACAAGCCTTCAGGTCTTCAATCTTAAGAGTTCCCTCAACCAGCGCTTTACGCATATTGTCATGATCACCAAAGCATCCAGGCATCACCAGATCATTTCCTGCTCTCATACATCCGGATGCTGTACATTTCTCATCAATTTCTGTTGTTGTCCAGTCTGTCATGATCATGCCTTTAAAGCCCCACTCATTTCGGGCAGCATCTGTACAGAGATCATAGTTATTTGCTGCATGAACACCATTAATCAGATTGTAACTCGTCATGATGGACATCGGCTGAGATTCCTTCACTGCAATCTCGAAACCTTTCAGATAAAGTTCGCGGAGTGTTCTCTCTGATACCACACTGTCGGAACCCATACGATTATCTTCCTGGTTGTTACATGCAAAATGTTTGATAGTCGTGCCACATCCGTAATTGGACTGCACACCTTCTGTCATAGCTGCTGCAATCGTTCCTGCCACATACGGATCTTCGGAATAATATTCAAAGTTTCTTCCGCAAAGCGGATTTCTGTGAATGTTCATACCTGGAGCCAGCCAGAGTGTCACACCAAAATGTTCCATCTCCGTTCCAATCATCGCACCGACTTCACGGATCAGTTTCTCATCCCATGTCTGTGCCAGAAGAGTTCCTACCGGAATTGCTGTGCAGTACTGATAATATCTTTCTCCCGGAAGTTCTCTGGAATCATCGTAGAAAAGTCCACCCTCCAGGCTGAATTCGAACGGCATGGTAACAATGCTGCCTTCGTTTACATGATAATATTTCATCAGACGAAGTCCCGCAGGTCCATCAGCAAGAACAATGCTTGCCAGCCCTTTGTCGATAGCACATCTGTGTGTCTCTCCTGCTGAACCAGGAACAGAGATTCCTGCCGCACCAAGGTTTCCGCCCTGTGCTTTTCCCGGATCTCCAGCTGCCAGATCGATCAGTTCTTCTTCAGACAGCGTATCAACAAAATCCATTGCCTCTTTTTCATATAATGCATTATTTTTCTTGTACTCTACAACTTCTGTAGTAAAATCTTTCGCATGCAGTTCCACAACTGTCAGATTTTCTTTCTGCGCCTGCTGCTCCGCTGCTCTTTCACGGGCTGTCGTGTTTCCTGCTTCCTGCACCATCTCTTCTAATTCCTGTTTCAGTGGAAACAGATTTTTGACCTGACGGAGCAGCACTTCTTTATCCAGCTTTACACCTCCGCAGAGTTTTGCAGATGCAAGGCTGTTGCCGATCCAGATACCATAGAAACCATTCTCCAGAATCCATGCAGCTCTTTTTTCATCATAAGATGTCAGCTGATCCACAGAAATCTCCAGAGATACTTTTTCGCTTTCACCCGGTTTCAGTTCAGATGTTTTTGCATAAGCAACCAGACGGTGTGCTTCTTTTTCCAGGATACCGCCCGAAAGTGAAACGTAAATCTGTACTACTTCTTTGCCTGAAACTTCACCAATATTCTTCACTTGTGCAGACACTTTGATCTTACCGTCATTTACACTTTCCAGACTGTAGTCGGATATCTCAAACTCCGTATAGGAAAGCCCATATCCGAATCCATAGCGAACCGGCACATCAAAAGTATCAAAATAGCGGTATCCTACATAGATGCCTTCTTTATAAACTTCTGTCTCAACATTTCCGTTATTGTGGGAAAATGTTTCTGAATTCGGGTAATCCTCATATTTGTAAGCCCATGTATCCGTCAGCTTTCCGGACGGAGTGACTTTTCCGGAAACCACATCAGCAAATGCATTTCCACCTTCCATTCCCGGCTGTACAATAGTCAGAAGTGCTTTGATATTTTTAAACTCGTCCATAAAAGAAAGGTCTACCTGTGCTCCCGCATTGATCACTACGATCACATCACGATAATATGCACAGATATCAGCCAGCATCTGATGTTCTTCATCTTTCAGATAATAGTCACCCTTATCAGCGATACGGTCTGCCCCTTCACCGGCGATACGGCTGAGTACGTAGATTGCTGTATCTACATTTTCGCCTTCTGCCGGTTTCCGGATCGCATCACCTGCCGGCATGATAAATGGTGTTGTACTGTAAACAGAAAAGAAACCCATTGTATCTGCACCGTTCCCTGTTCTGGAAAGAATGTCATTCTTCCAGTCCTGACGTGCCTGATCATAGATTTTGTCATAGCTGTTGATCCATTCTTCAGTAGTAACCTGAAAACCGGCATTTTTCATTCCCTGACAGATAGAGACTTTTTCTCTCTCATTAACATCACCGGAACCGGTACCGCCCTTGATCGTCTTCCCTGCTCCTGCACCATAAATAGCAACTGCACTTCCTGCTTTTAATGGGAGAACATGCTCTTCATTTTTCAGAAGAACAATGCCCTCTGCTGCGGCAAGGCGGGCAAGTTTACGGTGTTCGGTTTCCCATGGCTGAATTTCCGGATTCGTTGTTCCGGAAAATGTTCTTTCTTTTAAAGTACGTGTCATGATTATTCCTCTCCGATAAAATCTGCAAATGTTTCTTTTATAAGTTCTTCATCGTCCGTGTCAGCATTCAGGATCAGTGGTTTACTTAAATCCAGGCTGAAGATTCCCATAATGGATTTTGCATCTACATAATATTTACCACTCTGCAGATCCATATCACAGTTAAATTTACTGCAAAGTTTATTGAATTTGTCTGCATCCTGCATGGATACGATCTTTACTGTTAATTTTACCATAATCTGACGTTCCTTTTCCAGTTAGTTAAAATATTTTCTCAGAAGATAGGTCGGTGTGCAGCTCCATGCATGACAGTAGCTGTTTACAATGCTGCTTCCATATGGAGACTCTGCCGGATTTTCCGGATTGTAGAGTTCCCAGAAAGTATCCGCACCGTGATTGATCATGCCGCCCCAGTAATATTTCATATAATCCATTGCCTGGTCTTTTTTGCCACACATCAGAAGTGCTTCTACATAATGATGGTTCATGTATGGAGAGACCATTCCTTTTTCCGGTTTCAGCTCATCCAGCTTATCGAGCATTGCACTGCCTTCTTCGACGCTGACTGCACCTGCAAGCATCAACCATACCTGACTTGCATAGTTGACCTGTTTTTCTTCGCCACTTACAAACAGCCCTGTTTTTTCATCCAGAAGATATTTTCTGACTGCTGCAGTCTTTTCTTCTGCTTCTTTTTTAAGCTCTTCTGCTTTTTCTGTATCTCCGAGGATTTCTGCAATCTTCTGTACTTTTTTTGCACAGTAGATATAAACACCCTGCATAGCAGTCTGTTTGTTCAATCCGTCAGTCCAGTCGATGAAGCCCCAGAATCCTTCACCATTTTTCATCAGATGTTTTTCATCAAACTGCTCTCCTGCGATCTCCATCTGACGGTAAGCGCATTTACTTAAATCTTCCAGGGTCTCTCTGTCTCCGGATGCTTCATAATAATCCAGAAGTGTTGCACCAAAGAACATGGAATAGTCCAGAAGAAAGGTATCATCTACGATGAATTTCGGCTCTGTAAACAGGCATGCACTTACCTGACCATTGTCTTTTGTCTGCCCTGCAAACAGGTACAGGCATCGTTTTACGAGATCCATGTTATGGAATGTTTCATAGTTTGCAAGTGCCTGAAGTCTTAAGTCTCCGAGCCACAGACGGCGGTCTCTCTTCGGTCCATCCTCAAATACGGACTGCATGCAGTTGTGCAGGGTACGAAGGCTGACTCTGTCCAGTTTACGGATCATTTCGTCATCACTCTCTACCGGTTTCACATCTTCCATGCGGACTGAAGAAACACTGGTGCAGTATACATCTTCCACTACCATCTGCCATTTCAGAGAGGTGTCGATTGCCTCGATCTCCATATAACGGAATGCGTATCTTCTTGGAAGTTTCAGTTCTGCCGGAAGGACATCGATATGGATAAATTCTTCCTGAATCCATCCACGGCTGATCCATCCGTCATAATCTTTTGAATCCTCGGTCATTTCTTTTGCGATCTCACCGAATTTCAGTCTGAAAAATGCCGGTGAATCCTGCGGACTTCCTACGGAGTTCAGCTTCAGGGTAACATAGCCTACCTGATGATCTCCAAAATCCAGGCATATCTTATCGCCTTTTGCCATATGATAAGCAGAGAGATTTTCAATATCATCTGCTTTCTGAACTTTCGGATAAATATCCTCTGTTTTCACGATGTCTACGATAGCAACCGGACGAACTACTGTTTTCAGAAGTTCCGGTACACATGCTTCTGCTTTTTTTACAAAATCTTCATTGGTCACTCGAACCATATTAAGATCAATACTTACCTCTGCCATTATATGTTTACTCTCCTTCCATTAATACTAATTTATTTCTAGCATCACTTTACTTCTTTTTTATACTTCCTCCAATTGTTATTTTTTTTGTAAAACACTGACTTTTTTTTCGATTGATTCAATGTTATACTTAGAGCACTTAACAAATCTTCAGTCTCATAACTTAAAAAATTCCATTTCGTTTTGGAGAAAATCATGCAGCTTACTAGAGAAGACTTTCAAAAATTTTTATATACTTATAATGAAGACGAGCTATTTTATCGGACACTATATTTCGAAAAAAAGGAACATCCTGAGACTTTTCACAAATTTTGTCTCAATCTTGATTGTGATCTGATTTCCAGACGGCAATTATATGTTCCGGAATTACAAAAAGAAGGCTGGCATTCTTATTTTGAAGAAAAAGCCATGTTTTGTGATACAGCAGATAACATCATGTTATACAAGCATTACCGTTATACACCAGAATTCATTCATGAACATGAGTTTTTCGAAATTCTATGTATTTATGATGGCCAGGCTCATACCTCTATTCAGGGAATTGAGCATACTCTGCATAAAGGCGATGTCTGCATCATTCCGCCACATACAAAACACAGTATCGGTATTTTTGATGACAGTATCGCTTTTAATATCCTGATTCGTGGCAGTACATTTCAGTCCACTTTCTTTCAGTCTCTGACAGAAGACAGTGCTCTGGCTCATTTTTTTGCTCATGTTTTGTACCGCAAAACAGAGGGCAATTATCTTATCTTCCATACTGCAAACGATCCGCAAATACGTGAAATGTTAGAAAATCTCTATATAGAATATCTTGGCCATGAAAAGTACAGCTATACTTTTTTAAATTCCATGCTGATTCTGTTATGGGCGATGCTGCTTCGTTATCATGGAGGCAATATCGAGTCCATCCTAGCCAAAGATACTTCCGGTAATTCCATGACTGATATTCTCAATTATCTGAGCCAACATTATCAAACAGCTACACTCCGTGAAACTGCTTCTCATTTTGGCTACAGTAGTTCTCACTTCAGCACATTAATTAAGGAAGGAACAGGGCAGACATTTCTTCAGATCATCCGCAGTATTAAACTGGAGCAGGCATGTCGGGCACTTCGTGAAACTTCCTTAAGCAATATCGCAATCTGTGAGCTGGTTGGCTATGACAGTCCTGAACACTTTATGCGGACTTTTAAAAAAAACTATGGTATGACTCCTGGTGAATACCGAAAGAAATATCATGAACAGGAATCCTGATCATTTTGTTTCATAAGTACTTTACTTTCCAAAACAAGAGGCGTATCTTATAACAGGATGAGAAATTTTTGAGTTACTGGGGAGTTCTTTATGTGTGAAAATACGAAGAAAAAGGCCCGTTCCATTGAGATGGTAACGGGTTCTTTGTGGAAAAATATTTTTTTATTCAGCATTCCGCTGATGTGCTCACAGCTTCTGGAAGTTGTTTTTAACCTGAGCGATGTTGCCGTTGTCGGTCGGTTCGCGGATTACAAAGCACTCGGAGCAGTTGGCTCCACCACCCTGCTGGTTACTTTATTTGTCGGATTTCTGATCGGAATGGGCAGCGGTGTAAATGTACGAACTGCCCATGCACTTGGTTCCGGAAATCTCCAGAATACAGAAGATACCATTCATTCAGCACTTATTCTGTGTGCATTGATGGGACTGCTGGTAGGCGCTGTCTGTTTCTTCTTTTCCGGTGGAATGCTGAAACTGCTGCACACCAAAGATGATCTAATCGGACAGGCATCTCTTTATCTGAAGATTTATGCGATCGGACTTCCTGCCATGGGTGTGTATAACTTTGGTAACGGTGTTTTAAGTGCACGTGGGGATACAAAACGGCCACTTTATTATCTGGCTGCCGCAGGTGTACTGAACGTTATACTGAACCTGTTTTTCGTCATTGTATTACATATGGCTGCCGCAGGTGTTGCTACTGCCACTGCAATCGCACAGTATGTTTCTGCAATGCTCATCATGGTACATCTGCTCCGCCGAAAAGATGAATGTCATGTTTCACTGAAAAAAATCCGTTTTCACAAAAAAGCATGTATTGACATTCTGGTCATCGGTATCCCGGCCGGTATTCAAAATGCAATCTTCGCGATTGCAAACCTGTTTGTACAGAGTGGAGTCAATTCTTTTGATACTTACATGGTTTCCGGCAGTGCCGCCGCCACCAATGCCGACACGATCATTTACAATGTCATGTATGCGTTTTACATTGCATGTTCCAGCTTCATGGGACAGAATTATGGCGCCGGAAACAAAAAACGAGTGCTCAAGAGCTACTTTATCAGTCTGTTTTATTCATTCACGATCGGATTGATCCTTGGACTGCTCCTCTTTATCTTCGGACATCAGTTCCTGTCTCTGTTTGCCACGGATGCAGCAGTCATTGACGCCGGCATGCAGCGAATCAAAATCATGGCATTTTCGTACTGTTTTTCGTCTTTTATGGACTGCACGATCGCGGCTTCGCGCGGAATCGGAAAGACTATCATCCCGACGATCATTATCATCATGGGATCCTGCGTGTTCCGTATCGTATGGATCTACACCGTATTTGCCTGGATTCATACCATCCCAGCACTGTTTCTTCTGTATCTGTTCTCCTGGATCATCACATCCATCGCGGAGATTACTTACTTTATCATCATCTACAGGAAACTCTGATCCTGTAGATGATTTTTTATTTTATCAACAAATAAGTAAACTTATGTAGATAAAATTTCTTTTCTCCTCTGGTATCATGTTAAATTATTATCATTTTTAAAAATTTCATTGTTTTTTTATTGCTTTTATTGATGAATTATGTATAATTAACTCTATGAGAAGTTGGAACGTTCCACTTCTTAGATGTTAAAGAAGTCAGCATATAGATGGCTCTATTAAAGAAGAGAGGTAAATGTAAGATGGCAAAAATCGATTTAACTAAGTATGGCATCACAGGAACAACTGAAATTGTGTACAATCCTTCTTACGAAGTATTATTCGAGGAAGAGACCAAAGCAGGTCTTGAAGGATTTGAAGTAGGCCAGGAAACAGAACTTGGCGCTGTTAATGTTATGACAGGTATCTACACAGGACGTTCTCCTAAAGATAAATTCATCGTTATGGATGAGAACTCCAAAGATACAGTTTGGTGGACTTCTGATGAATACAAGAACGACAACCATCCTGCAACACAGGAAGCTTGGAACGCTTGTAAAGAACTTGCCAAAAAAGAACTTTCCAATAAAAAACTTTTCGTAGTTGACGCATTCTGCGGTGCTAACGCAGATACTCGTATGGCTATCCGTTTCATCGTTGAAGTTGCATGGCAGGCACACTTCGTAACAA
>OMNT01001025.1_pt1 | contig 27650 bp, 26 predicted proteins | sample 1672551 | NCBI WGS metagenome assembly OMNT01 (sample SAMEA3136698, study PRJEB25190) | human gut metagenome | reverse complement strand
TGCTTTTTTCAAAGCACTGGTTTGTTTCGCTTGGCTGTTTAATTTTCAAAGAACATCTTGCTGCGGGCGCCTCTCTGAGGGGCTTGCCCCGACAGCCCGTTTATAATACCATCTCCTTTCGGAATCGTCAAGGGCTTTTTTAAAAAAAGTTTGGTTTTCTGTTAGATTTTGGTGTGGAGGTGCAAAAAAGCGCTGCTCTTTGGGGAAGCGGCGCTTTTTGCTTTGCGTTTATTTGCGTTTTTTGTATTTTTTGAGGTGTTCGAGGATTTCGTCGAGCTCTTCTTTGTCTTGATGGATGGTGAGGAGTTCTTTGCGATAGATGTCGGCGGCTTTAGCGAGGATGGATTCGCTCTGTTCGAGGGAGGCGATGACGGTGTGTTCGGCGCGTTCCCAATAGCCCTGATAGTCGTTTTCTGCTTTTTCGAGGTATTTACTGAGGATCTCGACGCTGCGCTGACGGCTGGTGGTGAGCTCGGTGCGGGCCTGGTTGAGTTTTTTGGTACTTTCTTCTTTGGTTGTGGTCATGCGCACGGCGATCTGCTCGTCGGCGGCGTCGAATTTTTCCTGGATCTCGGCCTGGGTCTCGGCGAGGAGCTGTCGAGCGAGGGTTTTGGCGTCACTAATGATGGTGTCGGCCTGTCGGGTGGCGTCCTGAAGGATGGCCTGGGCGCGACTGCGAGCGCGTTCGAGGGGTTTGTAGTCGTCTTCGGTGTGTTCGCTGACGAGTTTGTCGATGAGTTTGTCTTCGGATGCGCTGTCGATGTAGGATGGGTCGACTTCGCAGATGGCTGTGAGGGAGCGTATGAGGCGCAGGGTTTTCTCGCGCGGGACGAGGACTTCTGTCTTATGCATGAATGGGGAACGGCTGTCTTCAAGAAGGGTCTGAAGATGGTAGAGGTCGTCGCAGATGGACTGGCCACGTTTCTGGGCGGCGCGGGCCTGAGCGAGGTCTTCTTGGAGCTGGTCGTAATCCTCTGCTGCTTCCTGCTGTGGTTCCTGCATGATGACGCTATCATAATCCTCTGCTGCGGCGTTTTCCTGGCTGAGGGGCTCTGCGTTTTCTTCGCTTTCTTCTATGAATGCGTCGAGATCTTCTGCGGGATCTTGTTTTTTCGCGAAGCGTGGTTTTTTGATGCGGCGAGCGGCTGGTTTGAGGAGATCTTTGAAGGTGAGTAGATCTGGCTCTGGCTCGTCGTCATCTTCATAGGTGAGGGTATTCTGTTCTTCCTCTCGGGCGATCTGGTCGTAGACGTCGAGGGGGGCTTCTGGGCTCTCCTGCGAGATATCCTCTTCTGGTTCCTGGGACGCATGGCTGCGCTGGATGGCGGGCTCGTCTGCGAGGGCGTCGAGGTCATCGATGAAGCTGGCACGGGCTTTTTCGGCCTGTTCGCGGATGGCAGGGCTTTGCAGGCTGCCTTGTTTTGCTGGTTCTTCGGGATCTGGCTGAGGGGCTTCCTGAGTTTCTGGTTCTTCTAAATCTTCTAAGCTGTGGTCTGCAAAATCGAGGTCTTCTTCTTCGTTGAGCTCGATGTAGTCGCCGATGGTGGCGTCGGGGTCGATGCCGTCTAAAAATGGGGCGCCTTCTTCGAGGTTGATCTCTGGCTGGGTTTCTGTTTCTGGGGTTGGTGGGATTTTATCTGTTTTTTCATAGGCGGTATCGCTGAGGACGTTTGAAACGTTGTAGCGATGGTTTTCTGCTTGTGAAAATAAATTTTTTCTTTCAGGCATGTTCCAGGCCTCCTGGTTTGGTGTATTATTTCTCATTATATCGTTTGCGGCGGTGTTTGTCCATCGCTTGCGCAAAAAGCTGGGGATCTGGATGGATTTTGTAAAAACAAAAAAGCCGGGCGGCCAGTTTTGCTGGCGGCTCGGCTGGATGGATCAGTCTGCGTTGTCGCCGGGTGCCTGCTGTTCGCGGAAGACCTGGCGCATGCTGGTGGTGTCAAATTCTTCCTGGGTGGCTTGATCGACGAGGGTAACGGTGACGTCGATGGCTTCTTCTTCTGTGCCGGCGTAAAGCTGGTAGGTGGTGCCGGCGGAATAGAGGAGGCCGAGCTGGGCTTCGCCGCCCTGGGTCTGGAAGTTGTCACGATTGACGGTGACGGTGAAGGCGCTCATGGTGTCGTTATAGTCAACGTGGACGAGGCCGGGGATGTCGCCGCTGTCGATGGTGCTCTGTACTTCTTCTTCAAAGTGGGTCTTGAATCCGAGCAGGAGTTCCTGCTGGGTTTCGGGGGTCATCTGGTAGGTGACGGTGTCGTCTGTGATGGTTGCGGTGATGTCTTCGGCCCGGGCGGTTTCCTGGATCTGGTCGTCGCTTTGTGTGCCGAAGAGGGTGCGCGGCAAGGTGATGGTGACGGAACGCTCGGCGCTTTCCTGGGTGTCGCCGCTGCCACAGGCGCAAAGGCTGACTGCGAGGAGAAGGATGAGCAATAGGGATGATATTTTTTTCATGGTCACTCTCCGGTTTGGGCGCGTCGCGATAATAAAAAAAGCCACCCTGCGGCAGCTTCTTCTATCTTAACTTACGCCATTTTGTTGTAAGCCTTCATGATTCTGGATTTCTTGTTTGCAACGTTGTTTTTGTGAAGCAGACCCTTAGAGCCAGCCTGATCGAGCTTCTTCACAGCAACGGCCATTGCTTCAGCAGCTTTTGCCTTATCTCCAGCTTCTACTGCCTGATCAAATGCCTTAACAGCGGTACGAACAGCACTCATAGCGCTGGCGTTGCGAAGGCGACGAACCTGAGCAGTTTTAGCGCGTTTCTTTGCAGATTTGATATTTGCCAATGCGCACACCTCCTTTTACCCTCTCGCGAGCGATTTAACACGAAATATAATAGCATATCGCGCCTCTATAATCAACGACTTTTTTCCATATTTCGTACTTTATCTCAAAAAGCAGAGCGCTCCGCAAAAAAAAGCGGAACGCTCTGGCTGCGATCAGTCGTCGAGTGGCTTGAACGCGGACTTGGTTGCGCCGCAAAGCGGGCAACGCCAGGTGTCTGGCAGGTCTTCAAACGAGGTGCCTGCTGGGATCTTGCCTTTTCTGTCGCCTTTGGTTGGCATGTACATGTAACCGCAGGTTGGCATCTGGCACTGGTAAATTCTCATGTCTTTTTCTTCACTCATGTCCCCTCTCCTCCTTTCCTCAAGTATGCATGCGGCTCAATAGCCGAAAATCGACACGACGTATGGCAGAAGCAGCCCAATACAAAGCAAAATCACCAATATGACGAGAAAGACGCGGGCAAATCTGTTCTGTCTGCGTCTCATGCCTGGGCGCCTCCCTCACGGAAATAGCGCTCGATGTCGCTCATGACAATGCCGCCATCGCCGACGGCGGTAGCAACCTGGCGCACGTTCTTTTTGCGCACATCGCCAACGGCGTAGACGCCAGGGATGTTGGTGGCCATGTTTTCATCGGTGAGGACATAGCCACGCTCGTCGGTGGCGAGGCCTTGTGGATAAACGTCCTGGTTTGGATCGTAGCCGACGAAGATGAAGCAGCCGTCGAAGGTCCATTCTTTGACTTCGTCAGTCTTGACGTTTTTCGTGACCACGCTGCGCAGCTGGTCGTCGCCCTTGAGCTCGGTGACGATGGTGTTCCAGACAAAGGTGATCTTGCCATTGGCAAAAGCAGCGTCCTGGCTGCGCTTGTTGGCGCGCAGTTCGTCGCGGCGATGGAAAACGGTGACGCTGTTGCACATATTGGCGAGATAGATGGCATCTTCAACGGCAACATCGCCGCCGCCGACGACACAGACATCCTTGCCGCGGAAGAAGAAGCCGTCGCAAGTGCCGCAATAGCTGACGCCATGACCGCGGAAAGTGTCCTCGCCTGGCACGCCGAGGGTGCGTGGGTGGGCGCCGGTAGCGATGATGATGGCGCGGGCTTCGTATTCTTTTTCTTCTGTACCATTGTTGGTGACAACTTTTTTCACGGCGCCGTCGGCTTCGACACGCACGACCTGTTCAAAGACAAATTCTGCGCCGAAGGCCTGGGCATGTTCATAAAACTTCATGCCGAGCTCTGCCCCAGGCAGGCCTTCCGGATAGCCTGGAAAGTTTTCGATCTTGTCGGTCGTAGAAAGCTGCCCGCCAGGCATGCCCAGCTCAAACACAGTGACGCTGTAGCCAGCGCGGCGCGCATAGACACTCGCCGTCATCCCAGCAGGACCGGCGCCAATAATTGCGATATCGATCATTACAATTCCTCCTCTTCAATCGAACGCCAGTGACAGGAGTCGAACCTGCGACACATGGTTTAGGAAACCACTGCTCTATCCTCTGAGCTACACCGGCCTGTTAACGATGCTTCAAGTATAACACGCCGCCTGAGCTACGTCAAAAATAATCACACCGGAGCGGGCAGGTTTTTGACGAGCAAAAAAGAAGCACCGGCCGAAAATGCGGCCGATGCTACGTGCTCAAGCGTCCACGACCTGCCAGAGCAGGACGGCTGCTGATAGCAGGAGCACGACGTTGACAAATTTTTGGAAAAACACAGGGTCCATGTGACGCACAAGCCGTGTGCTGATCTGCAGCGCCAGCGCCACGGCGATGAAACCGACGACGATATACGGAAGCTTTTCCAGTGTGTAGGCGCCGCTGGCGGCGTGGGTCAGGCAGGTCAGCGCCATGACGGTGCCGCCGCAGCTGAACTGCTGCGCACGGAACTGATCTTTATCCGGATAGCGGTTGCGGCTGTAGATGACCATGAGTGGTCCGCCGCAGCCAAAGGCGCCGGTCATAAGCCCAGAGCAAAATAAAAGCAGCTTATGATAGGGCCGTTCGACAAAAGGTTTGCTGCCGCCGCGATGGAGATCGACCATGCCCTTGATGGCTGTGGCCGCAACAAAAAGCCCCAGCGCTGCCTTCACAAAGGTTCCCGGCAAGTGGCTCAGCATGAGAAAACCGATCGGCATGCCGATGAGCACGTAGAGCAAAATATGCGCCACCTCGCGCCAGCGCGTTTGCCGCCGCACGCGAAACGCCTGCACCAGCGACTGTGTGGCTGAGATCATCACGAGCACTGGCACCGCTGTTTTGATCGGCATGAACAGGCTAAGCAAGGGCAGCGCTGTGACATTGGCAGCAAAACCGATCATGCCTGCCATCGTCATCGCCAGAAGCATCACCAGCCCATAGAGCACAAGTTCCATGCCGCATCCCCCTCTCTAAGCCATCATCCCCTGAACGACCTGCCACATCAGCGTGACGGCGGAGATCAGGAGTACGACGTTGACAAGCTGCTGAAAGATGGTGGTTTTCATTCTGCGCGCAATGGCGGCGCTGGCCTTGAGCGCAATGGCAACTGCGACAAAACCAACGATAATATATGGGATGCCCTGCGCTGTGTAGGCGCCGCTGGCGGCATAGGCGAGACATGGCAGGGTCATGATGATGCTGCCTGCGCCAAACTGCATCATGCGGAAGGTGTCTTTGTCGCGGTAGCGGTTGCGGCAATAGACGACCATGAGCGGTCCGCCGCAGCCAAAGGCGCCGGTCAAAAGTCCTGAGAAAAAAAGCAGCAGCTTGTGGTACGGTTTTTCCTGAAAGGTGCCGGGCTTTTTCCCGCGCGCATCATCCACGATGCCCTTGAGGGCTGTCGCTGCGACAAACAATCCGAGCACGGCTTTCATGACAAGCTCCGGCAAAACATTGAGCGCCACAAAGCCGATCGGCATACCAAGGAGTGTCCAGACGACGATATGACCAACCTCGCGCCAGTGGATGTTTTTGCGATACATAAACGCCTGAATCACGATCTGCACCGCTACGATGAGCATGAGCACGGCAACCGCTGTTTTTAATGGAAGAAACATGCTCAGCACGGGCAGCGCCAGCACATTTGCTGCAAAGCCGATAACGCCCGCCAGCGTCATGGCGACGAGCATGACGACGCCGTATAATACGATTTCCATTTGCAAATTCCCCCTTCATTTTATTATACCCATGATGCTGTCTGTGCGCCATCAGTTATTTTCTAAATTAAAATCAGTCAGAACCAAACAAACAACAGAAGGACCAAAAGGCCGGGGTCCCTCTGGTCCTCTCATGTTATCAATAATTATCGCGCATCGCTGTGACAGGTTTTCCGTCCACCTGCTTGATCGTAACGATCTTGCCGTTCAGGAGCGGATTGGTGAAGGTGTAGTCGGAGCGTTTGTGCATGCCGCGGCTTTCCTTGCGTTCCATGGCGGAGAGGATGACGAGCTTGGAGATTTCCAGCAGGTCAAAGGCTTCGAGGGCGCGCATGAGCTCGTGGGCGTTGTTGCATTTGACGCTCTTTCTGGCTGCTTCGTCGAGCTGTTCGAGATAGGTCAGCCCTGCTTTCATCATGCTTTCGGAGCGCACATAGGTGATGCCGGCGTAGTCGTCAAGAATCTGCTGGGAAGCGATGTTGAGCTCTTTCCAGGTGGCGCCGGCTTCGCGTTCCATGAGCTCGGAATAAAAAGCGATTGCTTTTTTCACGGTTGGGTGTTCGCTGATGTCTGCAAATCCATCGATGGATTGTACATAATCGGCTGCATTTTCGCCGGCGATGCGTCCGGTGATGGCTGCGCCGCCGATACCGCCGTTGATGTTGCCGGCTTCATCGCCTGCGCAGTAGAGCCCTGGCACGTCTGTAGCATGATGGATGTCGACCTCCAGACCCTTGCCCTGAAGGTTTGGTTTATATTTGGTAAATTCTACCATATCCTCGCCGAGATCGATGCCCTGTTTGTCCATCGCATCGAGCAGGGAGGTGTCCCCTTCGCATTCCAGCCCCCAGCGCATGTATTCCATATCCTCCGGCGCTGTTTCTGTGCAGTCCATGAAGACTGGGCCGGTGCCGTTTTCCTTCTTTTCAACGAAAACGGCCTGCCAGATATCGGCGGTGATGTCGCCGAGCTCTTTGGTTGGTTTGGTGACAAATGGGCCGACTGGTTTGCCCTGGCGATCCTTCAGCACACCGATCCAGGTTGCTTTGCCGCAGCGCTCGAACTGCTTTGGACCGGCATGTGTCCAACCGGTTTCAATGTTGCAGAGGGTTGCGCCGACCTTATACCCAGCTGCGCGACCAGCACCGGTGCCAGCCGGGCAGTTGCACTGGTTGAACATCCAGCCTGGGGTGACGGATGGATACAGGCGCATACCGATGCCGGTGGCGGTAACGATGGCTTTAGCCTGATAGAGCTTCACAGATGGCTGCTCCTTGGAAACATCGATGGCGACGGCGCCGATGATCTTGCCGCTGTCGTCGGTCAAAAATTCACTGATCGGCGAATGGTTGTCGATCTCCACGCCGCGCTTTTTGGCTTCCTTGGTGAGAATTGGTTTCTGTTCCTTGCCATCATATTTGAGCCAGATGCGAATGTGTCCTGGCAACGCATGACCGTTGAATTCGTAACGATCATTGCGTGGCTTCATATTGATCCCCCACTTGTGCCAATCCTGTACGACCTCAAAGCTGCGCTCTGCCACCTGACGCTGCAGAGTGCGGTCGCAGCGGTCGCCGACGATGCTCATGCTCATTTCATTCAGATAAGTTTCAATATCCCCGTGAACCTCTGGGATGTAGCAAAGGAAGTGGTCGTTACCGGTGGCGGCGGACCCGCTGCGGCGGCTGTCGGCCTTTTCAGCAACGATGACCTTCGCCCCCTTATCCGCTGCAGCGATGGCCGCCATGAGCCCGGCGATCCCACCACCCACGATGAGAATATCACACTGTTTGATCTCTTTCTGTACTTCAATCATGACCTTTTCCTCCTTACGCTTCATGGGCTTTCGTGTGCAAGAGCATCATTGGCAGCGGATAGCGCAGCTCGATGGCGCCAACCGGGCAATCGATGGCGCAGGCGCGGCAGTGCCAGCATTCCTCTGGATAACGCACCTGTGGTTTTTCGCCCGGCACGACCGGACCAAATACGTCCATCCCGCAAATAGAAGCACATGTGTTGCAACCAATACATTTGTTTTTGTCAATTACTGGAGGCATGAATAACACCCTTTCCTCAAATTTAAATCGTTCCTCATGACAATAAATTCCTAACTTTGATGATCAGCAACCGTTGGTTGTCATATTGTTTGATATCCAACGATTATGTCTCTTATTTTAATAATAAAATTTATTTTGTCAACAGGAAATTTCATTTTCCTTTTTTTCGCACCCTGTCTCTGTCAGCGCTGTCTGTTGCTGCGCGTTGGTGGCAGGCAAATCTTTCGTCCACGATGCGGAATTGTTGCTCCTGTTTTTTTTCAGCCGATTTTCTTCGTTCGCTTCTAAATAATGGCCGGTTTTTTTGCTCTACAACAATCGGCGGTGCACATAAATTTATTTTATTTTTCCTATTGACAGCCATCGAGTTCTGTGTTATATTCCAATCGTTGGATGGCAAATTATTTTATGTGCACATCATTTTGATTCCAAGCAAAACCATCATGGATCCTGTACGATAGTGTGCAGGTAACACACATACGCAAAAGGGGTGTACTTATGAAAAAGCAAGTTGTACTCACGCCTGAAGAAGAGGCCTGCTTACAAAAAAAGCCACCAGCATGGCGCAACTGGCTCATTTTGGCCATCGCGGTGCTTGTTTATGTCGTATCCACACAACTCTCAATTCCTGGATTAGACAGAAAAGGCACGTTGGCGCTTGGCTATGTTATTGCTGTCATCATCTTATTCTTATTTGAAGTTTTCCCTATCGCTGTTATCTCGATTTTAGCTGTTGTTGTAGCCGGTCCATTGGGACTGGTGCCTGAGGCAGAAGCCTTTGCCAACTTTGCAGTCGGTCCTGGTTTCTTCGTCTTTGGCGTATTAATGATCGCAATCGCCTTCACATCTACTGGCTTCGGGAAACGCACGTCGCTCTATGTCAGCGGTTTACTCGGCTCCAAGCCAAAAAACGTGCTCTTAAGTTATATGCTGGGAACTGGGCTTGTTTCGTCGATTCTGGCGGATATTCCGACGGCCTTCATTTTCGGTGCGCTGGCAGTTGAGCTGCTCAAGAAAAACGGCTGCATGCCTGGCTGCTCAAACTTTGGTAAATCGGTAATGATCGGTATTCCAATCGCGGCAACGGTAGGCGGGCTTGGCACACCAGCCGGCGGCGCGCTCAACGTCATGACGATCTCAATGCTTGCCAATCTCTGCGATATTCAAGTCAGCTTCCTGCAGTGGACGATCATCTGTTTCCCATTTGCAACAATTATGCTCTTCATCTGCTGGTTCATTCTCTGCAAGGTCTTTCCTGCTGAGATCGACAACGTCGAGGGGCTGGATGACATTGAAGAGCAGAAAAAAGAGCTGGGGCCTATGAGCATCCAAGAAAAGAAATATCTCTTCATCTTCGCGATCATGCTGGTTCTGTGACTGACTTCTTCCATTCACGGACTCAGTCTCTGGATCATCGCTGTTGTCGGCGCCGCATTTCTCTTTATGCCAGGGATCGATATCCTTAACTGGCGTCAGATGGGTGATCAAGTGAGTTGCGAAGTCCCATATCTGATCTGGGGTACAAATGTTGTAGCTTATATCTTGTCTGCAAATGGTACTGCTGCCTGGATTGCCGATAACACACTTGGCGCTTTGGCCGGAAGTTCCACAATCCTTATTCTTGTAATTGCCGTATTCCTTGGCGTTTATGGCCATTACATCATCCCTGGTGCTACAGCACTCTTAGCGGTTCTGATTCCTATTATGGTCATGACTGCACCTGTACTTGATATCAGTCCGATGCTTTTAGTTATGTGTATTTCTCTTGCTGCACATGTTACTACCTTGTTGCCTTTTGCCGATCCTGTTTCGATGGCAACCTATAACCATGATTATTGGACGATTCCAGATATGGTCAAATACTCTTTAATTTATGGTACTGTCTGGATCCCTATCAGTGTTGCCTACTTGTTAATTTTCCACGCGATTGGTCTCGTTGCTTAATGTAACGACGCTCAATAGAATATTATTGCAAACATCATTTTTTAGAGGAGAGTGTTTTATCATGCCACCTATCATTGATGAAGAAAAATGCATCGGCTGCAGAACCTGCGCAAATGTCTGCACGATGGACGTATTTGGCCCTGGCGAGCCTAAACAGGTGCCTCAGATCCGCTATCCTGAGGAATGCTGGCACTGCCGCGCCTGTGTGATGGACTGCCCAACGGGCGCCATCGACATCCGCTATCCACTGCCATACATGATGCTCAACGTTGAAGCGTAACGAGGGAGGTTTTTTGATATGATCAAGGTAAATCCTGAAGTAAAAGAATGCGATGTTCTCGTCGTTGGCGGCGGTATCGGCGGCCTGATGGCAGCAATCGCTGCAGCAGACGGCGGCGCCAATGTCATCCTCTGCGACAAGACCAACCCTCTGCGCAGCGGCTCCGGCGCAACAGGCAACGACCATTTTGCCTGCTATCTCTACGACAGCCTGCACAAGGACATGACGATCGACGACTGGGTAAAGGAATTTGACCAGAGCATGGTCGGCGGTCACGCAGACCCATCGATCCAGAAGGTGTTCGCATCGCGCACCTTCGAGGTTGTCAAGGACTGGCACAAATGGGGCATCGATATGAAGCCAAGCGGCGACTGGCAGTGTCTGGGACATTCCTTCCCTGGTCGCCCACGCATCTGGCTGAAATACGATGGCCACAACCAGAAAAAAGTGCTCACGACAGAAGCGAAAAAACGCGGCGTGCAGATCGAGGACCACAGCCCTGTCACCGAATATCTCAAGGACGAAAACGGCAAGATCTGCGGCGTTGTTGCAATCGGTATCTCTGAGCTTGAACCAGAAGTGAAGCTCTACAAAGCGAAAGCAGTCATCTCCGCATCCGGCAACACGAGCCGTCTGTATCCATCGATCACCGGCGGCTATATGTTCAACACCGCCCACTGCCCATGCAACGCCGGCGGCGGTCGCGCAGCGGCATACCGCATCGGCGCTGAGCTTGTGAACATGGAAATACCAAACACCCACGCTGGTCCAAAATACATGGAACGCTGCGGCAAGGCCACCTGGATCGGTGTGCTCACAGATCCAAACGGTGTTCCTGTCGGTCCATTTGTCAACAAGCCTAACAAGGAGCTTGGCGATATCACTGCCGACGTCTGGCACTCTGTGTTCAAGGACAAATACAACGACGGCACCGGTCCAGTGTTTATGAACTGCACCGAAACCTCGCAGGCAGACCTCGACTACATGACCTGGGCGCTGGAATGCGAAGGGGACACCTCCATCCTCGACGCCATGGCCAAGCAGGGCATCGACCTGCACAAGGACATTGTTGAATTCACCCAGTATGAGCCAATCCTCATCGGTCGTGGTGTACAGATCGACGAACACGCCGCCACCAACATCCCTGGGCTCTACGCCGCTGGCGACGAAACCGGCAACTTCCGCAGCGATATCGCCGGCGCCGCCGTCATGGGCCGCATCGCCGGGGAAAGTGCTGCTGAGTATGTGAAAACCACTGAAAACACCACCGACGTCACCACGCTCCCAGCTGTGGCGCAGTGCGTGGAATTCTACTCCAGCCTCATGGAGCGCAAAAAAGGCGCAAACTGGAAGGAGCTCAACATGGCCGTGCAGCAGATCATGGCCGACTACGCCGGCATCGACCGCGTACGCTCCGAAAACATGCTCTCCACCGCGCTGAAATATCTGAGCGATCTCGAACGCTTTGCCAAGAAGAGCCTCAAAGCGAACGATTCTCACGAGCTCATGCGCGCGCTGGAAGCCTTCGACCTGCTTTTAGTCGGCGAGCTCATCTGCACCACCGCCATCGAACGCAAGGAAACCCGCGGCATGCACAAGCGCTCCGACTACACCTTCACCAATCCTCTGCTGAACGGCAAGTTTGTCGTCGTTAAAAACGAAGACGGCCAGCCAGTCTGCAGCTGGAGAGACAAGTATTAATCTGTTCCGTACACTTACTCTGTCTTTAAAGGAGGAATCCATACCATGCCACCTGTAATCGATAAAGAAAAATGCATTGGCTGCACGAAATGCGCCCAAATCTGTTGTATGGATGTGTTCGGTCCTGCTGAACCAAAACAGGTACCAGAAATTCGTTACCCAAAAGAATGCTGGCACTGCCGCGCTTGCGTGATGGATTGTCCAGTGGGGGCTATTGATCTGCGCTACCCATTGCCATATCTGTTGCAAACAACCACCGTTTCACAGATCCAACAGGGAGGTTGATGAAATGATTAAGATTAATCCTGAAATCAAAGAATGTGATGTACTTGTTGTCGGTGGTGGTATTGGCGGGCTGATGGCAGCCATCGCCGCTGCAGATGGCGGCGCAAAGGTCATTGTATGTGACAAATCTGATACTCGACGAAGCGGATCCGGAGCGACAGGAAATGACCATTTCAATTGCTATATTCCGGAAGTGTTAGGTGGAACTTTAGAAGAAGCTGCTCAAGAACTCGATCGTAGCATGGTTGGCGGCTGGGCCGATCCAACGCTGCAACGTCTTTTCATGGCACGCAGCTATGAAGTCGTCAAAGATTGGGACAAGTGGGGCATCAACATGCGCCCTCGCAACGATCGTTATGAATTCAACGGTCATGCTTTCCCTGGTCGTATGCGCGTCTTTCTAAAATATGATGGCTGGAATCAAAAAGCTGTTCTTACTGAACAAGCATTAAAACGTGGTGTTATTATTGAAAACAAAACACCTATCACTGAATATCTTGCTGATGAGAACGGCAAAGTTGTTGGTGCGCTTGGCATCAGTATTGCTAAACTTGAACCAGAAATCAAACTATATAAATCTAAAGCTATCATCTCCACTACAGGTAATACGAGCCGACTTTATCCATCGATCACGGGTGGTATGATGTTTAACACCGCTCATTGTCCTGCCAATGCGGCAGGAGGTCGCATTGCAGCCTACAAAATCGGCGCAGAATTGGTCAACCTTGAAATTCCAAACACACACGCCGGCCCTAAATACATGGAGCGTTGCGGCAAAGCGACCTGGATCGGTGTGCTCTCTGACAGAGCAGGAAAACCTGTCGGTCCTTTTGTTTCAAAACCAACCAAAGAACTTGGCGATGTCACAGCCGATGTTTGGCATTCAGTTTTCAAAGATAAATACGTCGATGGCAGCGGCCCGGTATTCATGAATTGTACCGAAACAGCTCCAGAGGATATGGAATATATGCTTTGGGGACTCAAATGCGAAGGCGATACTTCCCTGCTGGACGCCATGGACAAACAGAAAATCGACTTAGGTAAAGATATGGTCGAGTTCACCCAATATGAACCTATCATGATTGGAAGAGGGATTCAGATTGATGAACACGCAGCTACAAATGTTCCCGGTCTTTATGCTGCTGGAGACGAGGTGGGCAATTTCCGGGCCGATATTGCTGGCGCAGCCATTTTTGGCAGAATCGCCGGTGAAAACGCTGCGCTGTATGTAGCTGAAACGCCAGATAAAACGTTGGATTTGCTGGATCACCCTGTTGTAAAAAGCTGCGTGGAGACCTACGGAGAAATGATGGAGCCAATCACGGGCCCTTCTTGGGAAGAACTGAACATGGCTGTACAGCAGATCATGAATGACTATGCCGGTATCGCACATCCACGTTCCGCATCCATGCTGACTGCAGGGCTGCAAAATCTCGAATCGCTTGAAAGCAATGCCAAACACCACATTCGTTGCAAAGATTCTCACGAACTTATGCGCGCTTTGGAATCTTTCGATCTGTTAGCGATCGGGAAATTGGTTTGCCTAACGGCAATGGAACGCAAAGAAACCCGTGCAATGCATAAACGTTCTGACTGTACCTTCACCAATCCTTTGCTTGACGGAATGTTTTTAACGATTAAGCAAAAAAATGGACAGCCTGAAATGCATTGGCGAAAAAAATATTAATAACACAACCATTTTCATTAAACCCTAAGTTTCATTAAAGCAAAGTTTTGAATTTCAAGCGACCGCCTTAGCTTTCTAAAAGGATTTCCTGTTAAAAATCTTTTTAAGTTAAGCCAAGGCGGTCGTAATATATTCAATACTTATCAGCAAAAAAATTTTTAATAGTATGTTTAGCAGTCTTTTAAACCAGAATTATATTATGTATAATACAACCAAGTCAGGAGGTATTACTACATAATGACAAATAATAACGAGAACAGTCCTAAAAAACTATTTGAAACACGCAGAGCACCAGGTTTTTTATTCGATGCTCTCAGCAAAGCTTATAATTCACATACAAACAGACGCGTTAAGCCACTTGGTATTACGGTTTCACAATGGCCAGTTCTTGATCAGATTTTCCTCAATGAAGGCATTAATCAAAAGGAACTCGCAAAAATCTGTCTACGCGATCCTTCAACGCTCGTCAATTCTCTCGACGGACTAGAAAAAAAAGGTTTTATCCGCCGAGAACCCGATAAAAACGATCGTCGTGCATTCAATCTCTACATCACAGAAGATGGTATTACTGTACGCAATGCAGTGTTTAAAACTACCAATGATCTTTTTGAAAATGCAACAAAGCATCTTACGCAACAGGAAATTGATCAACTTTATACTACTTGCATCAGTGTATATAACGCATTGCAGGAAATCGACGACTAATCCTATCCATTTTAATACCCAATGACGTAAACGCAGTCTGTAATCAGAATACCAAATTGTCTCTTGAGGTGCTATCTATCATGGCAAGGAAGAATCTCTATCGACTACTATTTTACGCAATTGGGTTACTCATACTTTCACTCGGTGTTACCTTAAACAGCAAAGCCTGTCTCGGAGTCGCACCAATGATCTCTGTTTCTTTCAGCATCTCGGAAATCTTTGAACTAAGTTTCGGAAATGTCACTATGCTATGGTACGACTTCTTCGTTCTAATTGAAATTATTCTGCATGTGCGTCTTGCACACAAAAAACCGATTCCGCTCAAATGGGTGCTCCTCTTTGATCTGGCGCAGATTCCTCTGAGTGCTGTTTTTTCACGCTTTATGAATCTTTATGACGCATTGCTGCCCGATTTTTCCACCGATGGACTGGGTACACATCTTGTCGTTCTTACCGCTGCGATCATCTGTACAGGCGTCGGGGCCTCCATGATGCTGAATATGCGCCTCGTGCCAAATCCTGGAGATGGTATTGTGCAGGCTATTTCCGACACAATAGGCAAAGATATTGGCTTCTCAAAAAACTGCTTTGATTTCACATGCCTATTGATAACAATTTTTATCTGTTTCTTTCTCTCGAAACCTATCACAGGCATCGGTTTCGGAACTTTATTAGCAATGATATTTACTGGTCGTGTTATGGCTATTTTCAACCATTTCACCCAAAAACCAATGCAACATCTTGCTAATGTTTCGGGATAATATCTACATCAATAAGAATCCTCGTGCTGGGTTTCCGTCAAAAAAGCTAACCCCCATGTAAGCTAAACAATTTATTTTTTATAGATTGTCTTCTACATCTTAAGCCAATACCCGTCAGGGTAGACAGGATAAACAACGAGGAATCTTTTAAAACACCCTAGACTCTGTCTGGTCGGCGAGCTCATCTGCACCACCGCCATCGAACGCAAGGAAACCCGCGGCATGCACAAGCGCTCCGACTACACCTTCACCAATCCTCTGCTGAACGGCAAGTTTGTCGTCGTTAAAAACGAAAACGGCCAGCCAGTCTGCAGCTGGAGAGACAAGTATTAATCCGGTTCATCCAAAAACCATAAACTTTCCTTTTCCTATTCCTTTTCCGGCGACCATGCAGCGTGCTAACTGCATGGTCGTTCTTTATGCGTTCAAAAAACCTCCCGCCGCATCCGGCAGGAGGTGTGAGGTCGATTTGCGATTTAGATATCCATTGCTGCGTGATAGGCGGCGTAGATGGCGTTGAGGATGTTCGATGGGCGCTGGCAGTCGCCGACGATGCGCACGAATGGTGCGCTATCGCGCAGGGCGTCGACGGCGGCGGTGTTTGCGCGCTGACCGACGGCCATGACGATGCTTGTGCCGGAGATGAGCACGCTTTCGCCGTTTGCCTGCTCACAGAGGAGGCCTTCTGCGGTGATTGCCTTGCCGGTGCAGCTGGTGTGGACGGTGACAGTTTTGTCGACCATCTGCATGAGGATCGGGCGCTGGCGGATGTTGCAGTCGCGGGCGAGGGTGTCTGCCATTTCGACGAGATGCACGCGCTTACCCTGCTGGCCGAGGTGGACGGCGATCTCGCAGCCGGCGAGGCCGCCGCCCATGACGACGACGTTGTCGGTGAGCTTGTCGCTTTCGCGATAATAATCGTTGACGAGGATGACGCTGTTGCTTTCTTTGCCTGGAAGCGGCAGGTCGATCGGCGTGGAGCCGACGGCGACGATGAGGGCATCGGCGGCGAAGGCGTCGGCAAATTCGGCGGTGACTGGTGTGTTCAGGCGGATCTTCACGCCTTCCTTGCGGATCAGGGTTTCGAGGGTGACGCCGAGCTGGTACATTTCGTGCTTAAACGGGATGGCCTGCTCTTCCTTGAGGATGCCGCCGAGCTCTGCTGAGGCTTCGCAGAGGGTGACATCGTGGCCGCGCTGGGCCGCCACGAGGGCTGCTTCCATCCCGGCGACACCGCCACCGGCGACGAGCACGCGCTTGCTTTTGCGCGCTGGCAGGATCTCCATGCCTTCCAGCTCACGCCCGATGCGCGGATTGATGGCGCAGCGGCGTGTTTGTGTGGTTGGGCGCTCGGCCATGCAGGCGAAGCAGCGCAGGCAATGGAGGATCTCTTCAGGGCGATCGGCCATGACTTTGTTGGGCAGCTCGGGATCGGCGAGGAGGGCGCGCGCCATTTCGATGACGTCGGCTTTGCCGCTGGCGATGATCTCTTCCATCTGCGCCGGATCGTTCAAGGCGCCGATGGTGGCAACGGGCACGCTGACGTGCTTTTTGATCTCGGCGGCGAGGTAAACGTTGCAGCCGTGGTCGGAGAACATGGACGGATGGGTCTGGAAGAAGCCGAACTGATAGCTGCCGGCGGAGACGTGGATGAGATCGACGAGGTCCTCGACGCCGTGGGCGATCCTGCAGCCTTCGGCGAGGTCGTAGCCGCCATCGAAGAGCTCGGAGCCGCTCATGCGGAACTCGATGGGAAATCCGGGACCGACGGCTTCGCGGACGCTTGTGAGCACTTCGCGCGCAAAGCGCAGGCGATTTTCCAGGCTGCCGCCGTATTCGTCTGTGCGATGGTTGAAATATGGCGAGAGGAACTGATTGATGAGCCAGCTGTGGCCGCCGTGGACCATGACCATCTCAAAACCGGCGCGCTTGGCGAGGGCGGCTTTTTCGCCGTAGGCCTGGACGATGTCGGCGATCTGTTCTTTTGTCAGGGCTTTCACAGGAATGCCGTCTGGACGGGTGCCGTCGCTCGGCCCGTACTGACAGAGGCTGGCTTTTTTATCCTTGTCGACGAGATAGGTGCCGGCGTACTGACCGCTGTGGGAAAGCTCGACGCTTGGCACGGCGCCGTGGCGTTTGATGCCGTCGGCGAGATAGGTGAAGCCGGCGAGGAGCCCTGGCGTCTGCAGATCGAGGTGGAGCATATGGGAACCGTCGGTGGTTGGATGCACGACAAGCTCGCTGGCGGTGACGGCGGCGGCGCCGCCTTTGGCGCGCAGCTCGTAGAAGCCTGGCGTGCGTGGACCGACGCCGCAATCGGCGGTGATGTCGGTGCTGCCCATCGGCGCTGCAAAGATGCGGTTGCGGAAGGTCACCTTGCCGAGGGTGATCGGGCTGCACAGGTGTGGAAATGAGCGTTTCATAAATAGACCTCCATCAATTCATTTTAATTCTATTGTACGGAGTGCGTTTCCGCCCGTCAATTCATGGGCTCATAGCATTTATAAATAACCTGTCATGAAAAAAATAAAACACGCGCCAGATCTGTCGATCGTGACGCGTGTTTGTGGCTCAGCGCTTATGCTCAGCGATAGAGGCGTGCCAGCTTTTTGGCCTGCTTCTTCGCGATGCGGCGTGCTTTGGCGCTCTTGAAGAAGGTGACAACCATGGCTGCACCGATCACACCGAGAGCACCGCAAACGGCTTTCTGTACGGTGCTGTAATCTTCATCGGCGACGAAATCGTCGGTGATCAGCACTGCATCGTCGTTGTAAGAGAATTGTTCGTTTCTGTTCATGTCTACGTCCTCCTAAAATATTAATTCACCATGTTTGAGTTTAGTTCATGGCAACATACTGAGAAGATACCCAACCGGTCGTGCCGTCGGACAGCTGTACCTGATACATGCCGTTGCTTTCGCCGATGATGGTGACGGATGCGCCGTCGTTCAGGCTGCCGACGATGTTGCTCTGAGCGCTGTCAGATGCGCGCAGGTTGAGGCCGGAGCCGCCGGTAGCGACGGTACCGGTGCCGATGGCATTGGCGGTGTTTTCGCTGTTGTTATCGGTTGTAGCGGTGTTCTGCTGCTGGCCAGCGTTGTTGTCAGCGGTGGTGTTGCTGTCTGCCTGGTTGTCAGACTGGCTATCTGTCTGATTGTCGTCAGAAGCTGCTGCATCATCGGTGGTTTCGCCGCCGTTTTCGTCAGCAACGACATCCTTGGCAGCTTCCTTGGCAGCTTTGTCTTCTTCTTTTTCTTTCTGCTGTTCTTCTTCCACCGTCAGACGCTCCTGGCTGGCAGAAGTGCTCTCGTCGCTGGACGTGAAAAATCCGCCGATCAGACCGATCAGCAGGCCCAATACTGCCCCGAGAACAATGGCACTAACGATCGCAATAATGATGTTTTTCTTTGTCATCGTAGTAGTCGCTCCTTCATGCGTTACTTATTTTTGTTCTTTTTGGTGGTACTCCCGAGAATACCAATTTTATTCGCGCCGATCAACAAGAGCGTCACCACCAACACCATGACCACGAAGCCGCGCTCGCTGGTCAGCTCGTTGACGATGATGGCGCACACCGACAGCCCGACGCTGATGGCGTAGATCAAGAGCACCGTATTGCGGTGGCTGAGCCCGCGCGCCATCAAGCGATGGTGGAGATGCGCCTTATCCGCTTCGAAGATTGGCTTGTTGGCCATCATTCGTCGCAGGATCGCAAACAATGTATCAAAGATCGGAATCCCCAGAGCGAGGATTGGAATAAACACGGAAACAAAGGTCACGCCCTTGGCGGTTCCCATGATCGAGAGAACGGCCAGCGTGTAGCCTAAAAACATCGAGCCGGTGTCTCCCATAAAAATGGAGGCCGGATGAAAATTGTAAATGAGGAAGCCTACACAGGCGCCGACGAGCGTGAGACAGAGCACAGCGATGTTGCCGCTGCCGTTCATCAGCGCGCAGATGGCCAGTGTCGCAGCGCTGATGCCGCTGACGCCGGCTGCCAGGCCGTCGAGTCCGTCGATGAGGTTGACGGCATTGATGATGGCAACGATCCAGATCACGCTCACCGGCACAGCGAGAATGTGCAGCGCCATCATGGCAGCGTCGCCGAACATGCTCGTGACAAATTCGATGCGGATGCCACCGAGGGTCACGATGCAGGCTGCGATGATCTGCCCGAGGAGCTTGAGCTTCGCCGGCATATCGGTGACGTCGTCAACAATGCCGACAAAGATCAGCATGGTCGCGCCGAGGAAAAAAGCCATCAGCGACTGGGAAAACGGATAGAAGGTGAAGGTCACCATCCAAAACGCTCCGTAGATCGCCAGCCCGCCCATGCGCGGCATGATCTTATGATGCACCTTGCGTGCGTTTGGTTTATCTACTGCGCCGATGTGCACAGCCAACAGCTTCACGATCGGCACGAAAAATGTCGTCAGGACAAAAGCACAGACTGTTACCAGCAGGAGCTCCTTAGCCACATAATCACTTCCATATATAATGATATTGCTCTTTTCTATTGTAAAGAGCGGCATCGCGAATTTCAAGCATAACTTGCATCATTGCTGCAAGAGAATTTCCTGACAGTTCTTTGCCGGCGTGTGGCTGATGCGTTTGAGGGCGCGCACACGGTGGTCCACCTCCGGCCGATCGATCTCCAGACGCTCGGCAGCATTTTTGATGAGCACGTCCTCGCTGACATCGCCGAGGGCGACGCAGTGCGGATTGTGGATCATTTTCATGAACGAATCCACCTTCGGATCGTAGCTGATGGCCATGACGCGCTTGTCAAGGGCAGCGCCGATGATGAGCGCATGCAGGCGCATGCCGACGACGACGAAGGCGTTGTCGAAGATCGAAAAGAGCGTCGGCGTGTCGTAGGCCCCGGCGATCACAAAGGAATCGCCGCGCATGTGCGCATCGACTGCGCGCGCGATGGTGTCGTCCTGGTCGTGGTGCATCGCCAGGAGCCCGACGGCGTAGCCCTGCTCCACGAGATAATCGCCGAGGGCGGCGAATTCATGCACAAGGTCCTTGCCGCCCCAGTCGCGCAGCGCCATCAGCGCCAGCGGACGGCTGCTGTCGTAGCCGAGGTTTTCGAGAATGGCGCGGCCCTTGGCGGTGTCGACGACGTCGCCGTCGATGCCGAGCACCGGATCTGGCGACACCTGGACAGGCGTTTTCACACCGATCTCGCGCAAAAGCTCGTAGGATTCGTCGTCGCGCACATAGATGGCGCGGGCGCGGTTGAAGGCCCAGCGTGTGAGCCGACGGTTGCGCTTGTTCGACAGTGGCCCCAGCCCCTGGCCGTAGATAACGACAGGCTTGCGCAGGAGCACCGCCATGAAGATGATGCCGAGATAATAGAGACAGCTGTTTTTGCTCGTGACATCCTGCAGCAGGCTGCCGCCGCCGCTGACGAGCAGATCTGTGCGGCGCAGCGCGCGCCAGACTTCCTTCAGCTTCCAGCGGTCACAGGCGCTGACGCCGTAGGTCTTCTCCGTCAGTTCGGGATCGTTTGAGAGCACAGTGATATCGCAGGCCGGCATTTCCTGACGCAGGGCTTCGATGATGGCGTAGCAGACCGCATCGTCACCGGCGTTTTGGAAGCCGTAGTAACCACTCATAACTATGTTCGGGTGTTCGTCCATATTCTTCTCCCCTTTCATCGCGCTTCATACTCGGCGAGCTTATCCGTCGCCCAGCGGAAGATGCGAATGCCCAGCTTCACCAGAAGCACCGCGATCACAGCCACCACAATGCCGAGGATGAGCCCGTTCAGGCTGCGCTGCAGCGCGATCAACAGCGGCGTGTGGATGTGGGCGTAGGTGTTGACGAGGGAAACCTGGCCGATCACCAGCGGGATCGTCAGCACCCAAAGCACAGGCCGCTTGGCGGCGTACATGAGATAGAGGATCGTCGCCGGATAGCCGATGAGGAATTCCTTGCTGCGTGGGCGCACGCCCATCGTGTCGTTGAGGAACTGGCGCATCGCTGCTTCCAGGCCAGAGATCTGCCCGCCTTCGTTGCCGGTACGGGAAATGTAGATGAAGAGCGCCATGGCGACGACGGCGAAAACGACCGCCCATTTATAATCCAGCGCCTTGTTGAGCAGATTCTTGCAGAGCGTGAGCGGCTTTTTATCGCGCACAATATAGAGCACGAACGGCACAACGACGATCGGGATCACATGCGCGATCTTGACGCCGACAAAGGAGCTGAGCTTGAGCATGAACGCCTTGTCGGAAAGCATCCCGACCATGAGCACAGCGCCGATCCAGCTGACGAGACAGAGCAACAGCATCTGCCCGATGGCTTTCGGCAGCGAGAGATCCTTCTTCGGCGGCAGGAACAGGAGACACGAAAGGATCGGGAATTCGATCACGCTCGCCAGCGCCATGAGCTGCATCGCCAGCGTCTGATTGAGCACATACATGCCCAGCCAGCCCACCAGCGAGAGCACAAAGCCAGCCAGCGCAATGCGGCGGAAGCCGATCTCCATGAGCATCAGCATAAAACCAGCGCAAATGCCCAGCCCGATGACCAACCGCACAGCCGCCGGAATATCCAGCGCCGGCATCTCCTGCACCTCGCCGCCAACATTGAAGCCCTTGTCCTGCAGGTCCGTGTTGATGGCGTTGAGATAAGCCATGTTCGTATCAAAATACGCGCCAGGATTGTCGATGCTGAAGAAACGCACCAAGAGCGCGCGCATATTGCGCTCGCGCGCAGCGAGATCCCAGCGGTCCAGGGCTTCGACGATGCCGGCTTCCATCTCTTCGCCGCTGTCGCCTTCAAAGGTGCTCATCTCCTCGTTGGAGATCGTGTGCAGACGCACAACGTCCTTGTCGGCGAGCTTGGCGAGGGTGTTAAAGCCCTTCTGGTCGTTGAACTCGATCTGTCCCAGCGGCGCGATGAAGTTTTCGTCCTCATCCAAAAGCAGCTGGTAGAAGGTTTCGATGTCCTCTTCCTCCGGATAGCCCGGGATGTATTTATCGTTGAACATCAGCATCTGGAGGTTTGGAATGGATTTGATGTCCTCTGCGAGCAGCTCCAGCGATGCGTCCGTTGGATCTTCCCAGCTGGAGACCTGCGCGATGATGCCAAAGCCAGCGTTTGCGACAGTGTCCAGCCATTCCTGGTCAAAGCCCACGCCCGTGGCGCTGAACGCCAGCTTGGCGCTGCTCTGGTTGCTCGCCGTCGCTTCGATGCTCGTTGGCACCGTGACAACGCCCAGCTCGCCATCGTCATAGGCGACAGCGCCGCGGATCTTTTCCGGCAGCTCCGTCAGCACCTGATCGCGCCAGGCGTCGTTGGTGACGACGACATAATAATTCGTCTCGCTGATCGGCAGATCTGCCGGCAGGCTGTCGGCGACAGACAGCGTCTGCACCGCTGGCCCCAGCGCCACAACGACATCGCCGGCGTTTTCCAGACTGGCGATGGTGCTCTCTTTAAAAAGCACCTGCGACACGCCATTTTCTGCCAGAAGCTCGAGCATGGCGTCCATATTTTTGCCATTGGCATTGGCCAGCGAGCGGATGTCCGCCTCGTTGACCGAGAGATTGACATTTTTGTAGCTCTGCTCCGCCTGCACACGGCTGGCGCCCACATACAGCGAGCAGACAACGGCTATCAGCACAAGCGCCGCAGCGCAGCGCTTCATGATCTGATAAAATTGCTGCAATTTCAACACTCCTTCAGATTTTTTCACTGAGATAGATTCAGTATACTCTAAAAAGCGGTTTTTTCCTATAGTTTCAATACAAATGGCCGCTCTTTTTATCCAAAACCCCACAACTCTCGCGACAAAATCTCCTGGTCGCCGCAAGACATACAAGAAAAATAAAAAAGTGAGTGCTCATCTCCAATTATCTATAGAAAACGAAGCCATAATCTGCTAAAATAATAGATACCTGATAAGGTTATCATTATCCCAGTAGAATAAGGAGGCGGCTCTCTTGTCACTTAACATCACCACAGACTACGCCATTCGCATCATGATGTACCTGGCAAATTACTACGATCCGGATCCGCTCTTCGCGCCGGACGGCAGCTGTTCCGGAAAAGTGATCGCAGAGAAGATGAACATTCCCTACAATTACTTCCTGAAGATCGTGCCACGGCTCAAGGACGCCGGCTATCTGCAGTCCTTCCAGGGCAAGCGCGGCGGCTATGTGCTGACGACGCCACCGGAAGACATCAGCCTCTTCGACATCATCCACGTCATGGATGACGATTTCATCCTCAACGCCTGCACAGCGCCAGATGGTCAGTGTGCCCAGGGCACGCCGGAATTCTGCGCCGTTCACTATGTGCTCGAAGGCGTTCAGGCGTCCATCGACAAAACGCTGAAGTCGGTCAATCTGGCTGAGCTGGCTGTGGACAACGTCCACTCATTATAAGCAAAAAACACATTCCTTACAAGCGCCGAACGCTTGCGGAATGTGTTTTTTCTTTTTCTACAACAACCGCCGAGGGGCGGATTTTTTACGCGCGTTTCCAGGTGGTGCCGGCTTTGCCGTCTTCGAGGATGACGCCGATCTCAGCGAGGCCGTCGCGGATGCGGTCGGCGGTGGCGAAATCTTTGCCCTCGCGGGCATCCTTGCGGATGGCGATGATGAGATCCATGAGCTTGTCGGCGAGGTCGTCGTTGGCGGCTTCGGCTGTCAGCGTGATGCCGAGCACATCGGCGAGCTCACCGAGCACTTCGCGCGCCTGAGCGAGGCTTTCGCGGTCGAACTGATCCTTCTTGAGATAGATGTTGATGTCCTTGGCGAGCTCGAAAAGGGCGGCGATGGCCAGCGCGGTGTTGAAATCGTCGTTCATGGCGGCGCAGAAATCGGCTTTGGCTTTTTCAGCCTGGGCGCGCAGGTTCTGGGCGTCGTCGTCTGCCAGGGTGCCGGCAAGCTTCATGGCTTTGTCGGCAGATTCAGCAGCGTGCTTGATGCGCTCGAGGCCACGACCGGCGACTTCGATCTTTTCGTCGTCGAAATCGAGCGGGCTGCGATACTGCACGCTCAGCAGATAGAAGCGCACGACCTCTGGATCGAAGCGTTCGAGGATATCGCGCAGGAGGAAGAAATTCCCCTTGGATTTGCTCATTTTTTCGCTGTTGATGGTGATGAAGCCGTTGTGCATCCAGTAGCGGGCCATTGGCGCGTCGTGGAGGGCGCAGCTCTGGGCGATCTCGTTTTCGTGGTGTGGGAAGATGAGATCCTGACCGCCGCCGTGGATGTCGAAGGTGTCACCGAGGTATTTGGCGCTCATGGCGGAGCATTCAATGTGCCAGCCTGGACGGCCCTTGCCCCATGGCGATTCCCAATATGGTTCGCCTGGCTTGGCGCTCTTCCAGAGGGCGAAATCCAGCGGATCCTGCTTCTTTTCGTCGACTTCGACGCGCGCACCGGACAGAAGGTCGTTGATATCGCGGCCGGAAAGCTGGCCGTAGTCGGCGAATTTGCGCACAGAGTAGTAGACGTCGCCATTATCCAGCGCATAGGCGTAGCCCTTGTCAATGAGGCCCTGCACAAAGGCGATGATGTCGTCGATGTGCTCGCTGACCTTTGGATGCACGGTGGCTGGGAGCACGTTCAACGCCTTCGTGTCTTCAAAGAAGGCGTCGATGTAGTAGGCAGCGAGGGCCACTGGATCCTTGCCTTCCTCGTTGGCGCGGTTGATGATCTTGTCGTCGACGTCGGTAAAGTTGGAAACAAAGGTGACGTCGTAGCCGAGATAGCTGAAATAACGGCGCACCGTGTCGAAGACGACGATCGGGCGTGCGTTGCCGAGATGGATGTAGTTGTAGGTGGTTGGGCCGCAAACATACATTTTCACCTTGCCTGGCTCCAGCGGCTCAAATGGCATTTTTTTCTTAGCCAGGGTGTTATAGATCATGACTTGGTTCAAAGCTTTTCCTCCAATTCTTTCAAACGGCGGCTGACCTCGTCAAGACGGTAGCCGAAAATACGCAGGCAATCGTCGACTGGGTCTGGCAGCTGGTTGTGGTTGAGATCCGGATGGTGGGCGTCGGTGTGGACGCGCTTGCCGTCCTGGCGCACGATGTGTCCCGGCACGCCGACAACGGTGCAGTTGTCCGGCACATCCTTGATGACGACAGAGCCGGCGCCGATCTTCACATTGTTGCCGATGTTGATATTCCCCAGCACCTTGGCGCCGCTGGAGACCATGACGTTGTCGCCCAGGGTTGGGTGGCGCTTGCCGGATTCCTTGCCCGTGCCGCCCAGCGTCACACCCTGATAGAGCGTCACATTGTCGCCGAGGATCGCCGTCTCGCCGATGACGATGCCGCAGCCGTGGTCAATGAAGAGCCCTTCCCCCAGCTGCGCGCCGGGATGGATCTCCACCTGCGTGAAAAAGCGCGCCACCTGGCTGAGGAATCGCGCCAGCACGCGCATGTGCATGTTGTACAGACGGTGCGTGATGCGGTGCATCCAGATCGCGTGCAGACCCGGATAATTCAGCACAACCTCCAGTTTCGAGGTCGCCGCCGGGTCGCGTTCGAAAACACATTCAATATCGCGGTTAAAGCGTTCAATAAAACTCATGGTTATCCTTCCTTCTCTTTGCTTACCACAGGCTTCAGTCGATCACAAGCTCCACCGGACAGTGGTCCGAACCGAAAATGTCCGTGTGGATGTCCGTCGAGACAATGCGCGGCGCCAGATCCTCGCTGACGACGAAATAGTCAATGCGCCAGCCAGCGTTCTTCTCGCGCGCCTTGAAGCGGTAGCTCCACCAGGAATACACCTGCTCCACTCCCGGATGCTGGTAGCGCCAGGTGTCGATAAAGCCCGCATCCAACAGCGCCGAAAATTTTTCGCGCTCCTCGTCTGTAAAGCCCGCATTGCGACGGTTCGTTTTTGGGTTTTTCAGGTCGATCTCCGTGTGGGCAACATTCAAATCCCCGCAGGCGATCACCGGCTTTTCCGCCTTCAGTCGACAGAGCAGATCCCGCCAGGCGTCGTCCCATTTCATGCGGTAATCCAGCCGCGCCAGCTCGCTCTGAGAGTTCGGCGTGTAGGTCGTGACGAAATAATAATCGCCCATATCCAGCGTGATCACACGGCCCTCCGTGTCCATCTCCGGAATACCAATGCCGTAGCGCACATCCAAAGGCTCCCTGCGCGTGAAGATCGCCGTGCCCGAGTAGCCCTTTTTCTCCGCACTGTTGAAAAATTGCTGATAGCCCGGCAGCTCCAGATCGATCTGGTGCGGCTGCAGCTTCGTTTCCTGCAGCGCGAAAATATCCGCATCCAGCGACTGGAACACATCCAGAAAGCCCTTCGTCACACAGGCGCGCAGCCCGTTGACATTCCACGAGATCATTTTCATATGCTTGCCCTCCTTCGTGACCAGCAGTTATCGAAAGTCCGCCAAAAGCAGACAGATCCTATAAAAGCATGGAGAGATTCCTCCATGCTCTATCTTAACATACCACAGCCCCTCTGTAAAACGCATCTTTCGTTATCGCAGAGATAATTTTTGCCGCGCGCACCCCACTGACTTTTTCCGGTAAATTTACCACTTTTAGTCAGTGGGCTCAGCCAGCGCGCAGATTGACACAGCGCCGAGCCTGCATCCCATCGATGCGTGCTCGGCGCTGTGTTCGTCGCTGACAAAATACAGTGTGCCAGATATCAGTTCCATACAGATCCCCCTTGCTAAAAATAAAGCCCCTTGCCAGAAAGACAAGAGGCTGCGAGACGTTTTCACGGTCTATTTATATTCCGCATGACCGGCAGCGGGAAAATTTCGGGCGGGTGTCTCAAACCCCCACTAACGAGCAAAACAGAAAGCCTTGACGCCTTCCGCTGATTGCTTACTCTCAGTATACCATTCCATCCTGACAGGCGCAAGATAAACCGCTGATAAATTAGTAATTAGTAATTTTTTAATACCGAAAGGGCACACGTGATTAATTGTGGTAGGTTGTCTGCGCACGCTCGCCAAAAAATAATAAGGCTACTGAGAAGCACGACGCGTAAGCGGCGTGTTTCTCAATAGCCAACATCAATTACTCATTAAACATTAATCATTAATCATTTACAGAGAAAGCGCTGGAGGATGGCAGCGACCTGCGCTCTTGTGGCGCTGGATTGTGGCTGAAGTTCATCGTTCGTCACGCCGGTGATGAGTTCCTTCCTTCCAGGACTAGCTCGGAGCAGCGTTTGGTTTTACTGCCAGCTTCCGTCACTCAGAGAGAAAGCGCTGCAAAATGGCAGCCACTTGAGCTCGCGTCGCTGCCCCCTGCGGTTGAAGGGTGTCTGCGGTGACACCTGTTAGCA
>OMNT01001018.1_pt1 | contig 27755 bp, 23 predicted proteins | sample 1672551 | NCBI WGS metagenome assembly OMNT01 (sample SAMEA3136698, study PRJEB25190) | human gut metagenome | reverse complement strand
CAATCTGCATTTTTGCCATTACTTCCTGTACAATATCCTGTACCATGCTCTCACTGATTGGCATGAGATTGTCCTCCTTTAATGTCTACCGATTATCTGAAGTTCAGATATCTTATTTCATTCCAAGCTGTGCCATAACCTGTTTTGTGATGTTTGCAACCAGTTCTGCATCAGTGTTTCCGGCAGCTGCTGCAGGAGCTTCTGCTTTTGCATCGCTTCCTACGAAATCATACTGATATCCCGGGAACTGTTTGTAATCCTGATTGTGGCAAGCGCCACCGCAGTTATGACAGTTAATGCCGTCTTTGTTCTGGCAGAGGTTTGCAGGATGTTTTCCTGGCATACCGAATTTGCGACGGATTTCATACAGTTTCTTGATGTTTTCTTTATCGAATTCCTTCGGGCCACCGAGCAGTTTGCTCTGATACAGCAGCTGTGCATAGAATTCTACGGATTCCATCTTCATGTATGCAGCGTTCAGATCTGTGCTCCATGTAAGAGCTCCGTGATTTTCAAGAAGAACTGCATCAAAGTATGGAAGATATTTTTCAAGGTTATCCGGAATTTCCATTGTGGAAGGTGTACCGTACTCAGCGATCGGAACGCATCCAAGGGCGATAACTGCTTCTGGCATGATCGGCTGTGTAAGCGGGATACCAGCGATTGCAAAGGATGTAGCATAAATCGGATGAGCATGTACTACAGATCCTACGTCTGGTCTCTTCTGATATACTCTCATATGCATTTTGATCTCAGAAGATGGTTTGAATCCCGGGTTAGCCTGGATTACGTTACCCTGAGCATCTACTTTACAGATGAACTCTGGAGTCATAAATCCTTTGGATACGCCTGTTGGTGTGCAAAGAAATTCGTTGTCATTCAGCTTTACGGAAATGTTTCCGTCGTTAGCTGCAACCATGTTACGGTTGTAGATACGTCTTCCGATGTCACAGATCTGTTTTTTGATTTCAAATTCGTTTACCATGCTTATTTTCCTCCTAAAGCAATTTGGTTTTTTGCAGCTGCCCGTCAGCTGAAATTCAGTCCCTGGACAACCACTTTGGTTTTATTGTATTTCTAAGGAGATTTTACTCCTTATAAACATGATTGTCAAGAATTTATCGTTGTTTTATGTTGTTTTTATCCCAACAAAAATGTTGTTTTTGTTGTTTTCTTTGTCAACCGCCAATTTGAACATGCAGTGAACTTGCGGATTCTGCCGCTTTTTTCAGCGTCTGCATATGTTCATTGGTAGGTGGAAGTATTCCTTCCATTAAATATGGTCTTCCAAGTCCAACATATTTATCCTGACCAAGTCTGTGGTATGGAAGCAGATGAAGCTGTTCTACTCCCGGAAGAGTATTGGCAAATTCAGCAATTCCCTGGATCTCTTCTACCGTATCGTTAAATGTCGGGATGACAGGAACGCGAATGATCAGCTTACATTTGCCAGAAAGTGCAACCTTACGCGCATTCTCCATCATAAGCTCATTCGGTCTGCCGGTAAATTCTTTGTGTTTTGCCGGATTGGTGTGTTTGATATCCATCAGATACAAATCCAGATACGGTAAAATTGTCTCGATCGTCTCAAATGGTGCACACGCCATGCTTTCAAGTGCCGTATTGATTCCTCGTTCTTTCGCTGCACGAAGAAGGTCTCTGGCAAATTCCGGCTGACAGAGGCTCTCGCCTCCCGAAAGAGTAAGTCCTCCTCCGGAGCGCCAGTAGTATGGACGATCTTTTTCTACTTCTTCGATCGCCTCCTCTACTGTCACATCTCTGCCAATCACCTTATCTTCACCGAGAACCTTCATCGTCTGGATCTTGTATTCCTGCGATTCCGGGTTACAGCACCATCTACATCTCAGCACGCATCCTTTCAGAAAAACGATCGTACGGATTCCCGGTCCGTCATGGATCGAATACCGCTGGATATCAAAAATACGGCCTTTTGTCTGTAAATAGTTCATACTTTACCTCTTAGAAGCCCTGCTCCGTTCTTCTGATAATATCATCCTGAAGAGATTTGGACAGTGTTGTAAACAATGCACTGTAACCGGCAACACGAACAACCAGATGTGCATATTTCTCCGGATGTTTCTGTGCATCAAGCAGTGTTTCTCTGTCAACAACATTGAACTGCATATGCATTCCCTTCTGATCAAAGAACGTACGGATCAGTGCAACGAATTTTTCCAGTCCTTCCCTTCCTGCAAGTGCAGATGGATGGAATTTCTGGTTAAACAGCGTTCCATTGGATACAATGAAATGATCCAGTCTGGAAACAGATGTCGCAGCTGCGGTCGGTCCGTTGACATCTTTACCTGCAGATGGTGATACACCATCTGCAACCGGTGTATGTGCATAACGTCCGTCCGGTGTTGCACCGGTCTGTCCGCCAAGCGGGACATTCGCTGATACCGGATAAAGTCCTGCATGGAACTGTCCGCCTCGTGGATTATGGTATTTCTGTAACGGGCGGGTGTATGTATAGGCAACATCTCTCGCAAAATAATCCACATCATCAATTGCATTTCCGAATTTCGGAACTTCATCGATCATATGATGGATTTCTGCAAATCTGTGAACCTGTTCTTCGGATGGTTTCAGTCTCATAACCGTTTCAAGAACAGCTTTTGCTGTATCAGCATTGACCTGCATACCGCCATCCTGCATTCCTTTCAGTATCATTTCAGTCATATCTGCCGCGGACTGTTCATCAAGGCCTTTGTCATAATTCCATGCCAGAGCCTCTTTGTATTCTTTCATGGAAACTTTCTTATCCTCGTATACAAGTTTGCGGATCGCATACAGAGAATCTGCCATATTGGCAATACCAAATCCCTGCGGGCCGGTGAAGTTATAAACAGCACCGCCCTGTTCTGCAGTAAGTCCGCGCTGTATACAGTCATCCAGCATAGAAGCCAGGAACGGAAGCGGGCATCTTTCTGCATGTGCCACATCGATTGCATTATCTGCATTGACCATAAGTGAAATAAAGTATTCCATCTGTGTCTTATAGGCATCATAAAATTCTTCAAAGCTTGTCATCTGTGTGACATCGCCGGTCTGAACGCCGATCTGTTCACCTTTGTCCATTCCATTTGCAAAAACAACTTCCAGCGGACGACACATATTAAAGAATGCTGCATCATGCCAGCCATTTGTCTTACCGGACTTCTGAGGTTCTACACATCCGATGATATTATATTCTCTGGCATCTTCCAGTGTCAGTCCTCTGTTCTGCAGTGCCGGAATGATCACTTCATCATTATAATAAGCCGGTAATCCGATACCTGTTCTTGTAAGGTCTGCTGCCTTGATCAGAAGTTCATGTGGTGAACCGTTCCATACACGAATGGAAAGTGACGGCTGCGGCAGAAATACCTGTTTGGATGCTTCAATACACATGAAAGAAAGGTCATTTGTCACATCCTCACCGTATTTGTTCTGTCCACCGACGATCAGGTTCTGGAAAAGGCTGTATCCTGCAAATCCCTTTGCCGACTCTTCATCACGGCACTTGTTCAGATCATTCAGCTTAACCCAGACACAGTCGATGAGTTCCTGTGCCGCTTCTCTTGTGATCAGGCCTTTGTCAAGATCTGCTTTATAATAAGGATACATATACTGATCAAAACGTCCAGGTGAAATAGAATGTCCGCTGGACTCCATCTGGAGCAGCTGCTGTACAAACCAGAAGGACTGGCATGCCTCGTAAAAGCTGGTCGCTCCGTTTGCAGGCACGCGACTGCAGTTCTGCGAAATCTGAAGCAGTTCCTGCTTACGTACAGGATCTGTGCACTCTGCTGCCATTTGGGAAGCCAGTTCGGCATAACGCTCCGCATATTCAATAACAGCCTGGCAGGAAAGGATCACCGCATTCAGGAAATGACTCTTTGTAACATAATTTGCATCTCCAACCTGGCATTTTTCCAGTTCTGCCTGTGCTTTATCTATGATTCCTTTGTAACCGATTGCAAGTACTTCGCCATATTTGACGGTCACATGTCCTACCCCATTATAGAAATAGTTACCTGGTGTAAAAATGTTATGTTCGATAGCTTTGATTGCTTCCGGAGCCATATAGGATGTAGCAAGTTCACTGGATGTCTTACCTTTCCAGTATTTATGTACTTCTCTCAACTCCTGCTTGGTTTCTTCTGCAATATAAAACGGGTCCGCACTCCTCGTTTCAACGGTATCCAGTTCATCTTCCAGCCACTGGAAGGAAAATTCCGGGAAAGTCTGACATCCTCTCGGTGCAATCGTACTGCTTCCAACGATCAGTTCATTATCACGAATAATGATCGGGATATTACGGAGAATATGGGCAAAAGCTTCCGCACGCCTTGTGATCATCGGCTGACCTTCGGTAGCCTTATATGATTCAGTAAGCAGCTTTGCTCTGGCAGATTCAATAACCGGCATATTGGCATAAAGTGCCTCGACCAGCTTCGGAATCCTGGATGACTTTGGAACATCTGTGGTATTAAACATCTCCACGCTTCTCCTTTCTTATGGTGTCTCTGGCACCATAGCTCATATGCAATCAAAAGGCGCTTTGGCCCCACGATTCATATAAAATAATTATACCTTACAGACTTTCATATGTCAACGAAATCCAACATTATTCATCTGTTTTTTATGCGGCTTTTGTTGTGGTTTTTGTTTGTTTTGTGTTGGTTTTTATTTGGAAGGTGATTTTTCTGTTGACTTTTGCAAAACAGACTGCCATACTGGACATACAGAACAATCTGCAGCCGCAATCATTGCTGACAGACGCTGATTTTTTGAATTTAAGGAGGGATCATCATGTATCTTTCTGACATACATACACATTCCATCGCAAGTGGCCACGGAACCATCTGCACAATTTCTGATATGGCAAAAGCTGCCTCAAAAAAAGGGTTAAAACTGCTTGGCATTACAGATCATGGTCCGGGTACACTTGCTGCAGGTACTTCTTCTTATTTCAGGAGTCTGACTTATGCTCCTAAGAAGAGATTTGGAATCGAACTGCTTTTTGGAGTGGAACTGAATATTCTGGATATTGACGGACATCTGGATCTGAATGACGAATTGCTTGGAGAACTGGATTATGCGATTGCGAGTATGCATGCGCAGAATTATAAGAGCGGAAGCGTGAAGGAAAATACAAGTGCTTATCTGAATGCCATGACGCATCCATGTGTAAAGGTTCTGGGGCATTGTGACAATCCGGCATTTCCGGTGGATTATGAGACTCTGGCAGTCGGTGCTAAGGAGAATGGTGTTATTTTTGAGATCAATGAAGCTTCACTCGCACCGTATGGGTATCGTGGGGATACACGGGCGAATAACCGGGAGATCCTGAAGTATTGTATGAAGTATGGAATTCCGATTGTGCTGTCGAGCGACAGCCATGGAGCGGAGCATATCGGGGATTTTACGTGTGCGGCGGAGTTTGTGCATGAGATGATGTTTCCCGAGAAGATGATACTGAATAATGATATTCCTCGGTTGAAGATGATACTGAGTGAGAGGTAGGAATCTTAGATTCTATAATAATAATAATAATATATATCACGAAAAAGTAAACAGTCTCCTGACTTGTTGACACGCTGCATTTCCGGATTCTTCCCGCGCATCTATCGATGACTGCTTTCGCAAACTCGCACCCAAGGGTGCTCAAACAGTGCAACGCAGCCATCATTAGCGCAGTCAGAATCTACGGAAATTTGCTGAGTCAAAATGTCAGGAGACTGTTCCTTTTTCTGTGTATAGGAATATGAAGCTAAATTAAGATATTTTCTATATTTATCTGAAGATTTTAAATATATGTATATTATTAATTCCTCTTCTCTCATTTTCCGTATCATCTTTGTGGTGCCACCACACCCCGGCGGAGGTTCACGGCCTTCGGCCGCTGCCCCGAGAGGCCTTCCCGGTTGTGGGGAAGCGGAACTGATGAGGTAATCCCCGCAGAGGTAACGAATCAGAAAGCAACACCAGCCAAAGAACAGATAAAGCAAATCTGCTGTCTCGAAAAAATATACGCTCCGTTTACAGAACTCAGCAAGGTTTCCGTAAATTTCGTACATGCTAGCTGCGGTTGTGGAGCATCTGTCTGAGCGGAGCGAGTTATGCGGAGCAATCGCAAATAAGCGCATGTATGAAATTCGGAAACGAAGCGTGTTCAGTAAACGGAGCGTATATTCACCGTAAACAGACAACAAACCCTTATCACAATAACTATTCTTTATTCTCTCGTATCTTCTTCATCAGTTCCGCCAGCTCGCTGTATTTCCCGGTTACGTACCCGTAGTTCTGTGCTTTGTGCGGCAGCTGGCAGTTCGTGCAGTCTTTAATTCCCTTCTCGGTCATTCTGAAATTCCCGCCGCATTTATCTCCCAGTGCATACAGCGGACAGTAACAAAACAGACAGTTAAAGTTCTCCGGATCAGCTCCTGCATGACACGGAAAATATTCACATTCTTTATTACTGAAAAAAGCATAATGTTTCCCTTCCCAATATGGTTTTTCCATTTACTTTCACCTCATTATATAAAAAAATCCAGTCACGGCACTGCCGAACTGGTCATCTTCAAAACTTATTTCAGAGGATTTGCGATACTGCTCCGGGGTAGACAATGAATCCGTTCAAATATGCGGAGGGAACGAATGCATCCGGAGTAGTACCGCCTGCCATTTAATCATACCCTTTAAGGGGTCGTATGTATGTGGCGGCCACCACGATACATATAGGTATAATTCATACGAACAGGCGAATTCCATAAAAAAATGCCTGCTTCCAACAAGCAGACAACGCTTTGGGTTGCGGATACCCTAAGTTGGTTGTTACACTTTACACGGAAGTTTAACCTCGCCATACAAAGCAGGTTTCCTGACTTCAGGATCATCGCTTGCCTTCCCCTTCTCATACTATGTACAATGGGATAATGAAGGTTCGCTCCTCTGTTACAGTGACCGGATCGCTCAGGACTCTCACCTGATTCCCTCTTCTGACTGCTACGCGGACACAGCCAGCACTTCATATGTTCAATATGGAATTATACTGACATTATAGTAGCATACCCTTTGGTCATTGTCAATAGTATCTGATACTTTTTTCACAAATTCATAAGTAAAAAGTTATAATCTCTTTTCACACCCGTTTTTTCTCTGTGTTGCATTTTTTCTGCGTGTGTCCTATACTGAATTATATTTTCCGGTCCTGCATGACCACTACGTAGTTATCACCAAAAGGAGGATTTTTTATGATTCAGGATATCGCACCGCATACTTATCACAATGAATATAAACCAGTCACACCGGATGGCAACAGTATCATTCTCGCTTACGAAAATGGAAAGTGTTTCTTCCATAAAAGAGAAGATGACGTTTCCATCTCTCTTCCACGTTTTCGCGAACTGGAAGGAAATGTAAGCGATCTGTACGAAAATTATATCTATCTTTTTTCCATTGATCAGGAACGTTTTTATCTGATCCCGGGACTTGATACATCCTTGCTGCCGGGCTATGAATTCCATGAAACAAGAGAGCTTCGTTATGTCCAGCCACAGTATCTTGCTTTCGCCACAGTCACTGGATATCAGCTCTGGTTCTGGTACAAAAATCGGCGTTTCTGCGGATGCTGTGGAAAACCAATGAAGCATGACACAAAAGAGCGTATGATGTACTGCCCTTCCTGCGGCCGTCAGGAATACCCGGTACTTATGCCGGCTGTCATCGTCGGCATCACAAACGGTGACAAGATCATTTGTTCCAAATATGAAGGCCGGAGTTTTAAACAATATGCTCTGATCGCCGGATTTGCAGAAATTGGGGAAACCATTGAAGAGACCGTCCAGCGTGAGGTCATGGAAGAGGTCGGCCTTAAAGTCAAAAATCTTCGTTATTACAAGAGCCAGCCATGGTCCTTCTCCGGCACTTTACTTTTCGGATTTTTCTGTGATGTAGACGGAGAGGATACTCTCACGGTGGATCACGAAGAGCTTTCCATAGCACAGTGGTTTGAGCGTGATCAAATTATCGGTCAGGACACCAACAGCAGTCTTACCAACGAGATGATGATGGTATTTGCTGCTGGAAAAGAACCAAAATAAAGAATAGACAAACGTGGTATCTGTTTTTACAAGCAGACACCACGTCCAGACTATCGCATTATACTCATCATGCAGATCTGCACTTTACAATTCTTTTATCCGCTTCATTTCAAATATTTTGTTATATAGTATATATATTTCGTAAATTTATCTTTATTTTTCAGTATCAAAGACATATCTTTTTCATCCCGCACATGCTATAGTAACATCATCAAAGCTGTTCAGTTCCTCCAATCACCTTACACATTTGCGTTTACTGCCTGAGCAGCTTTTTCAAAAAAACATTCACATTACCAACAGGGGGTTTTGTTATGAAAGTTGTAGTTGCTGTTGATTCATTTAAAGGAAGCATGACTTCCATGGAAGCCGGCATGGCTGTCAAAGCCGGCGTTCTTGCCGCACATAAAGATGCAGAAGTGATCGTCAAACCACTGGCTGACGGCGGCGAGGGAACTACGGATGCCCTGATCGAAGGGCTGAATGGAGAACGTGTCGATGTCACAGTTACCGGACCTTATCATGAACCGGTCAACGCATATTATGGTTATCTCAAGGTCACCAACACTGCTGTCATGGAGATGGCTTCTGCCGCCGGGATCACGATCTCCGAGCAGAAAGATCCTATGATCGCTACCACTTACGGTGTCGGTGAAATGATCCTTCACGCCATCAACAAGGGAATCCGCAATTTCATCATCGGAATCGGCGGCAGTGCTACCAATGACGGTGGGATCGGAATGCTTAAGGCTCTTGGATTTACTTTCCTTGACAAAGACGGTCAGGACACCGGCGAAGGCGGACAGGCGCTTGCCAAAGTGGCTTCCGTCAGACTTTCCGACAATGCTGAGCTTCTCTCCCAGTGTAATTTCAAGATCGCATGTGATGTCACAAACCCGCTCTGCGGCTTCCAGGGTGCCACTTACATCTATGGTCCGCAGAAAGGCGTTACTTCCGAAATGCTTCCGGTCCTCGATGCCGGAATGGAAAACTATGCAAAAGTTACCTCACAGACCATCGGAAAAGACAACATGAACGCATCCGGTGCAGGTGCCGCAGGCGGACTTGGTTTTGCATTCTTAAGCTACTTAAACGGAGAACTGACTCCTGGCATCCAGCTTATCCTGAATGCTGTCCATCTTGAGGACGAAATGAAAAACGCCGATGTTGTCGTAACCGGTGAGGGTCGTCTGGATCATCAGACCGCCATGGGAAAAGCTCCTGTAGGCGTCGCAAAACTCGGCAAAAAATATGGTGCAAAAACCGTCGCTTTTGCAGGAAGTGTCACAAAAGAAGCCGTTGCCTGCAACGAAGCCGGTATTGATGCATTTTTTCCGATCGTCCGTGGAATCTCCACCCTCAGTGAAGCCATGGATCCGGCTACTGCCAAAGCCAATATGGCTGCAGCGGTGGAACAGGTATTCCGTCTGCTTTAACTTTGTCCCTTTTCTCCCTTTGCCCGCTGGTCCCTCTCCCGTATGCCAGCGGGCTTTTTTGCGTATAAAACTGGTATTTTGGCGGCTGATTCGTTATAATATGAAGAACGGGTTTTTTACTATATAAAATAATGGGGTATTTTATCATGAAAAAAATAGCACTTATCACAGACGGCTGGAAACGTTACGTTACCTATGCCTGGGTAGAGGGATACCGCCGCTTTGCTTCCGTTCTCCGGCAGAACTGTCCTGTCGGTTCCATATGTATGCGCTATGGTGGCGACGAGTTTGTATGTGTCGTTCCTGATCTTGACATAAGAAAGCTTCATCAACTGGAACAAAATATCCAGCACGCTCTGGCTGAACTTTCTTCTGCCAGTCATTTCTCGTTTCCAATTGAAGCAAGCATTGGCAGTGTCATCGCTGACGATCCTGTATTCTCTCTCAATGACTATATCAATCTCGCCGACCAGAAAATGTACCAGACTAAAAAAGCCCACAAAGCAGCACGAGGAGCAACACCATGACACCTTACATCACCAGAGCACTCGCACAGCAGATCGTAGATACCGTCCGGGATCTGTGCGGACAGAACGTGAATTTCATCGACTGTTCCGGGACGATTTTTGCCAGCACGGATGCGGCACGTATCGGGACCTTCCACGAGATCGGACAGCAGGCAGCCGAACGCGGTACTGTGATCGAAGTTCGGGAAAATGACCGTTTTACCGGCACACAGCAGGGTGTCAATCTTCCTGTCTACCATAATCACAAGATGATCGCCGTCATCGGTATCACCGGAAATCCCGATGAAGTACGCAAATATGCCAAACTGGCTGAACGGATCACCCGGCTTTTGATCCGTGAGAAGGAACTGGACGCTTTTAACCGCACAGAATCTGACAAAAAAAGCTATATCCTGCGCGGGCTGATCGACCATGAGGATATCCACCCGGATTATCTCAGAGAAAATCTAACCCGGTGGAACATCAGTGAAAAAAAGTCCTGGCAGCTTCTTCGCCTGAAAATCCATTCTGACAATGGACCTGCACTCTCCACTTCTCTGGACACTGCCATCTCCCGGCTTTTTCAGAAGCTTGACAATCAGCTTTTTACTTTTGTGTACCCGGATGAGTATCTTGCTATCATCGAAGACAAGGTTTTCCACCGGCAAAGACAAATTCTGCTGGATTTCGCACAGAAATATGCAGGCACTCTGTGCATAGCTGTGGGAAACCCGTCCTCAATCCATGAAATCGCAGATTCTGCTTTTTCTGCCGAGATTGCACTGAAATCCATACCTGCCGGATCTAACTATGCAGAGGCTTCCTCTCTGGATCTGGAACTGATCCTCGCCTCCATAAATTCCCGTAACAAAAAAGCCTTCCTGGAGAAAACCCTCGATAAGCTTTCTCCGGAAGACCTTGAATTACTTCGTATTTACTTTTCCTGTGACATGTCCCTCAAAAAGACCTGCGAGGAAACGTATCTGCATAAGAATACGATCCAGTATCGGCTCAATCATATCCATAAGAAATGCGGATACAACCCGCGGGAGTTTCAGGATGCTGTGCGGCTGTATCTGGCACTAAAGATGTAACAATTCTATGCCAGCTGACTGATCAGTTTAAGAATCCTGCCTGCACAGGAACGGATTTCTTCTTCTGTAAGATCTCCGTTTCTGTATGCTTCGCGAATACTCTCGGCATCTTCTGCATTTCCAGGCATGATAATATCATTTCCTGCCGCAGCACATTTCCATGCAACACTTCCATCTTCCGGTACGGTTGTATTCCAGTCAGACATGATAACTCCATCAAATCCCCACTCTTTCCGGGCAATTCTGGTACACAGATCTTTGCTGTTCGCCGCATGCACTCCATTGACAAGATTGTAAGAAGACATGATTGCTGCCGGCTGACCCTCTTTCACTGCAATTTCAAATCCACGAAGATAAATTTCTCTGAGTGTCCTCTCTGAAATCTTTACATCCACCCCCATACGGTTGTCTTCCTGATTATTACATGCAAAATGCTTAATTGTAACACCGCATCCCTTACGGCACTGCACACCTTTTGTTACAGATGCTGCCAGCGTTCCTGAGAGGAACGGATCTTCTGAATAATACTCAAAATTTCGTCCACAAAGAGGATTTCTGTGGATATTCAGACCCGGTGCCAGCCACAGATTGACGTGAAATGCTTCCATCTCAAGTGCAACCGCTTCTCCAAATCTCTGCATCAGATCTCTGTTCCAGGTCTGAGCCATTACAGTTCCTACCGGGAATGCAGTGCAGTACTGATAATACTGGTCAGCACCCTCATGCTCTTCTCTGTCTACCAGGAAGCCATTCTCCAGTGCCCCCAGTACACCAATTCCATAAACGGTATCTGTTGCCCTGTCCACTTCATAGTGCTGCTGCAATCGGATACCTGCCGGCCCGTCTGCCATGATCAGCGATGGAACACCATACTTGTCAAGGAGTCCTTCTGTTGTCTCACCTGCGGTTCCCGGAACGCGGATTCCTGCTGCCCCCAGAGTACTTGTTGTTTCTGCAATATTTCCGTAGAGAAGAGGAATCAGATCTTCTGCCATCTGTTCCGTGGCATAAGCTGATCTGTATATTTTTTTCTCTTCTGGATGCGGTGTAAAAACAATACAATGGCTGTTATCTGCCGTTGTTTTTCTGCATTCGTACGTTTTCCACAGTTCTTCTTCTATCTCTGCTGTGTTTTCCAGGACACAGGTATCCTCCAACGATACACTTTGCTCTACTTTCACAGTGCTACTGTATTCGAGAGATACAGAACTGTTTCCGGTCCAGATACCATAGGTTCCTTTTTCTACGATCCACTGATGTTTTTCCTCAGAAAAATATGCCAGTTCTTTCTGTCCAACTGTGATCTTCAATGTTTCAGCTTCTCCCGGCTGCAAAAGCTTTGTTTTTGCATACCCAACGAGACGGCGATATTCTTTCTTTACCTCTGTCTGAGGAAGAGATGCATAAATCTGCACAACTTCTTTTCCTGCATAAGTATCTCCGATATTAGTAACTTTCATTTCAACTGTAAGTTCTTTCTCCGAAGTCTCAATCCCTTTGAATTCTATTTTAAACTCTGTATAGGACAGTCCGAATCCAAACGGAAACAGTGGCTTTTTGCCAAAGCTGTCAAAATAACGGTATCCGACAAAAATCCCTTCTTTGTACTCTTCGGTATCCAGATTTCCATTCAGATAACTGTAATCCTCTGCAAAAGGGCAGTCTTCATATCTTCTCGCCCAGGTTGTCGTCAGTTTCGCACTTGGTACACAGTTTCCCAGCAGGATGTCTGCAACCGCATATCCACTCTCCTGCCCCGGCTGGGAAATATTAAGGATTGCCTTTATGTTCTCTGTATTTTCCAGAATGTCAGTCAGTTCGATCGGACCACCCGCATTCAGAAGCAGGATGACCGGAATCTTTTTTTCATTCAGGAAAAAAAGATCTGCTGCTTCTCTTTCACTCAGATAATAGTCTCCTTTTACCCTGCGGCGGTCTTTACCCTCTCCGGAAATACGGCTGAGCACATACACAGCTGCTTTTGCATCTGCGATATCCTTTGCTTCAACAGCCCGTCCTTCCGGAAGAATAAAAGGATTGCTTGCGTATGCATCAAATGGATTATCTACGTGCTTTGCATCCTCAAGGATTTTTTCTTTCCAGACATTTCGTGCGTTTTTATAACGTTCTTCATAATCCTCCAGCCAGTCCTCGCTGGTAATAGTCACACCTGCTTCTTTCATTCCCTGATAAATGGAAATATTTTCTCTGTTATTTACATCACCGGAACCAATTCCGCCTTTAATAGTCTTTTCTGCCCCACTTCCAAGCAGTGCAATAGCTGAAGCTGTGGAAAGAGGAAGTACTCCTTCGTTTTTCAGAAGTACAATACCTTCCACCGCCGCTTCTCTTGCCAGAGTCCGGTGTCTGATTTCAAGTTCAGACAGACTCTGATCCATACTTCCACTGTGTCCCCATACATCTTTCATATTTATACTCCTCCTGCTAACGTTTGAATTTATTTTATACAACAAAAGAACGACAGCATTCTTTATCCTTTATGCAAGAATATCCTGCCGCGTTCTTCTGATTGATGATAACTTTTATTTTTTACTCTTTTACGCCACCCAGCGTAACACCTGCGATGATATATTTTGACAGAAGCAGATAAACAATAATGATCGGTACGATAGCAACAGTGATCATCATGTAAATCTTACCCATATCAAAGTTCATGTAATCAGCACCTCGTAATGTTGCAATCAGGATCGGAACCGTCATCTTGTTCTTGGACTGGATAACCAATGCCGGTACGAAGTAGTTGTTCCATGATCCAACAAAGGTAAAGATTGCCTGAACTGCGATCGCCGGTTTCATGATTGGAAGTACAATACGGTTGAATGTATGGAACTCTCCAGATCCGTCAATTCTGGCAGCTTCCACCAGTGACAGCGGAAGAGAAGATTGTAAATAACTGTACATAAAGTAAAATACTGCCGGTGAAGCAATGGACGGAATAATCAGCGGAAGAAGTGAATCATACATTCCCATCTTTGTGATCAATCTCAGGAATCCCATTGCAGTTACCTGTGTCGGCATAACAAGGATTGCCATGATGAAAGTAAAAGCAACTTTCTTTCCCTTGAAATCATAAGCATAAATGCCATATGCAGTCAGGGAAGAAAAGTATGTACATAATGCTGCAGAGCATCCGGACACGATCACACTGTTAATGATTCCTCTGAACATTGGAAAGCTTCCATCATTTGCCACACTTTTCAGGTTATCCAGAAAATGTTTACCCGGAATGATAGAAAAGCCTTTCTGCAGTTCTGCATGTGAATGCGTTGCATTGATAAGCAGAATCGCAAAGAAAAACAGACACATAAAAGATAAGAGAATGAGTACAATATGTGCGAAAATGCTCATCACACGTTTTCCTGAATTTGTTTTCATGATCTTGCTCTTCTCCTTTCTTCTTTTGCACGTTTCTTAGCTGCCTTTTTTGAACCATCTGGATCGTTGTCATTGGTCATTCTGTAAACAAAGAAGCAGAGGATACCACTGATGATGAACAGGTAAACAGATAATGCACCTGCCATTCCATAATTCTTGCTCTTCAGATGACTGTTCAGGAACATGATCAGTGTCATGGATGTTCTGTCCGGGTTACCCTGTCCGTTTGTCAGGATCTGAGGAACATCAAACATCTGAAGACCACCGATGATAGATGTGATCAGTGTGTATGCAAGGATCGGACGGATCATTGGCAGTGTAATATAGAAAAATCTCTGAATTCCATTGCATCCATCCAGATCAGCAGCCTCATAGACCTCCACACTTACACCCATAACTGCCGCCATCAGCATGATCGTTGTATTTCCAAACCACATCATAAAGTTCATAAATCCGATCAGTCCTCTTGTTCCCAGAACAGAACCCAGGAAATCAATCGGTGCTTTCAGAACACCCAGAGACAGCAGAATAGAGTTGACCGGACCATTGGTAGAGAACATCGTAAAGAATAATAAGGCAAATGCAGACGCCATGATCAGGTTCGGCAGATAAATAACTACTTTAAAGAACTGTTTGCCGTGGATCTTCATTCGAAGATCTGTAAACCAGCAGGCAAGTACAAGTGCAACCACGATCTGCGGAACAAAACCGATCAGCCACAGGATCAATGTGTTTTTTCCATACAGGAACATATCTGATTTCAAAAGACTGATGTAGTTTTTCATGCCGACAAAATTCGGACCTACTACCTTGATACCCGAACGATAATATTCGAAAAAGCTGTATCTTACAGTATCGATCAAAGGAATAAGAGAAAATATCAGATACGCGATAAAAAATGGAAGAATAAATAACAAGCCCCATTTTCCGTAATCAATATTTTTTTTCTTTTTTTTCATAAATGCCTTTCCTTTCCAATAAACAGCAGGGCACTCTGTACCCTGCTGATCTGATCATTTATTCCGGCCACTGTACTTCTGTGATTTCCGGATAACGTTCCATGATTGCTGTTTCAAAGTTTGATTTTGCTTTGTCAAACTCAACATTTCCCTGGAAATAATCGCTGAAAGCATTCTGGATCAGCTCTACACAGCCCTGATCATAAGGGGAAAGCGGGGCAATTTTGATGTTTTCTGCAACCGGTGCAAAATATTCAAATGGATTCTGTCCACCGAGGAAATCAGAAGCAAATGCATCGTCAGAAGCAGCCTCCTGCATACCGGATTTTGTATTTGTAAAGTCAGCATAGTCTTTGGAAATCTTTAACAGGTTGTCTTTGTTTCCAGTCAGAGCAAGGATAATATCTTTTGCATGTTCCGTGTTGTCTGTTCCTGTTGCTACATGGATATAAGATCCGCCCCAGTTGTATTCCTGCGGTGGGTTTGTAACAGCCCAGGCACCGTCTTCGCCATCCCAGTTTGGTTTCAGGGTAAAGTCAATTCCCCATGCCGGGAACAGGAATGCGAATACTTTGGAGTCAGAGCTCATAGCTTTGTTCCAGTCATCGTTCCACTGACCTTTTACAGTTTTGTTCAGATATCCTGCATCCAGCCATTCTTTTGAATCACTTATCCAATCCATGATTTTCTGGTCAACTTTGATCGTTGTGCTTCCCGGCTCTACCCATGAACTTTCGATGCTGTTTCCATACAGACGGAATGTATCTGCATAAGAGGCAAATGTGTAGTATCCTTTTGCTTTCAGTTCTTCTGCTGTTGCTTTTGTTGTATCCCAGTCCTTTAATTTCTCGCCTACTGCTTCCGGATCATCTGTTCCAAATACATCTTTTGCGATGTCACGACGATATACCAGAGTTCCCGGGCAGCACTGCCATGTAGAACCTCTCTGTACTCCATCAGTGTCAGATGCTGTTGTTTTTGTAAAATCATACTGATCTGCAAGATCTTTGTCAGGATCAATTCCGAGGTCTTTAAGCGGAATTGCCACATCTGCATCTTTGTCTGTATATTTATTTACATAGTCTGTCTCTGACAGGAAAATATCTACTTTGTCATCGTCTGCCGCATCCGCCTGGTTCATCAATGCTTCATCCAGTTTTTGCTGGTAAACGCCATCCTGATTCGGGTTAATGACCCAGTGGATCTCTGTTCCATCTTTCAGTGTTGTAACTGTTCCATCCTTTGATGTAGATTCTACTTCCGGATATACAGCTTCCAATCTCTGACGAAATTCATCATTCCAGGAATAAATATTGATCACTTTTCCTTCTCCGGAATCCGCACTTACTACAGTTGCTGCTGAGAGTGTTCCTGCAACAACTGCTGCTGTCAGGATTACAGATACAAATTTTCTTTTCATTAAAAATTCCTCCTTGTTCAAAGCATTTTTCACTGTTTTCTCTTTGATGATGATACTATATCATTTTTGACATTCAAAATATATTATTAATCTTAACAAAATGTCAGATTCATGTCATAATATAAAAAATCAACACATTAAGGAGTGATATTTATGGCAATTTCAAAAGACTGGTACCACACTGAAATGAAAAACGATGATATGGAGATCCTGCACCGTTCTCCCTCCGTAGAATACTCTTTTTATAATGCAGTCCGAAGCGGAGACATGGAGACTGTCACTGCAAACTGCAAAAACGATTCCTTTCTTCAGCTCGAAGGAACTGGTGTCCTTTCAAGAAATCCTCTGACCAATATCAAATATCATTTTGTGGTAACTACCGCCATGCTGACCCGTTATTGCATTGACGGAGGACTGGAACCGGAGCAGGCCTATCGCCTCAGCGACTTCTATATCTTAAAAATGGATTCCTGCACTTCAGTCCGTGAAGTTGCAGACCTCCACCATATTATGGCAAAAGATTTTACCGGAAAAATGCTTCTTCAGAAAAAAAGTTCTGTTCTGTCCAAACCTGTCATTGAATGCATCAACTATATCTACAGTCACATAAAAGAAAGAATCACCATTCAGGATCTGGCTGAACATACAGGGCTGTCCTGCAATTATCTTTCCCGTATATTCAAGCAGAATCTTGGTGTATCGATCAGTGACTACATCCGTGAACAGAAAATAGAAAAAGCCACTCATCTTCTCAGATATTCTGATCAGTCTATCGTGGATATTGCGGCGTATCTTTCCTTTTCCTCACAGAGTCACTTTATACAGATTTTTGAAGGCTATACAGGACTGACACCAAAGAAATACCGCGACAAATACTACAAATCCATGTGGTAGACCAGCAGACATGCCTCTGCCCTGCATTGAGAAAAACAGAAAACAACCCGGCATTATGTCATTTTACTACACAATGTCGGGTTGTTTTTATTGTAATACTATAGTAATATTATGTGTCTCATCTGAAGACAACTGTTCAATCGTCTCTTTTTTCATGCAGGCACTTCCGCCTGCTCTTTTTTCTATTTCTTTTTCGTCACAGTACGCCTGAACGATCTGATATTCTCCATACTCCTTTTTGTCTGGATTGGAAATGTGAACCTCAAATTTCTTTCCTGCAAATTCCAGATAGAGTGATGCATTTCCTTCTTTATCAAACTGTTCTGCCATAAGTGCTGGTGCGATCACAAGATTGCCAATCTCTCCTCTTACTCCAAAAGCTTCTGTGATCATGGTCAGCATATACCAGCTTGCTGCACCGGTAAGATATGCATACAGCCCTCTTCCATCACTGTCAAAATATTCAGGAAGTCCTGGATACATATAGCTGCTTTCAAAGTTCATTGCCGCATGAAGAAGTGTATTGAGCACTTTATATCCTTCTTTTACAAATCCCTGACTGTACAGAGCATTTGCATACATGACTGCCATGTGAGAGAAAACAGCTCCGTTTTCTTTTTCACCATAGGCAAAGCCGAACATTCTGCCGAGATCAAATTTCTCTTCTCTGAAATTTGTATTCAGTCGATAACCGCCTGCTTTCTCATCGAACAGATATTTATCTGCACTTCTGCTGATCGCGGCAGTCTGCTCTTTTGTTGCAGTTCCGCTCATGATCGCGAATACCTGGCTGGTCAGCATCATGCGTACACGATCTTTTTCGCAGCACTCTACCGGATTCTTGTGGTCATCATAATAACCATTGAACCATCCGTCTCCACCATCTGTGATCCATTCATTCTTTCGGATATTTTCCATCATCCAGTCTGCTTTTTCACGCAGATTTCTGACTATCTCATCAATTCTGACAATCACTGTGTCGCCGCTGATGTTGTGTGCACACTTTTGGGTGTAAGAACCCAGCAGTTTTCTTTTTTTGTCTGCATTCTCATATAGATCTCTTCCACAGGAAAACAGACATTCCATTTCACTGGCAATCTCAACCCGGTTAATTCCGCTTATGCGTTCCAGGTTTTCCAGGCAGTCTGCAATGTTATTCATATTTCCTGCATAGGCACAGGTAAACGCCACACTCTCACCATTGTCCCACGCCATATCCATGGCATCGTTCCAGTCGGCTCCATGGAGTTTCATTTCATTATGCTCACCTACATCATAAAAAGCAGTTAAATTCTGCAGAAGAATATGCTCCAGAATTGTTCCGAAATAAATATCTCCGCTCTCTACTTTCTGCTGTTTTCCGTAAGCTGTATTCCATTCTTCATCGTGTGTTGTTCCTCTTCCTGACTGAAGATCTTTGAAATATGGAACTTTTTCAAACAGAATATCCATATCGCCGGTCTGGTCGATATACAGCTTCGTCGTTCCAAACGGCCAGAATGCATGATCCATCCAGACACGGGCAATATTATTTCTGTCCGCGATAAATTCTCCCTGTTTATTTCCAATAATCGTGGCATTTGTTCCGTCAATACGGACACCGCCATAGTTGGCAACAATCATCTGACGCACTACAGCCGGATTCATGATCAGGAGTGCAAGACAGTCCTGCCAGAGATCTCTCCATCCTCGTCCGCCTTTTCCATAGTCATGGTATGGGAGAAAAGAACAGCCATAGATTCTTCGCAGTACCGGCTGAAAGCTGATCCATTTCATATAGTTATCAGCATCTGCATCACCGGTTTCATAAGATACATTTACTTTTTTCTGCCAGTAGGATTTCACCTCTTCAAGAACGTTCTCCACCTGTTCTTCTGTCCTGTATTTTGCGACAGTTTTGGCAATACTCTCTTTCTTCTCTGTCAGTCCTGCCAGTATGATAAAACCTGCTGTTTCCTGCGGCTTTAGCTCAACATCCGCAAAGCGGATGCCTCCCATTGCCTCTTTTCCCTCAGCTCTGCTTCCTGCCTTTCTGCCTGGCTTGTTCTTTCTTACTGCTTCTGGATTCAGATAAGTACCGCCCTCTCCTATAAACTCCTGCACAGTAGGATAAAACGCCTCCGGCGCATCGCCTTTTTCTGAATATCCATATACAAAATAGGTGGTATGATTCTTCTGATGACCTCTTTCATCAAAAGACAGAACCGGTGTGACTTCCACACCATATTCTGTTGTATTGATTCTGTGAAGAAGCGATGTCACATGACGATGATCTCGAATATTGTCCGCGCTTCTTCCATAAAGTGGTATTGCAGCGATCGGAGTTATTTTTGTCACTTCTTCAGATATATTTTTTATTCTGACCAGTTCAATCTCTGCTGCTCCGTCCACATCAACAAAAGAAGTGATTTCTGACTGAAGACCATATTTTGCAGAAGTTCTGGTCACTTTCTGCCACATAAAACCTGCTTCCAGAATGCTTTTATCCTGAGCTTCTGTAAATTTCTGTAATTCCTGCTCTGCTGAAATTCCCGTTGCAGACCAGCATCCCTTACCTTCTATACGACACCAGAAATTTCTGGTACTGCGATTATTGTGAAGATTTTCAATACTTACCGGTTCCAAAAGAAAATGGTTCTGATCTGTCTTGCTGTCTCCTCCAAGGTTCGGAGTGATACTGGATTTCAGTCCTCCATCACCCGCCAGCGGAAAATACAGACCACTGTAGTTTTCCGGACTCTGAATGGTAAACGTTCCTTTTTTATCCTGAAATTTTATATATTTCATGCTGTCTCCTTTTTATGACATGAACAGTTCTACTTCTGTAATCTCTGTAAGCTTTTCCTGAGGAATATAATTTTCTCCCAGTTCTTCTCCATTGACGATCATCTTCTTGAAACCAGATTCCACGTGTCCCGGATTATGGACTGTAATATGAAGTTTACATCCGCGGAAATCTTTATCAATTTCAAATTTATCCCATTCTTTCGGAACAGATGGTGCAATTCGCAGTCCGCCAAAGTCAGGACGCATACCAAGGATACCTTCTACACACCCTACCATAACGGTAGATGCTGTTCCTGTCAGCCAGTGTACATGAGAGCGTCCGAAATTCGGGCTTGCTTTTCCCTCTGTAAACTGTCCATAGCAGTATGGTTCCAGCCTTCGGATCTCTGCCCTGTCATTCTGTGCTGCAGGCGCATTTTCCATAAAGTAGCCAAAAGCTCTCTCTCCATGTCCTCTCAGAGCTTCTGCAAGAATGATCCATCCCTGTGATTGTGAGAAAATCCCTGCATTTTCCTTGGTTCCTGCATTATAGATCACAGCCAGCGCACCCTCGAATGCATGAGCATGATATGGAGGATCCATCAGGATTGCTCCATATTCTGTATTCAGTCTCTTATAAACCATATCCAGTGCAAGATCTGCCTGTGCATCGTCTGCAAGACCGCTGATCACCGCCCAGCTCTGCGGATTCAGCCACATATTCGCTTCCGGATCTGTGCGCTTTCCAATCACAGCTCCATCTTCTGTAAATCCACGGATAAAGCGGTCTTCATTCCAGCAGAGATCCTGGATCAGTGTTCCAAGTTTCTTCTGACTTTCGTTAAGATATTCAATATATTCTTTATCCTCTTTGTAGTCTGCAAATTCTCTGAGGATCGTCATTGCATAATAATACTGCAGTGCTACAAAAGTTGACTCTCCATCTTTTCCAAGTCTGAGACAGTCATTCCAGTCTGCATAAAGACCTGCCGGCATTCCATGTTTTCCAAGATGGTTTTCAGAAAATGCAATTGCACGTTTCAGATGTTCATATACGGTTGCCTCACCTTTGTTTGCAAACGGAATCACTTCATCCATGAATGCCACATTGCCTGTTTCTGAAACATATTTATAGACTGTAGGGAAAAGCCACAGCGCATCATCTGCACGATAAGCCGGATGTCCTGTTTCCTGTACATAGGAAGCATCGTCCGGAGTATCTTCATGTCCCGGGTTATGTGTGAATTTTACAAGCGGAAGTCCACCGCCGTTATCCACCTGTGCTGAAAGCATGAATCGGATTTTTTCCACCGCCATCTCCGGTGCCAGATGAATCACTCCCTGAATATCCTGAACTGTATCGCGATATCCATATCCATTGCGGAGTCCACAGTAGGTAAAAGAAGCTGCCCGTGACCAGATAAAGGTCATAAAACAGTTGTATGCATTCCATGTATTGATCATGGTATTAAATTCCGGACTTGGGGTTCTGATCTGGAAGTGAGAAAGCTGACCATGCCAGTATTCGATCAGTTCTTCCAGTTCTCTTTTACATACATCCTGGCAGTTTTTGTAATGCTCCACGATCTCGCCCGCTTCTGCATCACCTTTCATTCCAACAAGAAAAGTGATTTCTTTTGTTTCCCCCGGAGCAAGGCTTAAAACTGTTGAAAGTGCTCCACAGCTATTCTCATTATAATTTCCCTTATTGCTGAGTTTTCCCGTGATCACGCCCTCTGGATTGTTATATCCGTGATATCTTCCGAGAAAGCTTTCTTTGTCTCCGCACCAGGAATTCACGTCAGCTCCTGCCAGTCCGAAGAATCTGTTGAATACATTTTTGTTATCAATGTTTTCACCTTCTTCCAGACGATCCAGGTTTGCGTGGATCATCTGACGTACACGGTTCCCTCTGAAAACCGTCTGTGTGATATACTGAGAATACTGAAGATTTACCTGATCCTGTTCATAGTTACTGTTGTTGGTAAATTCCGCATATCCTGTTACTGTAAGTTCACGTTTTTTCTCAGAATAGTTTGTTACTGCCAGACTCCATACTTCATAAGACCGCTCCAACGGCACATAATATCTTACTTCTGAGTGAATTTCACTGTAATCTGCCATCATTTTTGTGTATGCTGTTCCATGATGACATTCACTTTTGTACGTCTCCAGATCTTTGCCTACCGGCTGCCAGGATGCAGACCAGTAATCTTTACTTTCATTATCGCGAAGGTAAATATACCGTCCCGGCTGATCAAACTGATTGAAAATATATCTCAGGATTCTTCCATTTGCTCCGGATTTTGCAAAACTGTATCCTCCTGCGTTATTTGAAACGATTGCCCCATACTCTGGGGATCCAAGATAGTTTACCCACGGTGCCGGTGTATCCGGACGTGTGATCACATATTCCTTTTTTGCTTCATCAAAATATCCATATCTCATATCTCTCATCTCCTGTTCCAGCTATTCTTCGCCTGATTTTTCTTACACTATACCCTATATCATATTTTGAATATACAAAATACAAGCTGAAAATATCAGATTCGTGACATAAAATGGGGATGGAGAAAAATGTTCTTTTCTCCATCCCCATCAGTTTCAAGCCATAGCTTCTGTCAGATTTTTATTATCATGAGTAACTTCTCTGATGCCTGCTTTCCCGTTTTTGTTGAAATTGAAAATAAGCATATATTCCTTTTTCAGATGATAATACTCAAGAATTTCTTCATGACCGAAGTTCTTTATTTTTCCAGAGTTTCTATTCTCATTTTTACATCTGTCTCTATTTCTTTGCCCAGATCATACACGGTATTGGAAATTACCGCTTCACCGTCATTTACAAAGACTTCAATCAGGTTCGGGTTTACATATACTTCAAGCTCAAATCCTTCTTTTAATTCAGGTGTTGTAAACTGTACTCTGTGATTCGTAAATTTTCTGTAGAGGCTGCTTCTGTCAGTACAAATCCTGCTGCCTTCTCTGTAAATAATGTATCCGCCAATGTTTACCTTTTCACCATCTTTCAGAGAAAATCTTACACGATATCCGCTTTCATCTGCTTCATACGGTGCGGAGATTTCTCTTGTATATGCTGCCTGAATATTCGGATGGACACGAAAATAAATGTGATTCTCTTTCGCTTCTACAACTCTTGGAATACACATCATTCCCTGCCATTTCCCATCCACCGGCTCCGGCATGCGAAGCCACGCAGTCAGGATTCTTCTTCCCTCCTCATCGAGGGTGCTCTGTGGTGCATAAAGATCCATTCCATAGTCCATAAACTGGTACTCATCCGGAAGTTCCATCTGACATGTTTTCTCATCAAATTTCACCTGCATACAGACTGCCTGTGCATCATCTGCTTTTCCGTCTTTCAGAAATCCCATTGGTGAAAAGATTACTATCTGTTTTCCGTCCACTTCAAAGTAATCCGGGCATTCCCACATCCAGCCAAATTTCTCTTTGGTAACAGAGTTTTTATATTTCCAGGATTCGCCATCTTTTGAAGTAAAGAACAGAAGTCTTCCCTGCTTATCTTCAATTGTGCTTCCAAGCATCATATACCATCTGTCGCCATTTTTCCAGACCTTCGGATCTCGGGTATGTCTCGCATCACCGGTTTTTGCATCATGGATGACCGGAAGAACTGTTTTCTTATCCCCAATGTTATCAAAATCAAATCCATTCTCAGAAGTGATCATCAGCTGTGCGGATACAAACTGCTCATCTACACAGTGATTGATATTCTCAGGATTTTCAACCAGATAATTTACTCCGGTAAAATACAGCTGCATCTTCCCATCATTTTCAACAGCTGTTCCAGAAAAACATCCACTTCTGTCATCTGTTTTACTTGGATACAGTGCTATTCCCTGATCTTCCCAGCTTACAAGATCTTTGCTGACAACATGACCCCAGTGCATTCTTCCCCACTGCGGTGCATAAGGAAAGCACTGATAGAACAAATGATACAGACCTTTGAAATAAATAAAACCATTCGGGTCATTCATCCAGCAGTCTTTTGGTTTTACATATATTTTCTGCATTTTCTGTACTCACTTTCTCATTCTTCTGCATATTTTCGGACTACCTGCAGGGCTTTTTCTGCTTCGGCTCCCTGTGCATGAATTCTTACATTGACCGGTTTGGACAGATCTGTACTGAAAATTCCCATGATAGATTTTGCATCGATCACGTATCTTCCGGAAACAATATCCACATCGCATTCCAGATGACTCACTTCATTCACAAAATTTTTGACTCTCTCAATCGTACCCAAAAATATCCTGATTTCTTCCATTACTGTCACTCCTATAAATAATTTACCTCAGTTTCCTTATCAAAGAAATGAATTTTGGACGGCATAAATACAAACTCAATTTCATCTCCGACCTGGCTGATCTCATACTTTGAAACTCTCGCAACTGCCTGGCAGCCTCCAAACTGGAAATACAGGTTATTTTCATTTCCCATAACTTCCGTATCTGTGATCACAGCTCTCATTTTATTTTCTTTATATAATTCCAGATTCTGTGCATCCATCTTGAGATCCTCACCACGGATTCCAAGTGTCATTTCACCTTCCCTGCCGTTCAGTTTATTGATGATAGCTTCCGGAAGTGTAAGCTTATTTCCGTCCTTAAATGTAACTTCATTTCCTTTTACTGTCACATCAAAGAAGTTCATCTGCGGAGATCCGATAAATCCAGCTACAAATTTATTTACCGGATGATCATAAAGCTCCATTGGTTTTCCAACCTGCTGGATCACGCCCTCTTTCATGATGACGATACGATCTGCCATTGTCATTGCCTCAACCTGATCATGTGTAACATAAATTGTAGTTGCTCCCATCTCACGATGAAGTCTGCTGATCTCTGTTCTCATACTGACACGGAGTTTCGCATCCAGGTTGGAAAGAGGCTCATCCATCAGGAATACTTTCTGATTTTTTACGATGGCACGACCAAGTGCAACCCTCTGTCTCTGTCCACCGGAAAGATTCTTCGGTTTTCTGTAACGAAATTCCTGCAGTCCCAGAATATCAATCGCCCAGTCTACTTTTTTCTTGATCTGATCTGCCGGCATTTTCATATTCTTCAGACCATATCCGATATTTTTCTCTACTGTCATATGCGGGTACAGTGCGTAGTTCTGGAATACCATTGCAATACCTCGGTCTCTCGGAGCAGTTTCGTTTACTTTTTTCCCATCAATATACAGATCACCTTCTGTAATCTCCTCAAATCCGGCTACCATGCGAAGTGTTGTTGATTTTCCACATCCAGATGGTCCGACAAATGCAATAAATTCTTTTTCATTGATTTCCAGGTTGAAATCACTTACGGAGTTCTTATCTGCTCCTGCATATTTTTTTCCGATATGTTTAAATTCTATAAAACTCATAATTCATTAACCCTCCTTGGAACCGGTTGAAGTTACACCTTCTACAATCTGTTTTGAGAACAGTGCATAAATGATAATAACAGGAATTGTGATCAGGGTGATCACTGCAAGTGTCTGACCCATTGTTGTATTGTCATTGGATGTGATTGAGTTCAGACCGATCTGTGCGGTCAGAAGATCACTGGATGTGAATACAAGTGACGGCCAGAGATAATCATTCCATACTCCGAGGAATGTAAAAACACTTACTGTTGCAACAACTGTCTTTGACATCGGCAGCACCATTGTGAAGAAGTATTTTACCGGGCTGCAGAAATCAAGCTGAGCTGCCTCGTAAACGTCATCCGGAAGGCTTACAAACACCTGACGGAAAAGGAAAATATTAAATGGATTCACGATCATTGGTAATATATAACCGATTACCGTATTCAGAAGTCCTGCTTTGGCAATGATCAGGAAATGAATGGTGATTACCGTTTCTGTAGGTACGATCAGAAGCATCATAATGATCAGAAGCCACTGGTCACGAAATGGAAAATTAATCTTTGCCAGTGCATAACCGGCAAGCCCGTTGACGATCACGCCGAGTACGATCAAAAGTGCCGCATATCCTAAAGTATTAAGCATATAACGGAGGAAATTGGTGTCCGTAAGAATCGTAATATAGTTTTCAAAATAATTTCCGTTTAAAGCAGGCGGAATAAATGCTGCCACAGAATTCATATCCGCTGTGATCGCTGCATCCGGTTTAAAAGAGTTTGCAAGCATCCAGATTACCGGAAACAGGAAGAATATGGAGAGCAGCAGAAGAAAAACTGCCAGAACCCAGTTAAATGTTTTTTGCTTTTTTGTTAACATGTTTTTTCTCCTCCTTTCCCTTAGTCAGTACATTCTGTATGATAGTCAGTACAACAACAAAGACTGTAAAGACAATTGCCATGGTAGATGCAAGTCCCATCTCCCAGTTCATTGTACCAGTTTCATAAATATCATATACCAAAGTGTAGGTTGAATGGTCCGGACCACCGCCGGTCATTACCATCGGCTGTACTAACATACGAAATGCTCCGATTGTAACTGTGATAAATACGAAAACGCAAAGAGGTTTCAGTTCCGGAAGTGTGATGTCTTTAAATTTCTGCCATCCACTTGCATGATCCATCTCTGCTGCCTCATAAAGTGCCGGATTGATATTCTGAAGTCCGCCAAGGAAGATAATCATCTGATATCCTACGCCCTGCCATACACTCATGATCGCGATGGACGGAAGTGCCTGTTTCGCACTGTGGATAAATGGCTGTGCACTGATTCCGAAGTGTGCAAGCAGTGTGTTTAAGATTCCCTCCGGGCTGTAGATGTCCATCCAGAGTGTGGATACAACTGCCAGAGACATTACGACCGGAATAAAAAACGCTACTTTGAAGTATTTCTTGCAGTGTGTGACTTTGTTGATTGCCAGTGCAAGAAGCAATGCTCCGATACACTGACACGGAACAATGATGAGCACGAATTTCACTGTATTAAAGAATGATTTTACAAACAGCTCATCTTTAAAAATATTGATGTAGTTTTCCAGGCCTACGAAATGTGTCATGTCCGGATTCAGTGCAAAGTAATCGGTAAAACTGAACACCAGTGTCAACACCATCGGCAGAAATAAAAACAGTATAAGAAGTACCAGTGCCGGGCCAAAGAAAGCCATTCCTAAGATTGATTCTTTTTTCTTCATTATTCTCTCGTATAACGTTCCAGTTTCGCGTTAAT
>OMNT01001015.1_pt1 | contig 27786 bp, 24 predicted proteins | sample 1672551 | NCBI WGS metagenome assembly OMNT01 (sample SAMEA3136698, study PRJEB25190) | human gut metagenome | reverse complement strand
TTTGCCTTGATATATGCCGCCTCGAAAGAAGTTTGGCAGGTGTATATTGGTGAGCAGCGTTGCTCCTGCCTGAATCCAACCGCGCACGCGGCTGAAACGCTGTGAGAAAGTCGGTTTTCTGTTATCCAATTCCAACACACTCCAAACACAACCGCACGGCTTTGCTGAATACTGTATCTACCTCGCCGCGCATGACTCCGAAACACAGCATAACCATTCCGGCGAGTAACAGTGTACCCTGTAAGAATGCTTTTTTCTTTCCAAACAATTGAATCCCTCCCTCTGTTTTCTGGCTCAGTATAGCACGGCAAGCATAAAATCTCTGTTAAGTTTCGGTTCTTAATAAAAATTTTATACGTGCCGTGTTATAATTTACAATAGAAATGGCAATCAAGGAGTATAAGGAGATTTTATATGCATATTTTAGTGGTTGAAGATGAAAAAGCACTGTGCGATACAATTGTGCGCAGTCTCAAACGCCTCGCTTACAGTGTGGATGCGTGCTATGATGGACAACAGGCAGTGGAACTGCTCTCGATAGAGCGTTTTGATCTTGTTGTGCTGGATCTCAATCTTCCCGGTGAGGACGGCATGACGGTCTTGAAAACACTGAGAAAAACCGATCGGGAAACCAAAGTTCTGATTTTATCCGCTCGCTGTGAGGTTTCCGATAAAGTAGCCGGTTTAGATGCGGGCGCCAATGATTATTTGACAAAGCCGTTTCATCTGGACGAGCTTGCGGCACGAATACGCAGCCTGACGCTCAGACGTTTTACGCAAAACGATGTTGTTTTGACCTGTTCGGAGCTTTCTTTCGATGCAAAAACGCGAAAGGCTTCTGTCTGCGGAGAGCCGTTATCTCTGACTCGCAAGGAAACGGGAATCTTGGAGTACCTCATGCTCAATCAGGGACGCCCCATCAGTCAGGAAGAACTTCTCGAACATGTTTGGGACAGCAGCGTGGACAATTTTAGCAATTCTATCCGCGTGCACATTTCCGCCCTTAGAAAAAAACTGCGCACTGCCTTGGGATATGACCCGATACACAATCGCATCGGCGAGGGGTATGTCATGGAGGAAAAGCAATGAAACGTTTGTCTTTGCAATGGCGCATTACTTTGATGACCGCGGTTCTTATCGCTGTGACCTGCCTGCTTATGAACTGTCTGATCGGTTATTCCGGCAAGCACTATATGGATTCCATCAGTGACGGCATCTCCGCTTACAGTGACATTGATCAGGGAAAACCGGATTCGTTCGACCCGCAGAGTAAAAACTTGGATCAGGAACTCACGATTATTGTAAGCGGTGTGCAGGAATCCTTCGGAATCACCAATTGGTACATAACAGCTGCTGTCACCGTGTTTGGCGGTGTACTCGCATATTTTGTCAGCGGTCACGCGCTGAAGCCTTTGCGCAGCTTTGCCGCGCAAATTGAACATGTGCAGCCGAACAATTTGTCTGATATGAAAGTCAGCGAAGATGTGCTGCCGGAGTTCAAACAATTCAGCAGCTCCTTTAACAGCATGATTGACCGCTTGGATGAAGGCTTTACAGCGCAGCGGCAGTTTACCGGAAACGCTGCGCACGAATTGCGCACGCCGCTCGCGCTCATGCAAGCACAGATTGAATTGTTTGCTGTCGAGCATGTCGATGCAGAACCTGAAATCGCAGAATTTCTCAAGCTTTTACAGGAACAGACCGAACGCATGTCGCAGATGACGAAAATTCTGCTGGAAATGAGTGCGCTCCGCACGGTTCCCTGTAATGACACAGTGGAACTTGCACCAATGCTTGAAGAAATTTTGACTGATCTCGCTCCGCTTGCCGAGAAAAAAGGAGTCACGCTTTCATACGATGGGGACGGTACGCTAATCGGCAGCGATACGTTACTGTATCGTATGATATTCAATTTAACCGAAAATGCCATACGATATAATCGCTGTGATGCAGCAGTTCATATTTCCATCTGTGATGAAGCAGACAGGATTCTCATACGAGTAAAGGATCACGGATTTGGAATTGCCGAACAATACAGAGAAAGCATCTTTCAGCCGTTTTTCCGCGTGGACAAGTCCCGCAGCAGAGCGCACGGCGGCGTAGGACTTGGACTTTCGTTAGTTTGGGAAATCGCTTCGCTCCACGGCGGAACAGTAAAAACAGAAGAAAGCTCCGAAAACGGAACAGTTATGCTTGTAACTTTGCCGAAAAGAGCAATATGTAAAGTGCAATAACTTTACATAAAAACCGACCAGTTCTTACACAGGAACTGGTCGGTTTCTTTTGATTAGAGAATCATGGATTGGTTTTGTCACTATAAAGTGACCGCCCAAACAGCGCCAACCACCATATGCAGTACCGCGAACACCAGACCGATGATGGAAATCACCAATGCGGCATTTGCCTTGCTTCGCTGCCGTGCCTTCGCCCTTGCAGCCAGAACAATGCCAATCATGCTCAATACCAATCCGTCTAAAGCGAACAGGAAAGATAAAATTAGTCCGACAATAGCTACAACGAATGCTGTTGTCGCATTTTTTTGACATTTGAGATTGTTTTTGCGTTCTTGCGGACTTCGAATCCATCGATCGTAAGCATATCCATGACCTATCTTAAAAAATAGACATTCTATTAGAATGCTTACAACTATAGATAAACAAACTGTTCCTCTTACTAATAGTTGGACAGTATATTGTGCAACGGGGTTTGTATTGCAAAATACATTTATAAGTATTATAAACAGAATTAGTATTGGATATATGCTAATAACAAACCAATAATAATGCATCCACGGTTTGGGAATTTCGTCCCTACATCTACTATAGGTAAAACTTTCTTTAAAAGAACATTTTCTGAGTCTTTTCTGGCGCTGTCGCTTGGTCAAATAAAAAAGTGACATTCCGTTCAAAAATCCACGGATATCAAAAACAGCTAAAATATAAACAAGTAAAATGAGGATAATGACGTGTTTTATATATCTTGTCTGCGGAATCAATGGCGCATGATAATAGCTCCATTGCAACCACTCAGTCAAATATTTGATCATGTGTACCTACTTAACAAATGGTTTTATTGGTCTAGCTGATAAAATATACTCTTGATGTGTGTCATACGGCTCGCCTTCATGATAATAGCCTATACCGTTGCCAAAATATAGTATGCACCCTCCAATTTCTTGTCTTGCCATACTAATCGCATCGCATATATCCACTTCTTTTGGAAAATCATCAGTTTGACAGTACGAATCTAATGAAAGATAATAGGTTCTACGTGTTCCGCCTAACAAAAAAATCTGTTTCATTAACACATCTATACTCCAATGCGGAATTTTATAGATCTTTTTTTCATCCAAATACTCTCTCTTATTGATTTTAGACATGCCACCCAATCTTTTTTTGGGTGAGCTTAATTCCCAACGGAGTCTTTCCTTACTTCTCTTCTGAACAAAATTTTGAACAATTTCTCTTTCAATTTCCGCATTCATATAAATCACCCAGCTTCATATAACAGCTTAATCGCAGTAGAGCTATCTCTGTATTACCGGATACCCGGATACTTTGCATATATGTCAAGAAGTTTTTTCATGCACTGCTGATCTCCTGATTCTTTTATTCTTTCAGATATTGCATCCATTTTTTTATTTAGGAAAGAAACATATTCAATATTCTCATCAACGGATTTCTTATACTGCACAAGAGCTTTCATTACTTCTCAATCTTCATTTACCAGCGCAGTTCCCCGCAATACAAAGCCTTCCCGCACCCACGACAAGCACACATATACGAACATTCCATCAACAATTGAAGACATGAGATGTTCGTGCGTTGTCCATCCAAAATGTATGATCGGATAGGCAAAAGATAACAAAACCGCAAAAACAAAAACGATATGTTTTATGACATAGATTATTCGAGCGAAAGGGCGTTTTCGAAGCGGGTGCAACGGGAAAAAGCCTATCAAATTTTTCAGCCACGAACGATTTTTTGGTATTCATACGTTTGAGAAATTCCTAGTGTTCCACGTAAAATGTCGCGAGTTATCTCATGGCACAAGAAAGCACTAACGGCTATTTCAAATTCGCAAAGAAAGAATGGTAAATTCAGGGGTTATCACCGCCTGTTGTCAATTTCTACTCCACTGCTGCTCGCTTCGATTTACCATGTAACGTGACAAATGGCAAGCTGATTGAAACCTGCTTTTTATTCAAATTTTTTCCGATTTTCAATCGTGAGGCTCCCGGTTTTTGTCGTGTCGATGGGTTCGGCTGCGAGAGCGAGGCTTGTCAGCAGCAGCGCGGTCAGCAGGACGAGCAGCAATTTCTTCGACAACTTCCCAATGTTCAGGATGTTCCTCACCGGATTCCCTTCTTTTCCGTTTTTTCCTTTTGCGTCTGCGCCACAGTAGGACGATGCCAAGCAGCAGCAACAGCGCCAAAATCGCAGCCAGCAACTTGATTTTCCAATCCAAGCCCTGCATTTTTTCCTGCGCCGTCGGCAGTTCGGTGTTGTCCGGCAGGGCAACGCGGTGACCGCGCACAAGCAGCCGATGGGTATTGATGCCGTATGGCGTGCACGTGACGAGCGTGCAGTAATCCTTGCCTTCTACGATGCGCAGTTCTTCCACTTCGCGCGGCAAAACCGTCGAGATGTCGTCCACCTGATACGCGATTTTGCGGTCTAAGACCGTAATGATAAAGATATCGCCTTTGACCAGCTGGTCAATATCGGTAAACAGCCGCGCGTCCGGCATGCCGCGATGGCCGGACAGCACACAAAACGTATTTTCGCCGCCGACCGGCAGACTGCTGCCGGAGACATGCCCGACACCGACTTGCAGGACATTCGCGTCCATGCCGTGATAAATCGGCAGTTCCAAATCCAGCTTTTGAATGGTGATATAGCCCATGATGCCCGTGCCGGTGATATCCAGCACAGACTGATAGTCCTCCAAATTTGTGCCGATGCCGGCATGACGTTCGAACAGACGCCGATTGTAGTCGTCTGCTGCGGCGAGCATCGCTTCGCGCTCCGCCTTGCTTGTGTCCTCGACCGCTTCTTGGTACGCCGCGACTGCTCGCGACATGTGCATCGAGTTCCACCATCTGCTCACCACAGGATACAACATAACGGAGAGACCCACGAGGAAAATCACAATCAAGAGAACCGTCGAAAAAGAACCGCCTTTTTTCTTTTGTTTTGCTTTCTTGGTCTGCTTCATGAATCGCTCCCTAATGTTGGTTAAAATTACAACTTTCTTCTTAACCCTCTCCGTCACTGCGTGACACCTCTCCCAGAGGGAGAGGCAAGCTTGGTCTCTGCGTGAGATTGCACTCTGTCGCACAGACTTTTTCTCGTCTCCCCCTTTGGGGGAGATGTCTGCGTAAGCAGACAGAGAGGGCTTGTAAAAGAAGCAAGTTCGTATCAGAGCACCCCTGATTCGTCAGAGGAAATCTCCTGCTCCCTCAAAGAGGGAGCAGGATTGTTTGATGTGCAGTTTCTGCGTCCGTGAGATTACTCTGCGTCAGAACGGCGCTTTCTGACCACCAGCACGATTGCCGCGCCAGCCATCAGGATGCCGCCGATGGTGTAGAACAGCTTCGTGCCCATGCCGCCGGTGGACGGAAGGGTGGAACCTTTATTATTGGCAATAGAAATAGTAGCTTCAGCTCCGTTGACTATTCCATTGGTATCATCTGCCTTTACAGACTCCAATGTTTTAATGTCATTATTCGTATTTTTAATTTCAACCTTTACCGGAGCGGTCAGCTTATTATAGCCTACCGGAGCTTCGATTTCTTCCAGATAATAAGTTCCTTCCTTCAAACCCTTAACAGTAATATTACCATCAGCATCAGTGGTCAAAACGATTGCTTGCTTAGCATCAGTTACCCAACCGGTAATTTTATTCTTATTATCTCCCTCAGTAGTATTTACTGTAGCATAGTACTTGGTATTGCCATCTTCATAGTACAGCTTAAACTCTGCACCGGACAGCTTCGTCTGATTATTAGCACCATCAACCTTATTTACATTCAGCTGGAAGGTATAAACAGTTACGTCCTTATTTGTGGTTGTGCCAGTCGAATTTCTATTCGGGTCGTTAGAATACACAATATTTACTGTATTCTTGTTTCCAGTACCGCCTACAACTGCGTTCTCATTCAGAGTTGCGGAGTACTTAACAATAATCTTGCTGTTCTTGTCAATAGTAACAGATTGATTGGTATTTTTCGCCTTTACTGTATCTGCATTCAAATTTTCAAATTTTACTGTAATAGCAGTATCAATCGCGGGCGTTGTAGTTGTTTTGTTTGCTGGATCAACGGTATAACCGTTAATCTCAACTTCTGCTTCTGCGCTGTCGCCATTCTTTACATATACCTTCACGTCACCATTGTAGGTCAAGCCCTTAGACAAAGTATCGTGGAATTCGTATTTGTAAGCAGAATAGTCTGCATAGTTAGCCGGCAGAGTGCCAGTCAGCTCGAAGTTCACAACATCGCCAACCTTTGCGGTGGTTTCTGTTTTTCCAGTTGTATTTTCAACAATCTTCTTATCTACGGTTGGAATAGAAGACTTCGGTTTAACTTCTTCGTTACCAACAACTTTCAGGATATAGTTAGAATATGCAGTACCAGTAGTATTTTCCGGAGCTTTGGTATTCTTTACAATATAGTAACCAGCCTGATTCAAGCTAATTACATAGCCATTAGAATTTGTTACTGTGTCTGCTGAACCAGCAGCAGTGCCAGTTACATTTGTAGCAACAATCTTCGCAAAAGCCTTTGCTTTATTACTATCATTCGCGTAATCCTTAATAACCTTTGCTACATTCTGGGCTGCTTCAACGGAAGTCGCCTCAATAGTTGCACCACTAGATGAGTTGTTCTTATTCAAGACATTTGTAAAATCACTTCCAATAGTGCTATCGCTTTGAAGAGCAGCAATCAAATCAGATTCCTTACTCTTCAAATTGGAACCCCAATCTGTAATACCAAGCGGAGTTTCAGTAGCATTTTCAGCCTTTGTGCCTAAGGTACCAGCAAATATCTGATATGCCTGATATGTATATCCGGCGGTTGTGTTCGTAACCGTAATACTATACGTCTCCGCCGCCAGCGCGCCCGTGCACAGCACGGAGACCGCCATTGCCATGGCAAGGAGCACAGCTCCCAGTCGCTTGATTGTTTTCCTCATAGTTTTTACATCCTTTCTTTTACCTAACAAATGAGGGTTTGTATGAAATATAAAATATCTGCGTTCCCTTTCGGCAAACGCGCGGTATATTATATATCTGCTATTGATTTCTCCGGTGGCGCAGCCAGAGCGCCAGACCGGACACGCCGCACATCAGTCCCGCGCCGAGCAGCAATGCCAGCGGATACCCGCACCCGCCCGCAGACGGGAGCGAAACCAACGGCTCGTTCTTGACCGTCAGCGTGTACGCACAATCGCCGTCCTGTTGCAGTATCCAATGCGCGGTGTCCGGATTGTCTTCAATGCATTCGATTTTGCCGTCTGCGATTTGCAGCGTGACATGGGTATCCAGCGTTTTGTATCCCTCCGGTGCGGAGACCTCAAAGATGTACTGTTCGCCCTCCGTGACGTTGGTCAGCGTGATTTCACCATTGTTCGTCTGCTGTATCTTCGTGGAATCGGTGCCCTCTTGAATCTCGAAGGTCGCGGGACTGCTGGTAATCAAATTGCCGTCCATATCGACTTTTTTGATGGTCAGCTTCATCTTTGACACATTGGTGACGGTCACGCCGTTGCTCTGCTTGGATTCTTCTTCTCGTCCCTTCGGCATCGGTGTGATGTCCGTCTTGCCGTTTCGGATGACCGCCTTGTAAATCGTGTCGTCCGCCTCGTAGCCTAGCGGAGCTTTGGTCTCCTTGAAGTAGTACGTGCCCGCCGGAAGATTGTTGAATTGGACGGTGCCAAAGTCTGGGTATGAAATTTCCGGATTCTGGAAGCCTTCACCCGTTACCATCTTCGTGCACTGTTCATCGCTGTACAGCGTAAATTCCGCATTGGCAAGCGCACGGCCGTGCTCGGCATTGACCTTCTCGAACGAAATGTCCGCCGATACCGGCGCGTTGCGGATGACGAGCAGTGCGTGGTTGGAATAGTGCATCTTGCCGCTGTTGTCCTTCCACGCGGCGAGTGTGTGTTTGAATTTCGATTCATTCACCGTGTTATCATTCTTGAACGGTGAATCTTCGCCCTCGTAGTATTTGGTCGCGTCCTCCGTGACCTCGTACTCCTCGTAGCCGTCGGTGTCGTAGTCGTTGATGACATTGGCATCGTACTTCGTATCGCCGATGGACAGCTCGCGCAGGGAATATTTCGCAATCTCTCCGTCTACATACAGCGGAAGGTTTTCCCACGTGTACTGCCAGTGGTTGGCCGCATTCAATGTCTGCGTATAAACCTTGTCGGAGACATTCTCCAGCGGTCTGCCGTTGCGGCACAGCTGCACGGTGACGGGAACCTTGGACGATTCCAAGGTTGTGGCCGTCCACTTCTTCACCGCGGTAACCGTTGTCAGCATCTTGGACGTGTTGTATAGAATCGGCGCGTCGTTCTGCGTGTTATCCAGCCAAGTGCTTGTGGTATCGTTGTTGTTGTCATCCAGCGCAATGATTTCAAAGCGTACTTGAGCATCATCGGTAACGATAATAGAGATTTTTTTCGCGCCGGTGTAGCCCTCCGGAAGAATTTCTTCCAGAAAGTACTTGCCTTCATACGATACATCCAAGGTATCTCCATCGATCAGCGGCGGCAGGCGCAACTGCACATAGCCGTTCGCATCGGTCTGGACAATGTTGTCCGGAACTGTCTCCGTATAGCCGAGATTTCCCGCCTGCTGTGTCTTGACGGAATACTGGTTGGTGTTCGGTCTGCGCAGCAATTCCAATTCTGAATCGTTTTGGTTGCTCAGCTTGAATTGAACGTTGCCCAGTCCGTGACCGGTTACTCCGTCCGCCTTGGACAGCGTCAAGATACCCGCCTGCGCATAAATGTTGGTCAGATGTACCGTTTGGTAGTACTGTTCATCAATGTCGGTGGCATACGCAGCCATCGTGACCGAAACGCCTTCTTCCGGATAGAGCTTATCGCCGTTGGTATCGTTCTCGTGATTCTCCGCGTTGTGTATGGAGTAGCGGCTGGTGGACGTAAACGCTTTTTTCAGCGCGCCGGCGCGGGAAGTTTCCTCGCTCGTTATATCCTTCGCCGTGTAGTTTTGTTCTTTGATGGTGTACTGCTCGCCCTGATATCCTTCGACAACCCACGTATACGTGTCGGTGGCTTCGTCATACGTCGTATAGCCAAGGCTTGTACTGTCACTCGAACTCGCCGCCTTGAGCGTCAGCGTTCGCGTGTCTTCTGAATCATCGCTTTTTGTGACGGTAATCGAATAGTTCTTCTTGACCTCGTCAATCGCTTCGCTGTCGCCGACAAAGGTTTTTTTAATGATAACCTTTGCGTTTTTTTCGACCAGCACGCCGTCAATGTGCCAGCCGTCCGAGTTCTGATATTTTAGAACGTACCAGCGAATCGCATACTTGTCCGTGGTCAGATTCTCTTTCGGAATGATTACTTTCGTTTTGTTCGCATCGTATTTGTAAACCTCTTCCTTGCTGTTTCGGATTTTTCTGAAAATTTCTTCATCTGTCGGCATGCTGTCAACGGTGATCTCCGCTTCGGAATATCCGTTATCCAATGGACAGTAGATAGATTGGGTTGCTTTCTTGTCGGATGTTACGCGAAGCGGTATGTTATTTGCCGCGTTGCGGAGATCTTCATCCAAATCGAATGCGGTGTTCGCGCTCGCCGCATCGGCAACATAAATACCTGCTTGATATTTATTATTCGCATCCATGAGAGCATGGCCTATTACGTGATCCGTGCCGTGAATGCGGGTGGAATACACGGAGTCCTTTGTGAAATTCTCTTTGGGCTGTGACTTTGTATTGCCGCTATAGTCCAGAATTTCACAGCCTAAGCCGACGAAAAAATTGACGGAATCCAGACGCTTTTTTTGATCTCGCAGCTTCCACTTCGCCTGCAGCTGCACCTCGGCGTCCGCATTCGCATATTCCTGCAGCGTAGCGTAGTCCAGCACATCGCCCGCCTGAATCGTTTTCTTTTCTCCTCCAACTGTGGTCACTTCCCAGCAGTCAAACGTGTAGTAGTATTGCTTGGAATATTTCGTGTAATTTACCACTGCATAGTCGTCATCCGGACGCAAAACCGTGTGCGACGTATTCTTCTGTATTTCGGATGTCGTATAGGTTATACCTCCTTTGATGCTGCATGGCTGCACGACTTCTTGGTAATCTTTTTCGTTCTTTGAAAAAATATCCTCCAGTGACTTCGACACATCGGTGTTATACACCACGCGCAGCTTTTGATTGGCATTTTTCGGCTCAAAGATATACTGCTGCCGGATGCCGTCTGTTTGGTTCAGCGTGTAGGTTGTAGTATTATTTTTATTGCTCGTTTGCGCAAAATGATTTGTGCAGTCCTTGCCGTTTGTGTCCTTTGCCACCCATTGAATGGCGCTATCTGAAAAGTTCGGCAGGGTAATAGAAACATTGGTTGTTGCTCCGGTGTCAAAGAACGCTTTTTCTGGAAGTTCTGCACTTGTATTGACATAGGCATAGTCTTTTTTGTTCCTCGCGGATATCGAATATTTCAGACAGTTTTTCTTTCGCAAAGCATCCGTATTCGACAGCTTACCAAAATCCTTCGGCGTGTAGTATATTGCCGCGCCCTTTCCCGATGTCAACATGTTCAACGGAATGCATTTTTCACTTCCAACTGTGAACACAGTCGTATCCGCCCAAACTGTATCGGGATTGCTTTTTACAATCATTTCATGCGCGAAATGGTTTGTATTTTCAACCTTGATGGAAGAATCATATGCCGCAAAAATCTGTTTTAATTGTGTCTCGGTGATATAGTAGCGCTCTTTGTTGCCCGTACCGGTCGTTTGATCTTCCGGTATCGTCAGTTTGCCGCCTTTGAATTCGTTGGCAGTGCTGTCCCATGTCCATTCCTCCTCCACCGGTGTCCACTTGTCATCAATCACGACATACGCATTGATCGGCATGAGCGAGACTTTCGTTGTGAAGGTGGTCTTTTGGTTAACGGTTACGGTATAGTCTGCCTTGTTGCCATTGATATTCTCCGGTTTCACTTGGATGCCGTTGGCATACCACTCTACGCCTTCCTTGTACGGCAGGGTCATTGTGACAGATTTTCCGTTCAAAATGCATTGATTCTTCGGCATTTCAGTGCCGGAGAATTTTCCCGCGTCGTCTTTCGCTGAGACGGTGTAGAAGCTGTTTTTTCCGAGAAAATCAACGCTTGGTTCATAAGCTCCATGCTTTCTTACCCAAAAATCTTTTGTTTCCGTATTGTTCGGGATATAATACACGGAACAACTTCCGTTCGCTTTGCCACCCGTTTTGCCATCCTCACTAGAAATCATCGGGATTTTATATTCACCGTCAGCTTCTATCGGCGCGATATCCGGCCACATTCTGTCAGGGTTATCACCGTCGCCATTGGAACTATCATAGAATCCGATCGCAAAATTGTATTTCTGGGCATCCGTTGTATTCGGAGCATATTGGCTCGCATCGAATCCGTATTTTTTGTATACGGTTTCCGCCTGCGCCGACGTGATATAATAGCGCGTGTAGTTTTTTCCTGTACCCCACGAAGTATCGGATTGCGTTTTCGTTGTCGTCAGCAAGCCGACCTCTACCGGCTGTTGGTCAATCAGCACGAAGCAATGTACATTCAAGCCTTCCGCTTTCGACTTATCCGTGGTCAAAAGCACTTGTTCGTTAATATTTTTGACCGTGACGGTTATGGTGTCCGCATCTTTCTCTGTGATAACAGTTACATCGCCGCCCTTTTCCGCATACCATGTGACGGCTTTTCCGTCCTTGTCCTTGGAAGGCAGCTCAAATGTCGCTTCTCCGCCGCTCAAAATTTTCGTATCCGGAAGGGTGACAGCATCAGAGAACTTGCTCTTGTCCGCCTCATCAACGGAAATCGTATAGAACGAATTGTTCTTGAGGACATCGGAATTGTCTGTCGTCACATATCGGTCGATATATAAATCATGCAGTGTGATGGTAACCGTGTCGGTTGCATCGTCTGCTTTCGCGTCCATGCCAATACTGCGGGGAAACATCGGCACTAGCAGACAAAGCAGCAGCAAAAAAAAGATCGCGCGTTTTCCGCGGTTCTTTCCCGTCAAGTCATGTCGTCTCCCTTCCAAATACGGCAAAAAAGCTGCTTCAATCGCAGCTTGTCTATATTTGTGTTGCAGCTCGTATACAACTGTTAATAGCTATCGTATAAACATTAACAATAGTAACACAAACAGTAACCATTCTCATAGTTCGTTTTTCCGTATAGACTATCTCTTTTCCGTATGAATTGAGAAAATACGAGCTTATATATGTAAAGGTTTATAACTTTACAACATAACAAAGCAAGAGCTTATCGGCGAAAACTCACCGATAAGCTCTTGCTTTTCTTATATTTTTTCTCTATTCTACAGTTAGATCATATTTTGTAGAATAATCATCATTCCGCCCATTCAAGTGCAGGATGTATTTAATTAATATCGTCCGATATAAATATACTCGCACTCTATAATCAATAGACCTGCGGCAACGTTCGACCCTATCATGATAAGTTTAATAATGTCGGAAAAGCCATGTATCATTGCTACTGGAATAAGAATCAAATTGCAGAGTATTGCTGCTATCTGAAGCCATTGCAGGTATAACGCTGCCTTCAACACGCGATGGTGTTTCTTCCAAAAGCAAAATAACGGCTTGAGCCAAGCATGCGCCTGCTCATAGGTTGTCGTATGCCGATAGAAATTATTTGTGTTTCCAAAATGAGCATTTTTATTTAGATGATAGATCGCTTGCATATTCAGTATTTGAAGGAGGATTCCGCCAAGAATTGCTTTAATCACCTTTTCACTCTCTTTTTCTTGTTGAGAAAACGGCTTTGCTCTTTCGCCGTCAATTTCAATCCGGTAATTTTTGTCAATGGACGCTAAAATCGTTTCGTATGGATAATAACTTTATGTATCTAAATTTTACCAGCCAACAAAGAGGATGGCAAGCAAATTATGCCTTAAATTTCCAAATGGAACAAAAAGAATGCCGCGGAAAACAAAATTCTATATTTTTTGATAATTTTCGAATTTTTGGTACTATCTTCGAAATTCTTTGGATATTTTCTACAATTTCTTTAATTTTTCTCTTGATTTTTTCCCCAAATATTCTATAATAACAGGTAAAGAAAGCAGAGTAAATCAGTTGGAAATTCATTTGCTGATCCTCTGTTCATGTGAGGAGGTTGTCTTATGTTAAGCTTCATTCTTTGTCTGGCTCTCCTGATTGTCGGCTATCTTACATATGGTAAAATTGTCGACAACACCTTCGGTCCGGATGACCGTGAAACTCCTGCTGTGCGCATCAACGACGGCGTTGACTACGTTGTTATGCCGCAGTGGAAACTCTTTTTGGTTCAGCTGCTGAATATTGCAGGCCTTGGCCCGATCTTCGGCGCGATGCAGGGTGCTCTGTGGGGCCCTGTTGTATTCCTTTGGATCACGTTCGGCACGATTTTTGCCGGCGGTGTTCACGATTACTTCTCAGGTATGATCAGTGAGCGAAACGACGGCAGTTCCGTCGCTGAAGTGACTGGTAAGTATTTGGGTTCTGGTATGCAGAACGTTATGCGCGTATTCTCCGTTGTTCTGCTGGTTATGGTCGGCACGGTATTTGCCGTAGGTCCTGCCGGTCTGATTGTTACGCTGTGTAAAAACGGCGGTCTGTCCGGTGTCGTTACCACGACATTGTTCTGGCTGATTATCATTCTGGTTTACTACTTTATTGCAACGTTTATCTCGATTGATAAGATCATTGGCAAAATTTATCCGATCTTTGGTCTTTGCTTGATTATTATGGCAATCGGCGTAATCTTTGGTATCTTTACCAATCCGGATTATACCATTCCTGAAATTTGGAGCCATATGTACAACATGCATCCGGCCGGCACTCCGATTTGGAGCTTCATGTTCATCACAGTTGCCTGCGGTGCAATTTCCGGCTTCCATTCCACGCAGTCCCCGCTGATGGCTCGCTGCATGAAGAGTGAGAAACAGGGTCACTTTGTATTCTATGGCGCCATGGTCGCAGAAGGCATCATCGCATTGATTTGGGCCGCAGCCGGCTGTGCTCTGTACAAGGTCACCGGCGGCGTAAGCACCGGCCTTGCAGCTGCATTGGCAGAAGGTCAGTCCGCAGCAATCTATGATGTATGCTCCAAGACAATGGGCGGTGTTGGCATTGCCCTCGCAATGGTCGGCGTTGTTGTATGCCCGATTACTTCCGGCGATACCGCATTCCGTTCCGCTCGTCTGACGCTGTCTGATTGGTTCCATGTTGATCAGGGTTCTTATGCAAATCGTTTGAAGCTGTGTATTCCGGTTTTGGGTGTTGGCGCAATCCTTGGTATTGGTAACGCAATCGGTGCAATTGATTACACGGTTATCTGGCGTTACTTCAGCTGGACAAACCAGACATTGGCTATGATCGTACTGTGGGCAGCTTCGATGTATCTGTTCACCGAAAAGAAGAATTTCTGGATCACAGCAGTGCCTGCTACATTCATGAGTGCTGTTTCCTGCACCTACTTCATTCTCGCACCGGAGTGCCTCGGCGGCTTGATTAACTCCAAGACAGCTGACGGCGTGACCATCTACAACACAGCTGTTGCTTACCCAATCGGTATCATCTTCGCAGCTGTACTGCTGATTATCTTCCTGCGTGCAACAAAGAAGCACTCTGCGAAAGCATCTCAAGCATAACCGCATGATCTGCGTTTTTCAGCCAGCTGCTGCATAGTCAGCGGCTGGCTGTTTTCTCTTATTCCACATACAAGCGAGGTTGTTATTATGATCTTCAAACCTTCTCCACTGAGCAGAATTACCGTGGATGATCAGGAACTGGTGCCGGACAAAAAGTCCTGCCGGAAAATTGGTCCGTGCGGTGTCGGCAAAAAGGCACTGTATCTCAATAGTTTTTTCATTGATCGAAAATACTATGTTCCCTTTCAGGCAATCCAGCGCGTATTTAAACGCGTTGCCATGAGTCAGGGCGGCTTTTCCGGAAAGGGCATGTTTGCCAGCATGGCATATCTTGTTGTTGAATTTGACCACGGCAAACAAAAGCAGTGTAATTTCAAACACGAGAGCGAAGTGGATGATTTGTTGGCCTTACTTGCACGGGAACAGCCGCAAATCAAGAGAGTCAGTGCGCAGGCAGAACAGCGGCTGGCTGCGCGCGAAGCACAGCTTGCTGAAGAAGAACGCTCGCGTCCGACGTTATCCGCTGCCGCTCAACAGGAAGTTGACGAATTACAGCGCGCCATTGACTATCTGGAACAAAAACCGGAGCTGAGCGATCAGCTGAGCAAATCCGCAAAACGGAAGCGCGCCTATCAGTGCACCAGCCCAAGTTATCGCTGGGCAGCGATGGCAATTACCATTTTGGGACTCGCTGCGCTGGCATACGGCATTTTTTCCTTCCTGCATCACGGCACGTTTGCCATTTACTTTACACTGTTTGGTTTGGCCGCTATTTTTACTTTTGCAGGCTTCAGCGTACTCCCCACTGCAAAAAACAACAAAAAGTCCGTCTTGCAGTACGATGAGCAGGCGCAGCAGCACATGGAAGCATATTTGAGCAAGTATCCCGCCTTCCCTGTTCCGGTTCGATATGCGCACCCGATTGTATTGAAGCGGATGCAGCGCGTTATCATCCAAGGCCGCGCACAGACAGCGCAACAAGCGTTGGAAATCGTCAAAGCCGACCTCAAAGCACTCAACGCCGATGTGCAGGTATCGCAGGAGGAGCATGACGAAGTGGTTGCCATTAAGCCGATGTTCCTGAACGCCGCGTATGAATAACGAAAAATCCAGTTTTTACAGAGCGTGTCTGTAAAAGCTGGATTTGTTTTATTTTAAGAGGTTTTTTCTTTGTTTTGCTTTTTGTTTTAAACTCTTTGGTGCTGTCATTAGGCTAATGCATGCATCATCATAAACCGAGCGCAATTGCTGCCGCATATCGTCATTTGCGTTGACAAAATCTTCTGCTTTATCAGCCAAATCAAACCAAACGCTGCAATTGTCATTCAACTCCCAAAGATCATTTCTTCCAATTTCGGTATTCCAATCATGTACATCTCCTATTTTTTGAATAAAAAAGCGCAAAATATGTAATGCACTTTCCAACTGCTTCTTTTCAACAGCACTCTCAAAATCCAGAACATAGATTTCTACGGGAACAAAAAACATACTTTTTTTGACAAACGAATGGTCTTTATCCGCCATTTGAAAGAACTGAATTACAAATTGAATTTCCGTTTCCGCTGATTGAGAAAATTCTTCTCCCCTCTGACTATAACGCCAACGATAATATTGATACGCCGCGTTCTGCACACAAAGCACTTGTTTCTTAAATTCCTTGCTGTTTGTGCTGTTATCCAGCTGTAGCTGTTCCAATTGCTTTTTAGCAGAGGTATATTCTAACCAAAAATCCCGTTTTGTTGTATCAGATGCAGAAGATCCGGATAAAGCCAGCGGACCATTGAGAAACAATACAAAAATGAGATATGCAACACTGATATTTTCTAGTACCGTCCAAACGTGTACCGTATGATTCCAGCATAGAAAAAAGATGCACGCTGCGGCAAAGAGCATCTGGCTGAATCGCAATGTATAATAACTAATTTTTGTCAAAAACCCCGATTCAAACCATGCTGATTTGATAAAGACCATGTTTGCCTTGCGAAAAAGTGACATATTATCCAGCATTTTTCTCCGCTCTATGATGTCGTAGCGGTTGGTAAAATCAACCCAAAGGCAAGCCGAACAAATAAGCATACAAAAAATCAGCTCAACCAAACACCGTCCGAATAATTCTAAAGCATTCAAGATTTATCTCCATCTTGTTCTTTCCACTCATAATACGTTTCGGTTAGTTGTGACATTCCCAAATCTATTAGATACTGATAAACCTTTTTCTCTCCTAATTTTCGAGCTTCTCGCTCATTTTTTCGATGTTCAATCTCTGTATCTCCTTGCCGAGTATTATTGAGCCACTGATAATAATGTGTCAATTCATGTGCAATGGTACATAATATTGCAAAAATCGTATCCTCTAGACCATATTTTTGACATTGCTTTTGAAAATCACCAACAGCACCGGTTGCGATAGTAATATGTGGTTCTTCGAAACGGTTATACGGTTTACTGCATTTCCCGCTGACTTGTTCTCCGGACATAGCACGCACTGTGTCAGAGGCCTTGAAATATATCGTAACACGAATTGGAAATTCATAATAATCCCTCGCCCATTCGCAAAACATATAACACGGCCATTTTATTTCGGGTGGAATTTGGGTGTCGAATCTTGTATGCAATCCCGTGCGCACTTTTTTATCACTGTAAAAAACTTTCCAGTTTTCAGATTTCCAAATATCCATATGATATTCTCCCTATTTACTCACAATAATGTCCATTCGGCAACTCTTTTTTTGTCGGAATATTCACGCGAAGCAATGCAATATCCTCTCGAATATTTTGTATCGACTGAGCCAAGTATTCGCTCATATTATTTGCCTTAAATCGTTCTAAATCATAAAGAATATCTTCAATATAATTCAAGTTTTCCAAAAGATTTGGAATAGTTGTTTCAGGAAAACCTGTTTCTGCACGGCAAGACTCATAGATGGAGATAATGTTCAATAAATAATTATCGGGTGCATACAATAATCCGTTATCACGTTTATTCTCCCGTTTGGCTTCTCGATATGCATGCATGTATTTGTCAGGAAATATCCAAAAAATCAAAGCATCACTATCTTTGAAATATAGATTTTTCTTCTGATACTCACCGCGAATCCATACCAGCTCATAATATACCCAGTCCAACTGATTTGTAGAAATCGGATATTGAAAAATCAGTCTGGCATGATTACAGTCTATCATACGCTGTAAATTGTCATACATTTTATCAAGCAATCGTCCCGTTTGCTGACCACGGTTCCAATCCTGCTTTTGATTTTTGTATTTTTTCTGACTTGATTCGATAATATATTCATTATATTCGGATTTGCTTGCGCCGGGATCTGTAAGCAATGCGAAAGCAGTAAGAACTGTGACAACTGATTGAGCAAGCATACATGTAAAAATATTCTGCCTGAATAACGTACCACATATCCCGTTCAATATACTCAATCCGAAAGAAATTTGGCATCCAATATATAGCCACTTCCAGTCGCCGGCGTATTTTTTAACATATGTCATAAATAACATATCCCATGAATATCTATGAGATTTTTTCACTCTGTTTGCTCTTTCAATATTAGTTCCGGCTTGTACTATATAAAACAAGATTATTCTACTGCAAACACTTGAAATGACGCATAAAAAAATCAATAGACAAATACTGCCCATATAATCACCACTTTTGTTATCCTATCTAACAGCTTCATTATACGGTTTTCTTCGCATCCTGTCAAAATATTTCTGTGGGCATGCGGTTTCTACTGCACTCCGTTGTTCTTTCGTTTTTGTTTTGGTGAGGGCAATTCATCGTACATTGCCTCAAACAGCTTTGCAAGAAACGCTTTGCTGTCGACTTCATCCACCAGAAGCATTTCTTTTGCTCCCTCATACGGAAGATCGCAAATTGCCGTAGGCATAAGTTTCAAAGCGGATCTTGTTTTCTTTACAAGCAACCGGTCATCATATATCCCGCCGACGATTTTACCGCGATAATAGAGGATAAATTCCCCCATCATCGACCGGTAAGAAACCGCGTTCAAGTCGGATAACTGTTCTAAAATGAAATGTAGATACTCTTTACTGGATGCCATGATTCCTCCTATTTAACACAGCTGTCCCGGCAGCTTCTGCTTTTCTTTTGCCGGAAAAGTGGCTTCAAACTGTTCAAACCCCTCTGGGTTTCTCTCGCAGACAAAATACCCATCGGGGTTTTTGTAAGTGCCGGAGATACCGTCCAAAAATCCGGGTTTCAGCTCTTTGATGAGAAAATAGTCTGCCTCTGGGTCGTCGGCATAGCGCACGCTCTTGGTTTTGGCCGGAACAAAGCCAGACTTGCCGTAAAAGTCAATATTGCCGGTAATGGCAAGCGCTCCTGCACCCATTTCCTTGGCTTTTTCCATGGAATAGTCGAGCAGCTGCTTTCCATAGCCTTGCCGCTTATATGCCGGTGCGATGCCCATGGGGCCGAAGGTCATGATCGGTAAGGTTCGCCCGTCGTCACATTTGATCTCCGACCGCACATAGATAACCTGCCCGATCAGCTCACCGTTCAGTTCCATCACAAAATCCAGCTCCGGCACAAATGCCGGGTCATCTCGATAACAGTGCAGTACATAGTGCTCCATACAGCCGGGCCGGTAAACATTCCAGAATGACTCACGAGTCAGGTTTTCGACGGCTCTGTAATCGTCTTTCGTTTCCAGACGAATGATACGATTCTTTTCTGACATAACTTTTCTCCTTCTCTCTTATCAGAGAATGACCCGCGCGATTTCCATCGTCACGATTTTCAGCACTGCGCCACTCGACATCACATAGAACCATATCTCGCGCATCTTTTGCGTTCCTGCAATCGGCGTAGCAATGGCGGCAACAATAATCAACAGTGCGCCGACACAGCCAACAATGGTAGGCACGCTGACGAGCGGGAACAGCCCTGGTGCGCAGCTGCCGTCAATGGCGTGTTGAATGGTCTTGTCCAGCCCGTCCCGCGCCGCTGCAAAGCAGCATACTACAAGTCCGAACACCAGCAGAACCGTGCTCCTGCGCCCCCAATATTGAATGCTCGTGCGGTTGAGAACCGACCAGCCGATAAAGCCCAGCAGAGCAAAAAACATCAAAGTTGTCATCGTAGTTATCGCATTTCCAAAATAGAGTTTCATTCTCCCTGCACCTCTCAATACTGAATGATGATTGTTTGGCACGCATCACAGCAGCAGGCTTCCACGCTGGTGCGGCCGCCAACCTTCAATCCGGTGAGTTTTACAAAGCCATCCACGTTTTTTGCATTTTCCAATGCACTCGGCACTTCGCTTGCAAAGCTGAACGCGCCGTCCTTGCTGCTGAACAGGTAGCCTTTTCTCATTTCTTTCCCACATTTCGGACACATCATTATTTATTTTCTCCTAATCTTTCATGTTGTTCTTTTTCTGTTTCTGTAATCAGATTCAACCTTGGCAATAAAGCGATCAATATGTGTCGCCAGCAAAGAAGAAACAGATTCTTTTTCCTCTGCACTGTCGTAGACACTGTATAAAAGGTACATTGGGCCATAGAATTCCAATGCCAGCTGCATAGCGTCCTCATCAGAATCTGTCAGCTTACGGAAGATTGCCGCCATGTACTCCAAAGGGCCGCCCGCCAGATAATCGCGGTGAAGCTGCGCGAGCTTTGGATCACGGTATTGCTCCAGTGTCAGCATTTTACGGAAATTGGAAGAAAACGGCTCCTTTGTCCAATGGTCAAACTGAGCAAAGCTGTATGTGCGAATTTTCTGAATTGGTGTATGCATATAAGCTTCCGCAAAGCCGTCCGGTTCCGTTTCCGGCATTTCATACGCCTCGGCACGCTCATAGTCCATCTTGTTCATCCGCTCCACGATCTTATCTAAGATTTCCTGTTTGCCGGCATAGTGCTTATATAAGGCGGCTTTCGTAAATCCCAACCGCCCTGCAATATCATTCATAGACGTCCCCAGATAGCCGTTCTGCGCAAACAGCTCCAGCGCTATTCTCAAAATTCGTTCCTTTGTACCCTCTGCCATAATTATCTCCTTATCAAAGTAACCACTTGGTAACTACATTATAGTTACCAAGTGGTTACTTGTCAAGAGCTAATGTAAAAAATGTACTTGCGAGTCTTTATTCTCTCTCAGAACATTCATTAACTGTCATTTTGCATCTTCGTTTTAGGGAGGCATTCATTTCGATTTTCTTCGCGTCCTGTCAAAATATTTCTGTGAGCATAAAAAAATTCCTCGGTTGAGAATACCGAGGAATTTTTTGTACTTTTTACTTATCCTGATGCTCAGACAAAATCTTAACTGCCTGCTCATCCTGCGAATCACAGCATACCTCTGTGACATCTTCCAGCAGAACAACAGAATCACCGTCTGGACTGCCATCATCGGTTAACTGATGGATAAAAACCGCATTATCGTCTAGTGCAGTGACGATACCTGTTACATCATAATTATCGCTTTCGCGCAGTTCGATAGATACAACCTTTTGTGTTTCCTGTGCAAATCGAAAGATGGAAGGAATGATTTCTTCCTCATCTTGCACTTTGATCGTTGGATGCTGCTGTCCTCGTAAAGAGTAGAGCTTTTGCGCTCTTTTTGCGTGTGTCGATTCTATCTCACAGCGATATAATGCATCACGCTTTAATACCATGAATCCATCATAATTGCCATAGCAATCGATTTCGCTTAACAGCAAAAACTCATCGGAACATGCAAGAATATAACCGGTCATAAAACGCTCTGTATCTTCTGAACGGTAAATACTAACCAGCTTTCTTTTCTTCTTTGCTTTTTCTATCAGTTCATCCAACATGACAACCCCTCTTTCGTAAGCCCTTGTGAATTTGTACAAGTTTAGTATAGCCTTTAAAAAGAAAGTTGTCAATCGTAAATATTGGTTTATCTCCGTCCCAATCGTTCCTTAAAGTCAGAGTACCCAAAATCGGTCAACTGTTCACATGTGCCGTCTGCCTTTCGCAGATAAATGTTGGGAAGCGGCATTCCATTGAACGTATTGTTTTTGCAGGTCGTATAAATTGCCATGTCTCCGAATGCCAGCAAATCCCCTGTTTTCAATGGGTGCTGGAAGCTATATTCGCCAACAACATCTCCTGAAAGGCAGGTCGGGCCGCCGAGGCGAACAGTGTAAGGCAATTCTTCCGGTTCACCTGCGTGCAGCAGCGGCGGGCGATATGGCATTTCCAGCACGTCCGGCATGTGACACGCCGCGCTGGCATCTAAAATTGCAATCTGGGTTTCTCCATTTTGCATCGTATCCAAAACGTGCGTCAGCAAATATCCGGCATTTAACGCCCATGCTTCTCCGGGCTCCAGATAAACCGTCACATCCCACTGCTTCTGTGCATATCGGATGCATCGTTCCAGACGTTCTATGTCGTATTCTGATTTTGTGATATGATGACCGCCGCCGAAATTCACCCACTTCATGCGCGGCAGAATGTCTTCGAAGGTTTTTTCAACCGCTGTCAATGTTGTTTCCAAATCATCGGAATTCTGTTCGCACAGCGTGTGAAAATGCAGGCCATCTAGCAAGTCCAGTAGCGCAGGGCATTGGCTTACCGCAATGTCAAACTGCGCACGCGTTGTGCCCATGCGGCTGCCCGGAGCACACGGATCGTAAATGGCATGGCCTTCCTGTGTAGAGTGTTCCGGATTGATGCGCAAACCGATGCTTTTTCCTGCTCGCTTTGCCATTTCTCCAAACCGCTTCAATTGGGAAGGAGAATTAAACACAATGTGATCGGCATATGTCAATAGCTCTGCGAATTCATCCTCACGGTATCCGGCACAGAATACATGCACTTCTTTGTTCGGCATTTCTTCTGCACCCAATCGCGCTTCATATAATCCGCTCGCCTCTGTTCCCGCAAGATACGGCTCAAAGAATGGATAACAATCGTAATTGCTAAACGCCTTCTGTGCCAATAATACGCGGCATCCGGTGCGCTGTGCCAGCTCTCCCAATATTTGCGCATTGTGTATCAGAGCTGATTCATCCAGCACATAGCACGGTGTCGGCAGAGCGCGAAGCTCTGCCGGTATTGTGCCGTCAATTGGCGCGAATGGTGCGCGAAGATCTCTGGTTTCCTGCATCAGTCTACCAGTGCCGGCGCGTGGCTTTCGCTGCGCGGCAGACCGTACTGATCCAGTGCATCGAGGAACGGATCCGGATCAAATTCTTCTACCGTGTAAACACCCGGCTTCTCCCATTTGCCGGTCAGCATCATCAGTGCGCCGCACATAGCCGGAACACCGGTGGTGTAGCTGATGGCCTGACTGCCAACTTCCTGATAGCAGGACTGATGGTCACAAATATTGTAGATGTAATAGGTCTTTTCTTTGCCGTCCTTGGTGCCGGTAAAGATACAGCCGATGTTGGTCTTGCCCTTGGTGCGCGGACCGAGACTTGCCGGATCCGGAAGCAGTGCCTTGAGGAACTGAATCGGAACAATTTCCTGACCGTTGAAGGAAATCGGCGTGGTGGACAGCATACCGACATCCTCCAAGCAGCGCATGTGATCCAGATAGCTCTGACCGAATGTCATAAAGAAGCGAATGCGCTTGACGCCCGGAATGGTCTTTGCCAGCGACTCAATTTCTTCGTGATGCAGCAAATACATGTCCTTGTCACCGACCTGATCGAAGGTGTATTCCCGCTTGATGCTCATTGCCGGAATCTCAACCCAGTGGCCGTTCTCCCAGTAGCTGCCCGGTGCGCTGACTTCGCGCAGATTGATTTCCGGATTGAAGTTGGTTGCAAAAGCGTAGCCGTGATCGCCGCCGTTACAGTCGAGAATATCAATGGTGTCAATCTGGTCAAATTCGTGCTTTGCAGCGTATGCGCAATACGCCTGCGTCACGCCCGGATCAAAGCCGCAGCCGAGCAGTGCAGTCAAGCCGGCATCCTCAAATTTCTTTCGATATGCCCACTGCCAAGAGTAATCAAAGTATGCCGAAAATCCTTCTTCTTCACAGCGCTTTTCATAAATTGCACGCCATTCCGGATCATCGGTGTCCTCCGGCTCATAGTTTGCCGTGTCCATATAGTTGACGCCGCAAGCCAAGCAAGCATCCATAATGGTCAAATCCTGATACGGCAGTGCAATATTCATAACCAAGTCCGGCTTGTACGCACGAATCAGATCAATGACCTGCTGTACATCATCTGCGTCAACCTGTGCGGTTGTCACGATGGTCTTGGTCTTGCCTGCCAATTTCTCTGCCAGTGCATCACACTTGGACTTGGTACGGCTGGCAATGCACAGCTCGGTAAATACATCGCTGACCTGACAGCACTTCTGGATTGCAACACTGGCTACGCCGCCGCAGCCGATTACGAGAACTCTACTCATATCATGTACTCCTTTTTTTAATCTCTATGTTTATACGTGCAGGGCTAACAGCAGTTCTCGAAGAACTTTGCAGGCTGTCGCCGTGGATACACCACTGGTGTCCAGCATTGGTGCCAACTCGTTGACATCCGCCGCAACAATGTTTGCTTGTGTGATGGTTCGAATGGCATCTAACAGCTGTAAAAAGCTCACGCCGCCAGCTTCCGGCGTTCCGGTTCCCGGAAATGCCGAAGGGTCTAAGCAGTCCAAGTCAATCGTCAAGTAAACAGGTACCTGCGTGCGCGTGAGCTGCTCTGTCAACTCTGCCAAGCCGTCAAAGGAAAACGGATGCATGTCCGTGTGCTGCGCTGCAAAACGGAATTCTGCGCGTTCGCCGCTGCGAATGCAAAATTGATGAATGCGTCCATCGCCAATCAAATCATGACAGCGGCGCAGGACACAGGCATGGCTGAGTTGTGCGCCGAGATAGTCATCACGCAGGTCTGCATGAGCATCGAAATGTACGATGTGAAGCTCCGGATATTTCTCCAAAACAGCACGGACGGCGCCCAATGTGACCAGATGTTCGCCGCCTAACAGCAACGGAAACTTTCCGTCTGATACAATTTCCCGTGCACGCGCTTCAATATCAGCCAGTGCCATTTCACTGCTGCCGAAGCACAGCTCCAAATCTCCGCTGTCAAATACGGCAAGATCTTCCAGATCTTTATCCTGATAAGGGCTGTATGTCTCCAAGCCAAAGCTTTCGTGCCGCATAGCAGCCGGTCCGAATCGTGCGCCGGGTCGAAAACTCGTGGTAGAATCAAACGGCGCGCCGAATAAAACAATTTTTGCGTCTTGATAGCTGCTTTCACAGCCAATAAAATTTTCTACATTGCGCTGCATCGCTTACTCCTCCACTTCTTCCAGCATTTCTTCCAGGAAAGCCGGAAGATAAAACGCACCCTTGTGCAGTCTGGTCGTATAATAACGCGTGCGCATATTCAGTGCGTTCCAAGACTCTGCGTCCAAATCATCCACAGGATGATACTTTTTACTGGCAAATCCAAACAGCCAGTATCCGGCCGCAAAGGTCGGAATGTGCGCTTGATATACACGGCTGATCGGAAAAGTACTTGCAATGCGCTTGTGACTGCGCTGCATGGCATGGGCATCCTCTGCATAGAACGGGCTTCCCTGCTGATTGACCATAATGCCGTCTTTTTTCAAAGCATTGTAGCAGTTTCCGTAAAATTCGCGGGTAAACAATCCCTCAGACGGGCCAAACGGGTCGGAGGAATCTACAATAATCAAATCGTATCTTTCTTCACAGCGACGAATGAACTTCAGTGCATTGCCAAAATGGATGTGCACGCGGCGGTCATCCATACGGCAGGCGTTCTCCGGCAGATACGCGCGGCAGGCCTCGACAACTGCCGGATCCATTTCCACCAGATCAATGTGCTTGACGCGGTCATACCGCGTCAGTTCTCGTACAACGCCGCCGTCTCCGGCGCCGATGACCAAGATATCCTTTGCCTCTTGATGAACGGCCATCGGCACATGGGTGATCATTTCATCATAGATAAACTCATCGCGTTCTGTCAGCATGACATTGCCGTCCAGCGTCAAAACACGGCCAAATTCCGGTGTTTCAAAAATATCAATGCGCTGATATTCGCTCTGCTTAGAATATAGCTGGCGATTGACACGGATGCTGTGCTTCACATCTGGTGTATGAAATTCGGAAAACCACATTTCCATTTTGTTACCCCTCCTTACGCAAGAACATTCAAATACTGAATATCCGGATCTTCCGGTCCGGTCACATTGCATCCCTTTGTCTTGGCATATTCGATATAATTCAAGATTTCCGGCGTGATGCGTTCGCCCGGTGCAACAATCGGAATGCCTGGCGGATAGCACATGACAAATTCACTGCACACGCGGCCTTCCGTTTCGCGCAGCGGCAGACTGCATTTTTCCGCATAGAACGCTTCCTGCGGACTGGTCACAACCTGCGGATCAATGTATTCCTGACTGAGCAAGCCTGTGCCATCTGTCTGGAAGCGACGGCGGATTTCTGCCAAAGCACTGACCAGACGCTCCACTTCCTGTGCGCGGTCACCGATAGACAGATACGCCAGAATATTGCCAATGTCACCAAATTCAATTTGGATATCATATTCATCGCGCAAAATATCGTATACTTCAATGCCGGCAAGACCGATATCCAGCGTATGAACGCTGAGCTTTGTCGTATCAAAGTCAAAAATCGAATTTCCGTTGACAAGCTCCTTGCCGAACGCATAATATCCGCCAATGGCATTGATTTCTTCCCGTGCGTATTCTGCCATATCTGCAACCTGATGGAAAACTTTTCTGCCGCGCAGAGCAAGATTCCGGCGGGAAATATCCAAGCTAGACATGAGCAGATAACTGCCGGAGGTCGTCTGCGTCAGGTTAATAATCTGGCGCACATATCCCGCATGTACATTGGGGCCGATCAGAAGCAGGCTGGACTGTGTCAAACTGCCGCCGCTCTTGTGCATGGAAACCGATGCCATATCTGCACCCGCCGCCATCGCAGAAACCGGCAGACCGCCGCCAAAATAGAAATGCGTGCCGTGTGCTTCGTCTGCCAGACATAGCATACCGGCTTCATGTGCCATTTTCACAATCGCGCGCAAATCGCTGCAAATGCCGTAATATGTCGGATTGTTCACCAAAACAGCCACAGCATTCGGGTGCTCCGCAATCGCCTTTGCGACCTGTTCGCGGCGCATGCCGAGGGAAATGCCCAATCGCTGATCCACTTCCGGATTGACATAAACGGGAATTGCACCGCACAGAACCATCGCGTTGAGCACACTGCGATGCACATTTCGCGGCAGAATAATCTCATCGCCGCGCTTGCAGGCAGTCAAAATCATACTTTGCACGGAGCTGGTCGTTCCGCCGACCATTAAGAACGCATGCGCCGCGCCAAAGGCATCCGCCGCCAGCTCTTCCGCTTCTCGAATGACGGAGACCGGATGGCACAGATTGTCCAGCGGCTTCATGCTGTTGACATCCACGCCGACGCACTGTTGTCCCAAAAATTCCGTCAATTCCGGATTGCCGCGGCCGCGTTTGTGGCCTGGCACATCAAAGGGAACCACGCGCATCTGGCGAAAATTTTCCAGTGCTTCATGGATTGGCGCACGGCTTTGGTCGCGCGTAAAATGATTTCCGTTCATATTTCCTCCGTTCTGGCTCCGACAGCAACAAAAAAACGCAGGTTTGCACAATTTGCAAACCTGCGTGTCATTCCGATTTTCTTGCTGTCAAAAGTTCGGCACACTGCCGCCGCGGCAAAGAAAAGCGAATATGAATGTCTTTTGAGAGTCTATATAGCAATTATTACTTTTACTACTCTTATTGACCGTTTCACAAGTCTGCGCTTTCTGCGCAATTCTGGTTATAAAGGAACCAACTTATAAAATTTGAGCTTCTAACTCAATCAATAAGGCAACCAAA
>OMNT01001003.1_pt1 | contig 28042 bp, 17 predicted proteins | sample 1672551 | NCBI WGS metagenome assembly OMNT01 (sample SAMEA3136698, study PRJEB25190) | human gut metagenome | reverse complement strand
CCGCCATTTGTCCAGTATAAAAAGAAAGAAAAGAGCGGGAGTAAAAGAAATCTTAAGAATTTCTGTATTTTTGTATAATTTTATAACCTTCAAAATTTGAATTTTAGAAAACTGTATGTTAGAATGAAGTGTACTGTTTGCAAAAGAACAGCAGAGATGCCCCCAATGACAGGGGCGTGGACTGAAATAACAAACGAGGAGGACCCACCTATGATTGCACTGATCGACTATGATGCCGGAAATATAAAAAGCGTGGAAAAAGCCTTTCAAAGCCTTGGAAAAGAGGTCGTACTGACCAGGGATCCAGAAGTATTAAAGCGCGCAGATCACGTCGTTCTGCCGGGTGTCGGCAGTTTTGGAGATGCGATGGAAAATCTGAACCGCTATCATCTGGTACCGGTCATTCATGAAATCGTAGAAAAAGGGACTCCGTTTCTTGGAATCTGTCTCGGACTGCAGATCCTGTTTGAACGCAGCGAGGAGAGCCCGGGCGTGGAAGGCCTTGGCTTGTTAAAAGGAGAAATCCTTCGGATTCCGGACAAAGAGGGCTTAAAGATTCCGCACATGGGCTGGAATTCCATCCATCTGCAGAACGAGGGACGCTTATTCAAAGGCATCTCGCAGGAGTCTTACGTCTACTTTGTCCACTCCTACTATCTGAAAGCAGAAGAGGAGGAAATTATAAAAGCAACGACAGAGTACAGTACACACATCCATGCATCCGTGGAAAAAGGAAATCTGTTTGCCTGCCAGTTCCACCCGGAAAAGAGTTCAGATCTTGGACTTGCCATTCTGAAAAACTTTGCGGAAATTGGAGAGGAGGACTAAGCGATGTTTACAAAACGAATTATCCCATGTCTGGATGTAAAAAACGGAAGAGTCGTAAAAGGCGTTAATTTCGTCGATTTAAAAGATGCCGGAGACCCGGTGGAGATTGCAAAAGCGTACGACAAGGCAGGAGCCGATGAAGTTGTGTTCCTCGACATCACCGCCTCCTCCGACCAGAGAGGAACGGTCATCGATATGGTGCGCAAAGTAGCAGCAAACGTCTTCATCCCATTCACCGTCGGCGGCGGAATCCGTACCGTAGACGATTTCAAGATGCTGCTCCGCGAGGGAGCCGACAAAATTTCGATCAACTCCTCCGCAATCAACAATCCGCAGCTGATCCACGATGCGGCGCAGAAATTTGGCAGCCAGTGCGTGGTCGTTGCGATCGATGCGAAGAAGAGAGCTGACGGAAGCGGCTGGAATATCTACAAAAACGGCGGCCGGATCGATGTCGGCATCGACGCCGTCGAGTGGGCGAAAAAAGCCGAGAGCCTCGGAGCCGGAGAAATTCTGCTCACCAGCATGGACTGCGACGGAACAAAGGCGGGATACGATATCGAGCTGACAAGAACGATCGCAGAGAGCGTCGGCATCCCGGTCATCGCATCCGGCGGCGCAGGAACGCTGGAGCATTTTTATGATGCCTTAACCGAAGGAAAAGCCGATGCAGCCCTCGCCGCATCCCTGTTCCACTACAAAGAACTGGAAATTCGTGAAGTCAAAGAATATCTGGCAGGCCGTAATGTGCCGGTCCGCCTGTAAAAGGAAGGAAGAAAACGATATGCCGCCTCTTAGCGGAAGCTGGGCAAATGCCCTGAAAGGAGAATTCTCCAAAGATTATTATAAAAAACTGTTTCAGACGGTGGGAGCGGAGTACAAAACCCACACGATTTACCCACCGGCTGATGATATTTTCAATGCGTTCCACTTTACCCCGCTTGAGCAGGTAAAAGTGGTCATCCTGGGCCAGGATCCGTACCATGAGCCGGGACAGGCGCACGGGCTCTGCTTTTCTGTAAAACCAGAGGTAAGTATTCCGCCGTCCCTGGTCAACATTTACAAGGAACTTGAGGACGATCTGGGATGCTATATCCCGAACAACGGATATCTCGAAAAATGGGCACGGCAGGGTGTTTTAATGCTGAATACAGTGCTGACTGTACGTGCACATCAGGCAAATTCCCACAAGGAAATCGGCTGGGAGCAGTTCACCGACGCGGCAATCAAAGTGCTCGCCGAGCAGGACCGCCCGATGGTATTTATACTCTGGGGAAGACCGGCACAGCGCAAAAAAGAGATGATCCACAATCCGAAGCATCTGGTGCTGATGTCCGCTCATCCGAGCCCGCTTTCTGCATACCGCGGATTTTTCGGCAGCCACCCGTTTTCCAGAACGAATGAATATCTGGAGGAAAACGGTCTTGCGCCGATTGACTGGCAGATCGAAAATGTAATCCGGGGAGCGAAAGAATGAGTAAAAAGAAAAATACGTTACTGAGAAATACTTCTATTTTAATGGCCGCAACGATTATCTCGCGTGTGATCGGCCTGCTGTACCGGTCACCGCTCGGCGAAACCATTGGAAATGAGGGACTTGGCTATTACAGTACAGCGAGCAATCTGTACACGATCCTGCTGCTGATCTCGTCCTACAGTATTCCGATGGCAGTGTCGAAAATCGTATCCGAGCGCCTGGCCTTAAAAGAGTACCGCAACGCACACCGCGTCTTCCACGGTGCCCTGATTTATGCGGTAATTGTCGGCGGAATCGCTGCACTGGTGGCATTTTTCGGCGGAAAATTCCTTCTGCCGTATAACCAGCAGAATGCACTCCTTGCCTTACGCGTACTGGCGCCGACCATCTTTTTCTCGGCTGTTCTCGGCGTTCTGCGCGGTTATTTCCAGGCCCACAGCACGATGATGCCGACCTCGATCTCACAGATCATCGAGCAGGTATTCAACGCCGCATTCAGTATTGGCGCCGCCTGGTTCTTCATCCAGCAGTTCGCGACAAACGATACCGAACATGCCAAATTCGGTGCCGCCGGCGGAACCCTCGGAACAGGAGCCGGTGTCCTGGCAGGCCTCTGCTTTATGCTGATCGTTTACGGCGTAAACCGGAAAACAATTCTGCGGAAAGCTGCCAAAGACACACATCACCGTGAAGAATCCTACCGTGAAATTTTCCAGGTCCTTTTCCTGATGGTAACGCCGGTCATCTTTACGACCTTTATTTACAACTGCAACGCTTACCTGGACAACTACCTGTTCTTCACCATCCTCGGATGGCACGGTGAAAACCAGAAAGCACTGAACGCTGCATACGGAGAGTTCTCCAACTACTACGTCACCCTGATCAACGTTCCGCTTGCCATGGCAAGTGCATCTGCATCCGCCATGATGCCGGAGGTGTCCTCCTGCTATGCAACCGGTGACCTTGATGAGGCAAACGACAAAATCCTCGAGACCATCCGCCTGACGATGTTCATCTCCATCCCGGCAGCCGTCGGCCTTGGCGTACTCGCATTCCCGATCACAGGAGTCTTGTTCCCGTCAAGCTCCAGCCTTTCCGGAAAACTGCTGATGATGGGCGCCGTTTCGGTCGTATTCTCGGCCCTGTCCACCATCACCAACAGCGTCCTGCAGTCCATCGGCCAGCAGAAAAAAGCCCTGCATAACGCAGCCATTTCCCTCGGAATGGACCTCATCGTCCTGGCTCTGATCCTCGCAGTCTTCCCGAAGACAAACATCTATGCCGTTGTCTTCGCAGGAATCCTGTTCTCGCTGAGCATGTGCGTATTGAATAACCTTTCGATCCGCAAACACCTGAACTTCCGCAACGAGTTCAAAAACACCTACGCAAAACCATTGATCGCAGCCGCCATCATGGGAGTCGTAACCTGGGTTGTTTACTACGGCCTCTTTGCCATCACCAAACGCCCGTCCATCAGCATGCTGATCGCGATTCTGATCGCCATTGTCGTCTACCTGATCGCCTTCGTCGTCGTAACCGGCACAACCGAAGCCGAAATGCGCCGCATGCCAATGGGAACCAAACTGGTAAAAGTCCTGCGTATTCTGCGGATTTACCGTTAAAAACAACAAAACAAAAGTAAAACGAATCCCCGGCCGGAAAGCCTTGATAACAGCTTTCCGGCCGGGGATTTATTTTGATGTTCAGAAAATATATTATGTAATTTTACGCGTCTTTCTCGCCATTTGGCTCCTGCTTCAGGTTTTTATTCGCAGTAGAAAGCATCAGCTTAATACGATTGAGCTGGTTAACCTCCGAAGCGCCCGGATCGTAGTCAACCGCCACAATATTCGCCTTCGGATACTCCTTGCGGATCGCCTTAATAACACCCTTGCCGACAATATGGTTCGGCAGGCACGCGAACGGTTGGATGCAGACGATATTGTAAACATCGCTGTGGATCAGCTCCATCATCTCGCCGGTCAGGAACCATCCCTCACCAGTCTGGTTGCCGCAGGAGACGATCGGAGAAGCATATTTGGCCAGATCCCGTACGTCAGCCGGCGGATCAAAATGCTCACTCTTCTTGAACTCTGCAACAGCCGCACTCCGTAGCCAGTTGATCAGCTTGATACCCGTATTTCCGAGCATCGAAGAACTCTTCTTGAAGCCAAGGTGCTCCACCTTGAAATTCGTATTGTAGAAGCAGTAGCAGAAGAAATCAATCAGATCCGGCACAACCGGCTCCGCACCTTCACTTTCGAGCAGCTCCGCCAGATGGTTATTCGCCGCCGGAAGGAACTTAACGAGAATCTCGCCGACAATACCAACGCGAGGTTTCTTCTCATCCGTAATCGGAATATGGTCAAAGTCGCGGATCATCGTGCGGCAGATCTGTTTAAAGCGGGTATGGCTTAAATGTTTTGCCGAAACAAAATCAATACAGATCTTCTCCCATTTCTTGTGAATCCGGTCTGTCGTGCCCTTTTTCTGCTCATAAGGACGCATCCGGTAAATACATTTCATCATGATATCGCCGAATTCTGCTGCATAGCAGAGACGAATCGCAAGATCCGGCGTGATCTTGAAGCCCGGATTTTCCTCCAGACCGCTCAAGTTAATCGAGATGACCGGAATCTGCGTCATATCGGCCTTCTCCAGCGCACGGCGGATAAATCCGATGTAGTTCGAAGCACGGCAGCCGCCGCCGGTCTGGCTCATGATGACAGCCACTTTGTTCAGGTCATACTTGCCGGAGAGCAGCGCCTGCATAATCTGTCCGACTACCATCAGAGACGGATAGCAGGCATCGTTGTTGACGTATTTCAGTCCGACATCGACCGCCTCTTTGTTGTCGTTCGGAAGCACTTCCAGATTGTATCCGGCTGCGTTGAACGCCGGCTGCAGAAGCGAGAAGTGGATCGGTGACATCTGCGGGCAGAGGATGGTGTAGTCTTTCCGCATTTCTTTCGTGAAGACCGGTTTCTGGATCGAGGACGGAAGAATCTCGCGTACCGCCTGTTTCCGGTCATGTGCACGGAGGGCAGCGAGCAGAGAGCGGACACGGATTCTGGCAGCGCCGAGGTTGTTGACCTCATCGATCTTCAGGCAGGTATAAATCTTGCCGCTTCTGGTCAGAATCTCATAAACCTCATCGGTGGTAACGGCGTCGAGACCGCAGCCGAACGAGTTCAGCTGAATCAGGTCAAGATCGTCGCGTGTCTTTACATAGTTTGCAGCTGCATACAGACGGGTGTGGTACATCCACTGGTCATTGACACGGAGCGGACGCTCGAGCGGTGCCAGATGGGAAACAGAGTCCTCCGTCAGCACGCACAGTCCGTAGGAGTTGATCATATCCGGGATACCGTGATGGATTTCCGGATCGATGTGGTATGGACGGCCGGCAAGCACGATGCCTCTGCGTCCGGTTTCTTTCATATACTGAAGCGTTTCCTCGCCTTTTTTCTGCATATCGCGTCTTGCAGCACCAAGCTCTTCCCATCCGGCATGAACAGCAGCACGGACTTCATCCTCCGGCAGACCGGAGAACTCTTTGACAAGACCATCGGCAAGCACCTTTTCACTCGTAAACGCAAGGAACGGATTGCGGAACGTAATGGAATCGTCCTGCAGCTCGTCCACGTTGTTTTTGATATTTTCCGCATAGGAGGTAACGATCGGGCAGTTGTAGTGGTTGATGGCTTCCGGGAACTCGGTGCGCTCGTACGGGATACACGGGTAGAAGATGAACTTCACACCGTGGCGTAAGAGCCAGGTCACATGGCCGTGCGCCAGTTTGGCCGGATAGCACTCGGATTCACTTGGAATCGACTCAATACCGAGCTCGTAGATCTTGCGGCTCGAGGTCGGAGAGAGTACCACGCGGTATTTCAGCTGCGTAAAGAAGGTGTACCAGAACGGATAATTCTCAAACATATTGAGGACTCTCGGAATGCCGACCTCTCCGCGGATCGCTTCATCCTGCGGCAGCGGCTGGTAGCCGAAGATTCGTTTGTATTTGTATTCGAACAGGTTCGGAATATGATCCTTGTTTTTCTCTTTTCCGATTCCGCGCTCACAGCGGTTTCCGCTGATGTACTGACGGCCGCCGGAGAATTTGTTGATGGTCAGACGGCAGCTGTTCGTACATCCCTTACAGTTTGCCATCGTGGTCGAATATTTCAGCTCGTTGATCTTTTCAATGGAGAGCATCGTGGTCTCCTGATCGGCGGAGTAGCGCTCTCTTGCGATCAGTGCCGCACCGAACGCACCCATGATGCCGGCGATGTCCGGGCGGATGGCTTCGCAGTTGGCGATCCGCTCAAAGCTTCGGAGAACAGCGTCGTTGTAGAACGTACCGCCCTGTACGACGATGTGGCGTCCCAGCTCGGTGGCATCCGAAACTTTAATTACCTTATATAATGCGTTTTTAATAACGGAGCAGGCAAGTCCGGCAGAAATATCGGCGACGGATGCGCCCTCTTTCTGCGCCTGTTTTACCTTGGAATTCATAAATACGGTACAGCGGGTACCAAGATCGATCGGGTGTTTTGCAAACAGCGCCTCATGCGCGAAATCCTGCACGCTGTAGTTCAGGGACTGCGCGAACGTCTCGATGAAGGAACCGCAGCCGGAGGAACATGCCTCGTTCAGCTGTACGCTGTCTACGGTGCCGTTTTTGATCTTGATGCACTTCATATCCTGGCCGCCGATGTCGAGAATACAGTCGACTTCCGGATCGAAGAATGCGGCAGCGTAATAATGGGAAATCGTCTCTACCTCACCCTCGTCCAGCATCAGTGCAGCTTTGATGAGCGCCTCGCCGTAACCGGTCGAACAGGACCAGGCGATCTGTGCGGAATCCGGCAGTTTGGAGTAGATCTCCTGGATCGCGCGGATCGATGTGCCGAGCGGATTTCCGTGGTTGTTGCTGTAGAAGGAATAGAGAAGAGCACCGTCTTCGCCGACGAGTGCAGCTTTGGTCGTCGTGGAACCGGCATCAATACCGAGATAGCAGTTTCCTTCGTAGGTGGAAAGATCGGCGGTCACGACGTTGTTGACACTCTGGCGCGCCAGAAATTCGTCATACTCGGCCTGATCTTTAAACAGCGGCTCAAGACGGGCAACCTCAAAATCGATAGCAACTTTCTCTTCGAGCCGTTTTTTCAGTGCGAGAAGGGAAATCTCGGTTTTTCCGTCTGCATTCATCGCAGAACCGATGGCTGCAAACAGGTGGGAGTTGTCCGGTACGATTGTATGCTCGTCATCCAGTTTTAAGGTACGGACGAATGCTGTCTTTAATTCCGAGAGGAAGTGCAGCGGGCCGCCGAGAAAGGCAACGTGGCCGCGGATCGGTTTACCGCAGGCAAGACCAGAAATGGTCTGGTTGACAACTGCCTGGAAAATGGAAGCGGAAAGATCCTCTTTTGTTGCACCGTCGTTGATGAGCGGCTGGATATCGGTTTTTGCGAATACACCGCAGCGTGCTGCGATCGGATAAATCGCCTGGTAATGCTTCGCGTATTCGTTGAGTCCGGTTGCATCGGTCTGCAGAAGAGAAGCCATCTGGTCGATGAAAGAACCGGTGCCGCCGGCGCAGATACCGTTCATACGCTGCTCCACATTGCCGCCCTCAAAATAGATGATCTTGGCATCCTCACCGCCGAGCTCGATGGCAACGTCGGTCTGCGGAGCGAGTGCTTTTAACGAAGTGGAAACCGCGATAACTTCCTGCGTGAACGGGATGCCGAGGTGGTTGGCAAGCGCAAGTCCGCCGGAACCGGTGATGACCGGCTGCAGGGTCAGTTCGCCCAGCTTTTCGTGTGCTTCCCCGAGCAGGTGGGCAAGGGTTTCCTGAATGTTTGCAAAATGGCGCTCGTAATCGGCAAAGAGAAGCTGGTTCTCTTCGTCGAGGATCGCAATTTTAACAGTGGTGGAACCGATGTCGATTCCGAGAGTATATTTTTTATCAGTCATGAATCAAACTCCTTTTATAATAAGAAACAATCTCAACACATTATACGACAAAAAATAAGGAAATACAATTGGAAAAAGGGCGATGTCTTACGAAAAAAGTATAAAGTCCTTGTGAAAAATGGAGAAACCAGGAGGGAAAAAGGCAGAAAAAAGAAAATTCAGGCATTGTCAAAAACGGGTTTTGCCTGTATACTAAAAATAGTATACCCTGCATGAAAAACAGGCGGCAGGGATCATGAGAAAGGATGAAAAGCGTTATGTATAAAATTCTGAAAATGGAAGGAAGAGCGAAGCGCGCCCACATGGAAACCGTGCACGGCAATATCGAGACGCCGGTATTCATGAATGTCGGAACCGCGGCAGCGATCAAGGGAGCCGTTTCCACTGAGGATCTCCAGCAGATCGGCACGCAGGTAGAGCTCTCCAACACGTATCACCTCCACGTGCGTCCGGGCGACGAGGTCGTAAAGAAGATGGGCGGACTCCACAAGTTTATGGTCTGGGATAAACCGATCCTGACCGACTCCGGCGGATTCCAGGTATTCTCTCTTGCAGGCCTTCGGAAAATCAAGGAGGAGGGAGTTTATTTCCACTCCCACGTAGACGGAAGAAAGATCTTTATGGGACCGGAGGAGAGTATGCAGATTCAGTCCAACCTGGCATCCACGATTGCGATGGCCTTCGACGAGTGCCCATCGAGTGTGGCAGACCGCCGTTATGTGCAGAATTCCGTGGACCGTACGGCAAGATGGCTGCAGCGATGCAAGGATAAAATGCAGGAACTGAACCAGAGAGAGGATACCATCAACAAGCACCAGCTGCTGTTTGGTATCAATCAGGGAGCAATCTATGAAGATATCCGTATCGATCATGCAAAACGGATTTCCGAGATGGATCTTGACGGATATGCCGTCGGCGGTCTTGCGGTAGGAGAGACACACGAGGAGATGTATCATATTCTCGATGAAGTGGTTCCGTATCTGCCAAAAGAAAAACCGACATATCTGATGGGTGTCGGAACACCGGCCAATATTCTCGAGGGTGTAGAGCGCGGCGTTGATTTCTTCGACTGTGTATATCCGAGCCGGAACGGACGTCACGGTCACGTTTATACAAATCATGGAAAAATGAATTTGTTCAACCAGAAATACGAATTGGATCCGCGTCCGATCGAGGAAGGCTGCCAGTGCCCGGCGTGCCGCCATTACAGCAGAGCTTATATCCGTCATCTGCTGAAAGCAAAAGAGATGCTCGGCATGCGTCTCTGTGTTCTGCACAATCTGTATTTCTACAACAATATGATGACAGAAATCCGAAACGCACTCGATGAGGGCAATTTTGCCTCCTACAAACGTGCGAAGCTTGCCGGATTTGAGGAATACGACAAAAAGTAAGCTCTGTTCAAAGCCATGCGAAATGCGAGAAGCCATATTGAGATGTGGCGCAGTGCAATCGAGACGGGGGTCGGAATTGTAATATATGAAATCTTTGGAAAATAGGGAAAATATCCAAAAAAGACTTGCCCATCGGTTCCAGATTGTGTATTATGATAGGTGTGTCTAAAGAACGGGATGTACTCTCGAATAACAGGAGGAAAGAAAATGTTTTTAGCAACAACAACAGCAGCAAACAGCGGTGTGATGAGCACTGGTATGTTAATTATGTGGCTGGTCATCATGTTCGGTATGATGTATTTCTTAATGATCCGTCCGCAGAAGAAAGAACAGAAGAAACTGCAGGCAATGCTGAATGACCTTGCAGTCGGCGATACTGTTCTTACAAGCAGCGGCTTTTATGGCACACTGATCGATATCAATGAAGATACCGTTATCGTAGAGTTCGGAAACAACAAAAACTGCCGTATCCCGATGCGCAAAACAGCGATCACAGAGGTTGAAAAACCGGAAACAGCAGTCATTGAAGAGAAAACAGAGAAGAAAAAATAAACATGATCTAGGTATGTAAAAAGCGCAGGTATTCAAAAAAAGGATGAGTACCTGCGTTTTTTTTGCCCATTAGAGATTTTATGAAATTTTCCTGTAGAGTAAAAAGCCTTCCGGACCGGATTGCCCCTGCGGCGGGACCGGGGGAAAAGAGGGAAAAATGCCGCGTAATTTTCTTTTAAACAGCAAAAAAGCAAAAAGATTATTGTGTTTCGTTAGGGATAAAGAAATTTCGTGTTGAAATTACGGCGATAATAGCGTATAATTTAGAAATGCTATAGACACAGAGAAAATAGAACGGTTTTTCAGCCGGAAGAAAAGAGGGAGAAAGATATGGAATACCGTATTGGATTAATTCACGGTGACGGAATCGGACCGGAAATTGTAGATGAGGCAAAAAAGGTTCTGGACGCCGTCTGCGAGAAATATGGACATAAGTTTGAATATACCAACCTTCTGCTGGGCGGAGCCTCCATCGATGTGCACGGCGTGCCGCTGACAGATGAAACCATAGAAGAAGCAAAAAAATGTGACGCTGTTCTGATGGGCTCCATCGGAGGAGATGCCAAGACCTCCCCATGGTACAAATTAAGCCCGGATAAGCGCCCGGAGGCCGGACTTTTAAAAATCCGGAAATCGTTAGGCCTGTTTGCAAACCTGCGCCCGGCGTACCTGTATCAGGAATTAAAGGATGCCTGCCCGTTAAAAGAAGAAATTATCGGTGAGGGCTTTGACATGCTGATCATGCGTGAGCTGACCGGCGGCCTGTATTTCGGAGAGCGCAGCACCGTAGAAGAGAACGGCATCAAAAAAGCAACGGATACCCTGACTTACAGCGAGCCTGAAATCCGCCGTATTGCAATCCGTGCCTTCGACATCGCCAGAAAGAGAAAGAAAAAAGTAACAAGTGTAGATAAAGCAAATGTTCTCGACTCCTCCCGTCTGTGGAGAGCTGTTGTGGAGGATGTTGCAAAAGATTATCCGGACGTTACGTTAGAGCATATGCTGGTTGATAACTGTGCAATGCAGATTGTTCACAATCCGTGCCAGTTTGACGTGGTTCTGACGGAAAACATGTTCGGAGATATCCTTTCCGATGAGGCAAGTATGGTGGCAGGTTCCATCGGAATGCTTTCTTCCGCCAGCCTGAATGAGACAAAATTCGGTCTGTACGAGCCAAGCCACGGCTCCGCACCGGATATCGCAGGAAAAAACATTGCAAACCCGATTGCAACGGTTCTGTCCGCGGCCATGATGCTCCGCTACTCTCTGGATCTCGATAAAGAGGCAGAGGCAGTAGAAAATGCTGTACAGAAAATCTTAAAAGACGGATACCGCACCGTAGACATCATGTCCGAGGGATGCAAAAAAGTATCCACCTCCGAAATGGGAGATCTGCTGGTAAAAGCACTGGAGTGAGGCTGAAAAAGGCTTTTCGTAAGTTGCGAGTCCCAGTTTGTGGGAGATTTTGTCCGAATGAGGGCGGCGTAGCGGGCTACGTCAACTGAATGAGGGGAAAATATACCGCAAAGTGGGGCTTGCAGATTGCGGAAATGGTTTTTCAGACACACTCTAGTATAAAACTGTAAGATAAGAAAAGAGGAAAAGATCATGAGAAGTGATGCTGTAAAAAAAGGAATCGCACAGGCACCGCAGCGTTCTCTGATGCGTGCGCTGGGTCTGACCGAAGAAGAGATGAAAAAACCGCTCGTAGGAATCGTAAGCTCCTACAATGAGATTGTACCGGGCCACATGAACCTGGATAAAATTACAGAGGCTGTAAAAATGGGCGTTGCCATGGCAGGCGGAACACCGATCGTGTTCCCGGCCATCGCAGTCTGTGACGGTATCGCCATGGGCCACATCGGAATGAAATATTCCCTCGTTACCCGTGACCTGATCGCCGATTCCACCGAGTGTATGGCAATGGCACATCAGTTTGATGCCCTGGTATGTATCCCGAACTGTGATAAAAACGTACCTGGTCTTCTGATGGCAGCAGCAAGAGTCAATGTTCCGACCGTATTTGTCAGCGGCGGCCCGATGCTTGCCGGCCACGTAAAAGGCGAGAAGAGAAGTCTTTCGAGCATGTTCGAGGCAGTCGGCTCCTACGCTGCCGGAACCATGACAGAGGAAGACGTCTATGATTTCGAGTGCAATGCGTGCCCGACCTGCGGTTCCTGCTCCGGTATGTACACCGCAAACAGCATGAACTGCCTGACCGAGGTTCTCGGTATGGGCTTAAAAGGCAACGGAACGATTCCGGCCGTATACTCCGAGCGTCTGCGCCTGGCAAAGAGAGCCGGTATGCAGGTTATGGAGCTGTTAAAACAGGATATCCGTCCAAGAGACATCATGACAAAAGAAGCATTCTTAAACGCTCTGACCGTCGATATGGCACTGGGATGTTCCACCAACAGTATGCTGCATCTGCCGGCCATTGCGCATGAGGCAGGCGTAGAGCTGAATCCGGAGATGGCAAACGCCATCAGCGAGAAGACCCCGAACCTCTGTCATCTGGCTCCGGCAGGATACCACTACATCGAGGAGCTGAACGAGGCAGGCGGTGTTTATGCCGTTATGAATGAGCTGAACAAGCTGAATCTGCTGCACACAGAGTGTATGACAGTAACCGGAAAGACCGTAGGAGAGAACATCAAAGGATGTGTCAATAAAAATCCTGAGATCATCCGCCCGGTTGAGAATCCATACAGCAAGACCGGCGGTATCGCCGTTCTGAAAGGAAACCTGGCACCGGATACCGCAGTTGTCAAACGTTCTGCCGTTGTTCCGGAGATGCAGGTTCATGAAGGCCCGGCCAGAGTCTTTGACTGCGAGGAGGATGCCATCGAGGCAATCCGCGGCGGCAAGATCGTGGCAGGCGATGTTGTTGTGATCCGCTATGAGGGACCAAAGGGCGGTCCTGGTATGCGTGAAATGCTGAATCCGACTTCTGCCATTGCAGGTATGGGACTTGGTTCTTCCGTAGCCCTGATCACAGACGGCCGTTTTTCCGGCGCATCCCGCGGTGCGTCCATCGGTCATGTAAGCCCGGAGGCAGCAGAGGGAGGTCCGATTGCACTCGTTGAGGAAGGCGATCTCATCCGTATCAATATTCCGGAGCATAAGCTGGAAGTTGTCGTATCGGACGAAGAGCTGGCACGCAGAAAAGCTGCATGGACTCCGAGAGAACCAAAGGTAACGACAGGCTATCTGAAACGCTACGCAAAGATGGTTTCCAGTGCAAATAAGGGAGCTATTCTGGAGTTCTAATTCAGAAAAACTATGAGAAACACGCTCTGCGAGTTTCTCATAGTTATCGCGGCAGTCGCCAAGGTCTCGTGCAAGCACGGACTTTGGCTCGTTGCCCGCGTAAATTAAAAGAGCTGTCATACGACAGCCCTTTCATCAGAAAAGATTATTATTGTGTTTATAAATCAAGTTTTTTCTTCAATTCTTCACGAATCTCATATGCGCTGAATCTCATTGGAATTTCGTAAGTCTCATCTTTACTGTGCTGTGGATCCCATACCTGTGCATAGAATGGGTTCTTTCTTGCAATCTTTGGATAAGCCCAACTCTTCTTCATACATTCTGGACACCAGTGTCCTCCCTGAAGAGCCGCATTTACAGATAAATCAAATTCGTGTCCGAACGCACACTTCCATTTTACAGGAGTATAGATATCTTCGATTTCTCCGCCAAGATACTCGCCTCCTCTGAATTCTGCCGCTTTCTGCAGATCTTCAGCTGTCAGATTCTCAAGATCTTTGCTTTCATCATATCCGTGATCAAGGAATGTTTCTTCTTCGCTTGGACGATGAAGTTCGAATTTTGTTCCGATCAATTTGTGTTTTTCTTCCAAAGATCCGTAGAATGCCTGAATCCATTCGGTTTTATTATTTTCTTCTGCCCATCTTGGTCCCATTTCTTTTGAAGCTATCGCTTTATTTTTTTCCTTTAACTGCTCAATATTCGGAAGCATTGCCGCAACCATTGGGTTCTTGAAGAGACGTCTTGCTGTGTTTTCAACTTTTTCCCAATACTCTTTTCCGGAAATGCAGCGGAAGTGGAGATAATTTTCCAAAACATCTGCATCTGTATAGTACTGTCCATGGAAGTTAAATCTTGCCATCTGCTGTGGTTCATAAATATCTTCAAAATTATAACCCATCGGATTCAGATTAAGATTCATGAATTCCCATGTAGTCTTACGGAATTCTTTTCCACTACTTAAGTTATATGCTTTTCTCCAAAAGCTTTCATCTACCCAGTCTTCACATAAGTTTGCCATACAGATACCAGACTCAATCTGTGTGCTCCACTCCAATACATTGTTCGGTGGCTGATGGAACATGATTGGTTCCTGAGCTGCCGTCTCTGCACTTGGATGCTGACCAGTCTGGCGAATGGATACCCAGTATTTTAATCCGCAATCATACAATGCTGCCTCAGTAAATACTTTTGACAATGCATAGTAATCGTGAATAGACGGGTTCATCGGATCTCCAACTCTACCAAAATGTACCGGTTCCAGTCTGCTTCCTGTCATAGCAACTGTTCCGACATATGCCAAATGAACTTTATCCGGATCTGGCTGCTCTTTAATTGCTTTTATGATATTTAATGTTGATCCGATATTTGTATACAATGTCTCTTCCGGATATTTATCCGCTGCCGGAGATACCATTGCGCCAATATGTAATACATAATCACAACCATCTACGCATTTTTTGATTGTGTCGTAATCTGACATGTCTCCCCATACAACTTCAAGTGCAGGACACATATGTTTCTTTGCAAATACACGATTCTTATCGGATGGTCTGAGCAGCGCACGTACTTTGAATCTGTTTGGTCTTGCCAGCAACTGTTTCAGTGTCTGGCCTCCCATCATTCCGCTCGCACCTGTTATGAAAACAAGTTTTTTCGGTTTTGATACATCTCTGTGCACATCTTCACGGTCAAATGTAAGTGCTGCATCCATTGCTTCTCTGGTTGCATTAATTGCACGTCTTGCCATTGCTGCATCACCGATCTCAAAGTAGCCGATTCCGTTTTTATAACATGTCTCTGCAAGAGCACTTCCGTCACGTTTCTTAGCACCGATTGCAAGTACTGCCGTATCACATGGGAATTCAACTTTTTCTCCGTCTTTTTCGCCGATCACAACATTGTCACCGATTTCAGTTACTTTTATGGATGTAACCGGGATAATGCCGGATTTCTGGATTTCTTCACCCATACATATTTTTCTTGTTGTTCCCATATCAGAACAGATATCCGGAAGCATTTCGAGAACGCTTACTTTCGCTCCCTTTTCTGCCAGATATTCTGCTGTTTCCATGCCGACCATACCGCCACCGATCACAACAACATTTCCTGTAGCTTCTGCTTTACCGTCTAATACATCATGAGAATCTTTTACAAATGCCTTATCTACGCCCGGAATCGGAGGAATGATTGACTCTGCACCGATTGCGTTCATAACAGTATGAGGTTTGATTTCTTCAATCATTTCCGGTGTAACTTTTGTATTCATACGAATATCAACGCCCAGTCGTTCCGCCTTCTTAGCCATTGAGATTGCCGCCGCTTTCATTTCTTTCTTACGCGGTGCCTCACCTGCTGTTAAGAACTGACCACCAAGTGTGTCTGTCGCTTCGCAGAGAATCGGATCATGTCCTCTCTTCTTCAGGATAATTGCAGCTTCCAGTCCTGCAATACCTCCACCGGCTACAAGTACTGTCTCTGGTTTTTCTGTCAGATGGATCTCACATTCTTTTTCGCGTCCAAGAGCCGGGTTACGAAGACAGGTAATACATTCCATATCCATATTTTCAAATCCGTCATAACAGCCCTGATTGCATCCGATACAATAATCAATATCGTCTGTCTGCCCTGCTTCTGCCTTCTTACAGAAGTCAGGGTCTGCAAGCTGTGCACGTCCCATAACAACCATATCTACTTTGTCTTCTTCCAGAATCTTTTCTGCAAGTTCAGGTGTATTAATTCGTCCAACTCCGATTGTCAACATTCCTGTTTCCTCGCGGATTTTAGCTGCATTGTCAACATTAAATCCCTGTGGAAGATCTACAGGAGGAACTTCGAATTTCAATCCATTTGACAAAATATTTCCTCTGGAAACATCCAGAACGTCAACACCTGCTTCCTGTGCAAGTTTACAGAATTTGATTACTTCTTCGATTGTAAGTCCACCTTCAAGATAATCATCATGTGCATCGATTCTCATTAACAATGGCATACCCTCCGGCATATTAGCACGGATTGCACGAATACACTCTAATGGGAATTTTGCACGGTTTTCAAAAGATCCGCCATACTCATCTGTTCGTCTGTTAATTCCACCGGACAAGAAAGAGTGTGGCAGGTAGGTATGTGCACAATGGAATTCAATACAGTCATATCCTGCCTGAACTGCGCGGTTTGCAGCCTTTCCATAGGCATCTACTACAACCGGAATCAATTCTTTAGGCATTCCCGGAATTGTGATTTCTGCACTGATCGGCATATCACTTGGGATAATGATCTGCGCTGCACGGTCAGAAGAAACTGCCAGAGCTCCAAGCCACAACTGAACGCCGGCCTTACCACCTTCTGCATGGATTGCATCTGTTAATCTTTTCATACCCGGAATATACTCGTCTTCACTAAGGGATAAGAAACGTTTTGGTGCTGCTGGTGTGTAAACACTTGTAACTTCGACAATGTTTAATCCGCTTCCACCTTTTACACGAGCCACATGATAATCGATCAGTTTGTCTGTAACTTCACTTCCGTCACCTGAAAATTTCGTTCCCATAGCCGGAAGAATAATACGGTTCTTTAATTCCATATCTTTTATTTTTATAGGACTAAATAACTTCTCAAACACAAAAATCAGCCTCCTTTTTCTTATTTCATTTTCCAAGAATGCTCCATCATTCTTGCTACGAGTTTTGCGTTACCTATAGTTTACACTGTACAGATGAATGAACGTCAATGACACATTATTGCCAAACTTCATGCCCTACTTTTTACTTTTTTCCAAACTACATTAGTTAAAATCCCCATGAGAAATCTTTTATCGGAAAACAGGGCCATTTCCTCTGTACAGTTGACTGTACGCTTTAGAATAAGTATACTGAAATTATACAGATAACGTGACAAGGAGGATACGTTATGAGAATGCAGGAAATCTGTAAAATCAGCGGATTTACAAAAAGAAATATTCACTATTATATTAAGGAAGGATTACTTTCTCCTGCTTCTGATGTTCAGAACGGTTATTATGATTTTTCAGAGGAAGAAGTGAAGCGACTATCTTTAATACGTCTGTTTCGTAATGCCGGCCTTTCTATTTCCGTGATCAGATCTATTCTGAATACGCCTGACAGCACCGGACTATATTTAAATCAGCATATCAAAGAGCTCCATAAAGAAAAGGAACGTTTAGAAGGAATTTTATCTGCTATGAATGATCTTTTCGAACGCCTTCCGGTTAACACAGATATTGATAAACTATATGCCTTAGGAACTCAGATCCATATTCCTGAAATATGCTCTTATCCGGAAAGTGATTCTTTTGATGCAAATGATAAGCTTCAGGTTAACCGGATTTTGTGGATTCATTTCCTTCCCGAACCACCGTTGACCGAGTACCAGGAATTTTTGTGGCAGAAATTAAATCATCTTACAAACATTCAGTATAATGAAAACTGTCGCAAGATTCGTCAGTTTCTTCATACACTTGACATTACTGACATTGACAGACTTTTCAAAAAGAAAGACAAGCATATCAACTATGTAGCATCTTTAGATCACGACGGCTGTTTGCAATATGCCGAAGAAATGAAAAACAGAATCCGTGCGTTTATGAAAAATAAAGAAAATATTGATGCCTGGAAACGATATTACTCTCTGTATATTTATCCGGAAATCCAAATCTACGACAGTGAGATTTGTTCTATCATGTTAGAAATCAGTCCTCTTTTTGTTGATTATTGCACGAACATTCATCTCACCTGCGAAAGAGTCTACGTTTGGCTGCAACAGACTTTAGAAGGAAAAGCTCTTGAAAAACAGCTTCTTGATTTATTTGATGACAAAATTGATTTAATACACAGTCAGCACGGCGAGTTAGAACTTTTAGCAAATTTTCCACAATTAATCCTTGGAGCCGACTGGTAGATACAACTACTGTTAAAAAATGGTTAGATAAAAAAATTTGATTTTATCATAAAATCGCCACTCACATTGTACTGAAAAAAATATTACACCAAAAGAAGCATCATCTCGGTGCTTCTTTTCTTTATGTAAATATGCTATAATACATCAATACGTTCGTGTACAAAAGTATACGCACTTTTACAGGAGGACTACACATGGGAAAACATGAGAAAGAACGTGATGGATTCAAAAGCCGGACAGGATTTATCCTTGCCTGCATCGGCTCTGCCGTCGGTATGGGGAATATCTGGCGATTTCCTTACATGGTATCAGACTGGGGTGGTATGACTTTTCTGATTCCTTATATCTTATTTGTAATATTGATTGCTTCTACCGGAGTGATCGAAGAGATGGCACTCGGACGCGCTGCCAAAGGTGGACCAATCAAAGCTTTTGGTGTCTGTACAGAAATGCGAACTGGCAATAAGAAAACAGGTGAATTGATCGGACTGCTTCCGGTTCTCGGCTCCCTCGCGCTTGCAATCGGATACACTGTTGTTGTCGGATGGATTTTCAAATACACTTTCCTTGCGCTGACCGGACAGATTGCCGACATGAAACAAGATATGAATCAAATTGGAGGCATGTTCGACAGTACTGCTTCTGCTTTTGGTAATAACCTTTGGCTTGTAATTGCAGTCCTTGTAACTGCTGTAATCATGGCAATGGGAATTGCCGGTGGAATCGAGCGTGCCAACGGCGTAATGATGCCGTTATTGTTCGTACTGTTTCTTGGACTCGGGGTATATATTTTCTCCCTTCCTGGTTCATCGACCGGATATCGTTACATCTTCACAATCAATCCAAAGGGACTTTTAGATCCAAGACTTTGGATCTATGCTTTTGGTCAGGCATTCTTCTCTCTGTCCATTGCCGGAAATGGAACTGTCATCTATGGTTCCTACTTAAAGGATTCTGAAGACCTGGTAAGTTCTGCAAAAAATGTTGCCATCTTCGATACAATCGCTGCCTTACTCGCTGCTTTCGTGATCATTCCGGGAATGGCAGTCGGCGGTGCTGAATTATCTTCTGGCGGCCCGGGACTGATGTTTATCTATCTGGTCAATGTATTCAACGGAATGCCCGGCGGCAAGATTGTAGGAATCATTTTCTACATCTGCGTACTTTTTGCCGGAATGAGTTCACTGGTAAATCTATACGAAGCTCCGGTTGCTACATTACAGGAACGTTTCGGATTAAAGCGTGTCTCAGCTGTTGGAATCATTGCAGCATTCGGCTGCTGTATCGCACTTCTCATCCAGGGCATCGTCTCCGGATGGATGGACGCAGTTTCTATCTATATCTGCCCACTTGGAGCAATGCTTGCAGCGATCATGTTCTTCTGGATCGCAGATAAAGAATTCGCACTGAAAGCTGTAAATACTGGACGTGAGAAAAAAATCGGGACTTGGTTCTTGCCACTTGGAAAATATGTCCTTGTTCCACTCGCACTTGTTGCACTGATCGCCGGCGCAGTGCTGGGCGGAATCGGATGATGAAACAATAATATTGAACTATAGGTGCGCAGCCTTTTTTATGCGTAACTGTTCAGAGCCCAATGTCATTTGATTAGCATTGCGTATCTTAAATGGTTAGATTTTCAATAAGTGGTCTAACCATTTTTTAAGGGTTGACAAACACAATAGAATGTACGTGTAGGCTGCAGAGAAAAAAGAAGTGTTTCATTTGAAAATAATAGACAATAGTACTGAATCTCAAATTTCAGTTGAAGAATTGGAGAAAACAGAAATTACCGACAAATCGGCAATGGATAATGACTCAGATATCGTAGCTTTGCTACGAGAAGAAAATTGAATTTGTAAAAAAATCAACAAATGCTGAAAAAAGAATCCTGCGAGCAGGATTCTTTTTTCATAAAACAGTTCAAACTCATTTGCATCTAGCTTTCTTTGAGTATTTTGTACTCCTTTTCAATACCTGAAATAAGTGTTTTCATTGTATACTCAAGGATCTCATTTCCGTATGCTACGGATGATTCTCTGACTGGATGACGTCCTGCGATTCCGATCAGATTACTTTCATTTTCTTTCACCTGTCCAAAGTCTACCAACTCCGGACGTACAGCCATTACGATAGATGTTTCATTCGCTCCGGCATGGTCATTCTGATATTTCAACCGATCATCATCTGCAAATGTCCAAGCAGTCAAAATGCGCAGGCCATATTTTTCTGCTGCTTCTTCCTTTAGTTCCTGAAATGCATTTGTTGATGGACCATGTCCATGTCCGACTACGATACGTATACCTGCTCTGGACAGTTGGGCAAAGATACTGCGCAGATTGTCCTGAAACTGACCTTTTTCCATCCAATAGGCACTGCCTTTCATCTGCTGGACGCAATATGTATTCAGTGCGCCTTCGGTATTAATATCCATTCCATAAAACTCAGTCCCCCTGTCATAAAACACACGATCAGGTCCCATAAACAACATCGGAAGTACTACGCCGCCTACTTTTTCTGCCACTCGGACAAACAACTCTTTTGACTGGATTCCGTCAGCCCCAAGAGGCATATGTGGACCATGCCATTCCAATGTGCCAAGCGGGAGATAAGCAACCGGCATCTCCTGTATTCTCTGCACGCATTCTTCCGGAAGTAATTCCTCATATAATACTTTTTTCATTCTAGTCTCCTTATCCTTTCACTGCTCCGGCGATTACTCCCTGTATGATCCATTTCTGGCAGATCATATAGAAAATTACAATTGGTATGATTGCCAGTACTAGCATGGACATCATAAGTCCAAGGTCAATTGATCCATATCCACCTCTGAGATATTGGATTGCCACAGAAATTGTTTTATATTCAGAACCAATTACAAGATATGGAAGCAGATAATCGTTCCAGATCCACATGGCATTCAGAATTGCGACTGTCATAATAATCGGGCGTATCACAGGAAACACAATTTTAAAGTAAATTTGCATAATAGAACATCCATCAATCATCGCTGCCTCTTCCAGAGAAACTGGAATTGATTTAATGAAACCGGTAAACATAAATACAGACAATCCAGCACCAAATCCGACATAAATAAATATGATACCAATCAGATTGTCCAAATGAAACATATTTGATACTTTAACAAGCGTAAACATTACCATCTGGAATGGTACGATCATAGCAAAAGCAAACAGATAGTACATTACTTTAGTAAAACGACTTTTTACACGTACCAGATACCATGCTGTCATTGAAGTCAGGACAACAATAAGAAACACAGAGGCTACAGTTATAAATAAAGTAATAAAAAATGCCTGCAAAAATCCGGTTTTGATCATTCCTTCTCCATAATTCGCCAAACCTACAAAAGAGTCGGCATTAGGAAACGCAAACGGCGTACTGTTAATAAACAGTTTGCTCTTAAACGAATTCATAAATACAATCACAATCGGAGCGATAAATAAAACCGAGATTACAGTAAGAATTAAGATCAGTATGATTTTACTCTTCTTATTTTTCATTAGTTTTCAACCTCCTTACGCCGAGTAATAATAAGCTGCGTCACAGAAATTGTAGCAACAATCAGTAAAAACATCACTGCTTTGGCCTGTCCGACTCCCTCATAACCCATTCTGTTGTAGAATGAATTATAGATATCCAGTGCAACCAGAGAAGTCGATTTTCCCGGAAGTCCCGCGGTCAGAGCAAGGTTTAAGTCAAACATTTTAAATGCATTTGTTGTTGTCATAAATAAGCAGATTGTAATTGCAGGCATGATCAGAGGCAGAATAATCTTTCTAATCATCTGTCCTCGCGTTACACCATCAATAAGTGCTGCTTCTTTTACTTCCTCTGAAATATTTTGGATAGCTGCAATGTAAATAACCATCATATATCCGATCATCTGCCAGTTCATAGCAAGCACCATTCCCCAAAATCCATATGCCGCATCTGCAGTAAGCGTTGTTTTGAAAAAAGAAAGAAATCCATTAATAATTAGCTGCCAGATATAACCAAGCACAATTCCGCCCAGAAGGTTCGGCATAAATATAACTGTTCGGAAAATATTTGTTCCACGGAGCTTTCTGGACAACACATATGCCAGCATAAAGGCAATTAAGTTAATCGTCACAAGATTAACAAGTACAAATTTAACAGTAAACAGGAGAGATGCAAGGAAATCTTTATCCCGGAATGCCACAATATAATTGCTCAGCCCAATCCACTGGGCATCTGTAACTGTTGTAAATTTAGTGAATGAAAGATAAATTCCCAGTACAAATGGAATAATAAATGCAATAATAAATGCGATCAGCGTTGGTAACATTAATATCACAAATCTCTTTTTAAAAGCTTTTTCCATCTTCTATACAGCCTCCCTTTTCGTACATAGGGCAGAAACATTTTTGTCTCTGCCCCATAAATTTTGTTGCTTTTCACGCATTGCACAAACAGCAACGGATTTTACCGCTGCTTTGCATTCCAAAGCAGCGAAATCTGCTACATTCACTGTATCATGCGGCATTTTCCGTTCGGAAAACGCCAGCCTATAAACTCTACTATTGTGCAAGCAGAGCTTTTTCTGATGCCCAGCAATCAGTTGTCTGCTTAACTACATCATCCCATGCCATATTTCCTTGCGCATATTCAAGGAGATAGCTTCCAAGCTGGTTTTTAAATTCCTGGCTCGGGAAGGTTGAAAAGTCCCAAGGAATAGAATATAAAGAATCATCGTTCATATAACTAAGCATATCCTGTACGAGCGGATTATCGGGTCTTTCATCCTCACCAAAGGTGGAGAATGGCGGGATCATTCCAAGGATTCCATTGCAGTAAGCTTTTCCACTCTCGCTGTTAAACAGCCATTCCAAGAACTTCTCAGATGCTTTCTGGTCAGCTTCAGAAACCTTACTGTTGATACAGATATAGTTTTCTGTTCCGACACAAAGTCCCTGTTTTTCTTCGCCTTCTACTCCTGTATAGATTGGAAGGAACTTAATGTCTTCCTTTTTTACCACGTTTCCATCCAGGTCATAGATCATTGCCCAGCCCCAGTTTCCGTTTTGGATCATAGCTACATTTCCAGTTGCAAATTCTGCCATGGATTCCTCGACATTTTTAGATCCAACCATAGACGGTTCTGTACATGAATTATTCAGATAGAGATCAAAAATATTTTTAAAGTTTTTATTATATGTGAATTTGATCTCATCCAGATTATCCACTCCGTCAGCCTTGTATTCATAGTACACAGGGATATTCATAAGATGAGTCTGCCAACGCCAATCTTCGCCGGGAGCAAATGAAGTTGAACCGAAAACTCCCTGAATTCCAAGATCATCTTTATGTTTTGTCATATCTTCCACCACTGTTTTAAGCGTGTCGAAATTTTTAATCTCTTTTGTATCTGAAATATCAACTGCTTTATCCGGAAGCGCAAAATATTTCTTCATAATAGCATCATTATAGATGATTCCATATCCTTCTACTGCATACGGAATACCATACACACCATCGCCATCGGTAATTGCCATATCTTTGTCAGTAAGCCATTCATAAAGTTTTGAATCTTTCAGATCAGCACAATAGTCTTTCCATGTCTGATATCCAATCGGACCGTTAACGTTAAAAAGTGTCGGCATTTCTTTTTTGGAAAGCTCAGATTTTAATGTCTGTTCATAGGTTCCGCTTCCCGCAGTAACTACTTTCATATCAATTCCGGTTTCCTTGGTAAAGGTTCCGGCTACTTCTTCCCATTCAGAAGAAAGTTCAGATTTAAAGTTCAGAAAATATACTGATCCTTTATCTGTATCTTTTGCGGATTTACCACTATTTCCACCTGCTCCGCATCCGGTAAGCGCCAGCAGTAACATTGATGTTGCAATACCAGTAGCAATTAATTTTTTCGCTTTCATATTTTTCCTCCAATCTTTTTAATGACTAGGAAACCCCACACTGTCCCGAATCTGCAGAAGATATTCATTTCCCTTTTCATCACATGGTCTTTCTATTCCATCCTGTAGATACAACATGCCGTTTATAATACATTTTGCCTGATATTCTACTGGCTGGCTAATTGTAGACAAAGATGGCGTTACGCGTCCCGCAAACGGAATACCGTCAAATGAAAGCACAGATATATCCTCTGGAATTCTATAACCCTGCTTCATGATCCAGGACATTACCTCGATCGCAACTTCATCGCTATAACAAAACAATGCCGTTGGCGGCTTTTGAGGTACAAATATCTTTTCTATCACAGAAATCACACTGTCTTTTTCACATTCTCCATGAAGCTGGCCGATCAGAGATTCATCTTGATCGAGATTTATCTGACTTATAGCTTTTAAAAAGCCTCTTTTCCTTGCCATGAGGAAACTATCATCTATTTCGTCAATACAAAAAATGCCTCCAATTCGTTTGTGACCAAGCTGAGCAAGATAGCACACAGCCTCATAAACAGAACTTTCGTTTTTTTCTATGATGTTCAAGTGCATTTCCGGTGACTGCATATGGCAGACTTTAATTCTGAAATGTTCTTTTATGTACGCTTCCTCTTCCTGCGAAAGCAGAAAAAGGCTAAAGCAGACTTCGATTCCCCTGATTTCCAGTTCTCTTAATACCTCTAGTTTTTCCTCAAATCCAGAATTACAATAACGAATAATACAACCATACCCCATCTTGCATGCAAACTCATTCAGATAACGAAACAGTAGCAGCTGATATTGATTGATGTAGTTTGTCATTATAAAACCAAGTAGTCTTGACTTTTTACCCGCCAGATTCTGCGCGTAAATGCTTGGATTATAATTGTACTTTCTGATCGTATCTATTACTCTTTTCTGTAACTCCTCGCTGACTGGTTTGGAACGATTGATCACACGAGAAACCGTAGCAATCGAACACTCGCTTTTTTTCGCGATAAATTTAATGTCTATATTTTCCATATTTAAAATTCCTCCGGAAGAATTCTATACATTTATCATACGGGAAAACGTTTACATTTCAATTGTGAAATAGTCACAAAATTAGTTTCCTTGAAAAAGGGAGCTCCCCCATCTCATAGTTTAGTGGAACCAAAACGAAGGAGGATTACTCATGCCACGAATGATTTATTTGTTGGTTTAGGCGGTATTAGGCTTAGATTTCAACAGGCAATGGATGGACTTGAGTTAGAAACGGAGTGTGTATTTAGTATGAAATTGGAGCTGTGTATGACAATGCGAAATTAGATTCAATGTTAAACCTTAAAGGATATGATGAAAAGGCATATTTTTTCATGTTAGACGGTGACCAAAATATTACTTATACGAATCAGAGTGATGATAAATTCAGCACTATCTTCCATCCGCACCTATGATGATGTGATCCAATAGGCTTATGTTCATCAGGACTCCTGCGATAGTCACTCTTCTCGTTGCTTTCAGATCCATACGATCTTTTCTTCGCAGTTTATCTGGGAAGTCTTTTGATCATGTCCAAATTTAGAAACACCTACTTTTCATCTTAAGAATCCTGCGATGCAGGATTCTTACCGCATTTTTTATCGAGATTGCGAACTTGTTTCGCAATTACCTATTTTATTCTTCTATTCCATCCCATCCCCATTCTAACTTCAAATGTCGTTCCGCCCTGCTCATTTCCGCGAACCTCAATCTTCCCATCATGCACCCGCACAATTTCACGCACTAACGCAAGTCCAAGTCCCACACCGCCAAGCTCACGGCTTCTTGACTTATCTACCCGGAAAAATGGTTCAAAAATCTGCTCTCGAAATGCCTCATCAATTCCATTCCCAGTATCCGCAACTGTCAGGACAACTTCATTCTTCTCTCTCTTCGCCGATACTGTAACGGTTCCATCTACCCGATTATATTTAATTGCATTTTCAACGAGATTATAAATCATCCGATAAATCAGAATATCACTTCCTGTCAATATCAGTTCATCCTCTGGCTTTTCGTTACTGTTCACACTACATGCGACCAGCAACGACTCTTCTGTTCCATCTGTTCTTCCATCCGATGAATTCTGTGTCTTCTGTATCAGTTCAATATTCTTTTCCTGTGCCAGCGGTTCCAAATCTGCCAGCACCTCCTCTATCAGCCCCTGCATTTCAATCTTTTCATTACGTGCTACCGTCTGCAGCTCACTCATATCTAAAAGCGTTCTGACAAGCTTGCTAAGGCGTTCATTTTGCTCTGTTACCATCTGGATCGTCTCTTGTGCAGCTGCTTCGTTCTCTGAATTCTCCGCCGCATGATAGAGATCTAGTTGTGCCTGTATTAATGCTAAAGGGGTTCGGAGTTCATGTGCTGCATTCCCTGTAAACTGACGCTGTGTCTCGAATGATTCCGAAAGTCGCAGGAGCATCTTATTATAAGATGTACGAAGTCGGTCCAACTCTGCGATTTTATTTTCCTCAATCGTATACTCTGTCAGATTCTGCGCCTGAACCTTTTCTACTGTTTCTGAGAATTCTCTGAGTGGTTTCAATGCGCGGCCACTGACAAAATAAGTTACTGCTCCGCCAATCAGCGCTACAACACCAGTGATCAACAAACTTCTATTTCTATAATCTGATTTCGAATTATAAACCTTCGTGGCAAACTGCGCTGCAAAATCATCCCACTCATTATCCGGAATATCAATGTAGACTGCCTCCGGCGTAGTGCCCTGATCTGTGACGGTCTCCTGAAGCGTATCGATATAATAGACACCATTCTTATATAAGAAAAATGTCAGACATCCGCACAATACTGTGATCAGCACGGTTGTAAGAATCGTCAGTCTCCACTGGAGCGATATTTTTCTCATGCTTTTCCATCTCCTATCTTATACCCCTCACCAATCTTATTCACGATGGGATCATAACCAAGTCCTGCTTTCAGTTTCTTTCTCAGAGAAGACATATGCACTCGGATCGAACCGCTGAAACTATCTACAGAAGAATCCCAAACATGCTCGATCAACTCTTCCTGACTGACCGGTCTTCCCTGATTCAAAAGAAGATACTCCAGAATTCCATTCTCTTTTCTTGTCAATGCGACCGGCTTGTCTTTTGCATATGCAGTCCTTTCTTTTGTATCAAAACGAAGACTGCCACATTCAAGACAGACATTTTTCTGTACAAACTTTCTTCTTGTCAGGCTTCGCACACGGGCTTCCAGCTCTTGCAGATGAAATGGTTTTTCCATATAATCATTCGCCCCCGCATCAAGACCGTCAACCTTATCTGCAATCTGACTTCTCGCAGATAAGATCAATACTTTTGTCTCTTCATTTTCCTTGCGAAGCTCCCGAAGAATATCCATTCCATCCATCCCCGGAAGGTTAAGATCCAGCACGATCAGATCATACATTTCCGCATAAATCATATCCAGTGCTTCCTCTCCGTCATTACACGTGTCTACCTCATAACCTGCCTGATGCAGACTTTTCGCAATCATATCACATAATTTCTTCTCATCTTCAACAACTAATAATCTCAATTTATTTTTCTCCATTTTCTTAACAGAAATTTTACACCCCCTATTGTATAATGCAAACATCGAAAGGTCAATAAACGGTTACTGTTCACACGATGTGCGACCAGCAACGCATCTCGCCATTTTAAATCGCC
>OMNT01001001.1_pt1 | contig 28112 bp, 19 predicted proteins | sample 1672551 | NCBI WGS metagenome assembly OMNT01 (sample SAMEA3136698, study PRJEB25190) | human gut metagenome | reverse complement strand
AGCAATAGTTATTGCTGGATTCCTGAATGCTAGTGTGGTTATTCGGGAATCCAGGATGTAAGCCCTTTAAGTGCAATTTCGTCCTTTGCGATTACTTTTGTGTAAAAAAAGTGTAAAACTGAGCCTGTATTTCTGAGATAATAGGTTTGTTTTATATATACTAAGGAATAGCCAGCATACAAGTATATCAATTACACACTAATATCTTTTTACAATCTTGCAATCGATCCATGAACAGTCCTCACCATACTGACCATCTATCCTTATTACATCTCCTTCATTAACATCCATAATATCATTCTCGTCTTCAAAACTTGCATAAAAGAATACAATAGTACCATCAATGTTTTTCTCCAAAGTTAATGTAGCAGAACCAAACAAATTTAGAAGTCCTTCATTTTCAATACCATTTATTTTGCATTTAAATTTACATCTCTTACCCTTATAATTCTTATTAGCTCTTGCTTTATTGGCCTTGTAGTCATAGTATATTTCTTCAAAACTTTTACCTATGTACACAGGCTTTTCAGAATCATCATCGTTCGATATTTGCTCTTCTGTTTGTGTATTACTATCGCTAGATGTATCTGATGAATCTGTATCAATGAACATAAACGCTACAGTTAATCCAATAAAAAGAATTGCTACTATCAAGAGAATTTTGGCACCGGTGACTAAACATCCCGATTTTTCCTTACTGTTTGTATTAGATAAGTATGCGTTGTTAGTCATATAAGGATTGAAGATCTCCGTAGTACTATTTACGTGCACATTTTCATTTTGGAGAATCTCATCTTTTTTTCTTTTGAATTCGTTTTCATCAATTAAGCCTTCATCTAACAACCCCTTTAATTGTCTAATTTTTTTACACCGTCATCCATACTATACAACCTCTATCATTTATTAAATAGAATTTGCTCTTTTTTTCTTTTAAATTCATCCTCATCAATTAAACCATCATCTAGCAGTTTTTTATACTCTCTTATGAGTTGAATATTATCTGCGCTCATATCATTATTATTTGTAGTCTTTATGTTCCCAGCAATTGCAGCTTTCCTAGCCTCTATTGTCTGCTTTATTTCCCATACAGATGTTTTCATATTTCCAGTCCAAGTGAATGGATTGTGTCCAGCGTCCTTACAGCAATCAAAACAAATATAATCCCCATCTCTAACCATTACTTTATTTACAGCTATTACTTTTAACTTTTTTCCACAAATTGCACAATTCATCGTATTGCTACCTTTCTTCAAAAATAAATAGAATAGAATTAACGATATCACTATGTAATATTTTACCATCTTATTTAAATTACTGCAATGTGATAGTAATTAAATTTATTATATTGATTATGGTTGTTGGCGTGGGCATGCCCGCAAGACCTTGAAGTTCTGTCGGAGCACGCCAACACGCGCAGGATTTTCCCGACCTGCCGGTGCCTTTGTTGGCGCCTTCCTCCCCACAAAGCCTTTGTCTTCCGTCGGGGCACGCCAACAATTGAGACCCGTTAGCAGGTATCCGGCGCAAATGTTGGCGTGGGCATACCCGCAAACCCTTGAAGTTCTGCCGGAGCACGCCAACATGCTAAGAATTTTCCCGACCTGCCGGCGCCTTTGTTGGCGCCTTCCTCCCCGCAAAGCCTTTGTCCTCCGTCGGGGCACGCCAACAATGGAGACCCGTTAGCAGGTATCCGGCGCAAACGTTGGCGTGGGTATGCCCGCAAGCCCTTGAAGCTCCGTCGGAGCACGCCAACATGCTAAGGATTTTCCCGACCTGCCGGCGCCCAAGAATGAAAGAACCTGCATACGGAAAGCAATCTCAGCTTGACGATGAGATTGCTTTCCGTATGCAGGTTTGCTCTATTATTAAAATCCCCGAGGAATCCGAGAAGGGGCATAAAAAAACTCGAAGCAAATGCTCCGAGTTTAGTTTCGTGTGGTTGCGGGGACAGGACTTGAACCTGCGACCTCCGGGTTATGAGCCCGACGAGCTACCAACTGCTCTACCCCGCGATATTAAGAATTGGTGCCGGAAACCGGGGTCGAACCGGTACGAGAATCACTTCTCACGGGATTTTAAGTCCCGGGCGTCTGCCAATTCCGCCATTCCGGCGTTAAAAATAAATGGCTCCGAGGGTGGGGCTCGAACCCACAACCTACCGGTTAACAGCCGGTTGCTCTGCCATTGAGCTACCTCGGATTAATTCGTCCCTTATTTGCGACTCCTATAGTATACGTCATTTTGAGCCTCATGTCAACACTTTTTTTAAATTCTTTTTAAAAGTATTTTTCGTGTTCTCAAATCAAACGCGTTACCGATATATTATACACATTCGCTATGCTAATTGCAAGTCTTTTTTATTATCCCCAGGATAGAAGAGCTGCCGCATCCCTGCGACAGCTCTTCCGGCAATTATAAAACCCACTAAGGAAGTAGTGTCTTATTTTGCGCTCTGCATAGCGATGGACTTTTCGGTCGCTGCAGTTACACCTTCGATAACGGTAGTTCTCAGACCACCCAGCTCCAGCTCTCTAACACCGGCAATTGTGGTACCGGCCGGAGAAGAAACCATGTCCTTCAGCTCGCCCGGGTGCTTTCCGGTCTCCAGAACCATCTTTGCTGCGCCCAGTACGGTCTGTGCAGCGAATGTGTACGCCTGCTTTCTCTGCATTCCACCGTTAACGGCAGCGTCTGCCATTGCTTCGATGAACATGAATACATAAGCCGGGCCACTTCCGCTCACACCGGTAACGATATCGAACAGATTCTCCGGCATGATTTCAGCCTTACCAAATGCATTCAGGATGTTCAGTGCGCGCTGAGTTTCTTCCTCAGTTACATATTCGTTCGGGCAAGCAGCGGACATACCCTCTCCAACCTGAGCCGGGGTATTCGGCATAACACGAACTGTTTTTACCGGCTTGCCGAACTGCTCTGCCAGATATGCCAGAGTTCTGCCGGCACCGATGCTGATGAACAGGTGCTTATCTGTTACGTGATCCTTAATTCCCTCGATTACGCCGGCATAGTACTGCGGCTTGATGGTCAGGAAAACAGTATCGCAGTTCTCCAGAACTTCGACGTTGCTATCGGTTACATTGATGCCGTTTACTTCCTTTGTCTTCTGTCTGCTTCCTTCGAAAGGATCTGCACCCCAGATATCCTCCGGCTTGTACAGGCCGGCCTTGATAATGCCGCCCATCATTGCATTGGCCATTACTCCGCATCCGATAAATCCAAGTTTCATTTCATTCTCCTTTTCTTCACACTTGAGATAGTTAATTGGTTAACACCTTTTATTTATGCCACAGGCGCTCCCGCTAGAGGAACGCCTATGGTAAAAGCAATTATATTATTCGAAAGACTGTTCCGTACGTTCGATGATTTCGTCCTGCAGCGGCTTGTCCAGGTTGCGGAAGAAGTCACTGTATCCGGCAACGCGGACAATCAGATCCTTGTGATCTTCCGGATGTTTCTGAGCCTCAATCAGAGTCTGACGATCTACTACGTTGAACTGAATGTGGTGTCCATCCATTGCAAAGTAGGAACGAACCAGGCTGGCCATGTTGTTCAGGCCTGCTTCACCGGCAACTACGTTCGGTGTGAACTTCTGGTTCAGCAAGGTACCTGCGGTTGCCAGGTGATCCATTTTTGCACAAGACTTGATTACAGCGGTCGGGCCGTTGGTATCTGCGGATTTCTCCGGAGAAATACCCTCGGATACCGGCTTGTGAGCCTTTCTGCCGTTCGGGGTAGCCAGGATAACGTCACCGAAGTATACGTGGCAAGTGGTCGGCAGCATGTCGATGCCGTACTTTCCGCCCTTCATGTTCGGACGGCCAACGATGGTGTCGTGATACAGATCGAAGATTTCTCTCATCAGATCATCGGCATAATCGTCATCGTTTCCGTACTTCGGAGTCTTATCGTGAACCAAGCTGTAGATGTAATCATAGCCTTCGAAGTCATGTTCCATTGCATCGATCAGTTCTTCCATGGTGAAGTTCTTCTCATCGAATACATTGTATTTAACGGATGCTACACAGTCGGTAACGGTTCCGATTCCAACACCCTGGATGTAGTTGGTGTTGTATCTCGCACCACCGGCATTGTAGTCCTTTGCGTTGGAGATGCAGTCGTTGGTTACAACGGACAGGCATGGTGCCGGCATTTCCTCTGCGTACAGTCTCTCAATTACGTTGTTTCCGCGAATCTTGATGTCAACAAAGTGCTTCAGCTGCTTCTTGAATGCAGTCCACAGTTCGTCAAAGTTCTTGAAGTCCTTCGCATATCCCAGCTGCAGACCCAGCTGCTTGCCGGAATATTCATCAAATCCGTTGAACAGAGTCAACTGGAAGATCTTCGGAATGTTCATGTATCCGGTCAGAATATATGCTTCGTTTCCCCATGCACCGGTCTCTACGCAGCCGGAAGATCCGCCTCTTCTGGCATCTTCCAGAGATTTTCCGGCGTTAATCAGCTCGGTAATCTGCGCTTCGGTATTGTAGAATGCAGGCTGCCCCCATCCCTTTCTGGAGATTTCGCAAGCTCTCTTCAGGAATTTCTGCGGAGTCTTCTTGCTGATGGTCACGTTGGAGTTCGGCTGAACCAGCTTCATCTCGTCCATGCAGTCCAGAATCAGGTAGCTGACATTGTTAACTCCGTTCTTTCCTTCCGGAGTTACACCACCGGTATTGATGTTGGCAAAGTCGGTATATGTTGCACTCTCTTTCAGGGTGATACCTACTTTTACCGGAGCCGGCTGGTTGTAGAACTTCACCCACAGGCACTCCAGGAGTTCCAGTGCATGCTCGTCGTCCAGGATTCCTGCCTCTACGTCTGCTTCGTAGTATGGGTTCAGGTGCTGGTCCAGTCTGCCCGGGCTGAATGCGTCCCAAGGGTTCAGCTCAGTGGTTACTGCCAGGTGAGTGAACCAGTACAGCTGAATTGCCTGCCAGAAAGTCTGTGGCTTGTGTGCCGGTACAACTTCCAGGTTCTTTGCAATCTGCTCCAGCTCTGCCTTTCTCTTTGGATCGGTCTCCGCTGCAGCCTTCTCAACAGCCATCTCGTGGTATCTTTCACCCAGTATGATTACCGCATCACAGCAGATATCCATTGCCTTCAGTTCTTCCATCTTATCGGAAGCTTCCGGATCATTCATCCAATCCAGAGCGTCCATGGTCTTCTTAATCTTTTCCTTGTAATCCAAGTAGCCGGTAGTGAATACCTGCTCGCCGCCGCATGTGTGTCCCGGGCCGCGCTGTTCCATGAACTCGGTGAAAATGCCGGCTTCGTAGCAATCATGCCATTCCGGTGTCATTCTGGACAGCAGCTTCTCACGAATGGTTCTGCCCTTCCAGAACGGGATGATTTCTGCAGCCTGCAGCTTGCGATCTTCTTCTGTGGTATGGAAGGAAACCAGCTTTCTTTCGCTCATAACCTTCATATCCTCTTCGCTGTGGCAACACAGCTCCGGGAATGTTGGGGAAGCCTGTGGGTTCTTACCTTTCTCACCCAGAATCAGTTCATCATCGCCGAAGTACAGGGTCTTCTTGGAAAAGTATTCCTTCAGAGTCATCGCTCTCATTACCGGAACAGAATACTTTCCGTCGTTTTCCTTGTAAAAATCTGTTTCGATTTTTGCTCTCTCCAGGTCGATGTGAACCGGCGTGGTTACACTCTGTTCTCTCAGGCGCTGGATTCTTTCGTTCATACCGCGTTTTGCCATTTTTTAACCTCCGATCTTGGTATTCGCATATCCTGCTTCTTTGAACATCTCCGCAAATTCCTGCATTTCTTCTTTTGTCGGTGCCTGCAGGTCCGCACCTTCATATGTCATTCCGATTCTCGGGTACTTACTGCATCCGGTGTTATGGTACGGAAGCAAGTTGACCTGAGCGACATGAATGTTGTTTTTATGAAGGAAATCGATGGTTGCCCGAATGTTCTTTTCCGTGGCGTTGACTTCCTTAATCATCGGAATTCGGATGTAGATCCGAGCTCCGTCTGCGCTCAGCCGGCACAGGTTGTCCAAAATTCGGGCGTTGTCTGCCCCCATGTATTTCTTGTGAATCTCCGGATCCATCGACTTCACATCGTACAGGAAGGTGCTTACGTACGGCAGCATTGCCTTAAACCGTTCGTATGGCGCCTCACCGCAAGTGTCCACCGTGATGTCGATGCCCTGACGATGCAATTCTTTTGCCAGCGCCAGAACGTATTCCGGGTCGACGCTCATAACCTCGCCGCCGGAAAGGGTCACTCCGCCGCCGGATTCTTCATAGAACATCTGATCTTTCAGAAGTTCTTTCACCAAAGGACGAATCTCGTGTTCATGTCCCAGGATATCCCGGATGCTGCTCGGGCAAGCCTTTACGCACTTACCGCAAAGCATGCACTTCAGCGGGTTGGTGACCGCCTTGCCATTCTCAATCTTGATGGCATCGTTTGGACAGGCTTTCATACAGAATCCGCATCCAACGCATTTTGCTTCATCAAACTGCATCTGTGGATTATACTTCTGGGTCTCCGGGTTATGGCACCAAACGCAGTGCAAAGGACATCCTTTGAAGAACACCGTCGTCCGAATTCCATCACCGTCATGCACCGAGAATTTCTGAATATTCGTAATCGCGTGCATCTCTTTATCTCTCTTTCTGACTAAGTTATAGACCGCGGTCTATTCTTATCTTGATTATACCCTCTGACAGATAATTGTCAAGAAAAAAACTATAGTTATTCATTATTTTTATAAAGTAATTTCTTGGATTCTTTTGTACGATAACAGACGCATAAAAAAAAGGATGTCTCGCCGAAAAAATCAGTGAGACATCCAAATATTCAAGTCTAACGGTGCCGGTTCTAGCCGAAGTATCTCTCCAGCAGGCCCTTGAATGCTTTGCCGTGACGAGCTTCATCGCGAGCCATTTCATGAACGGTGTCGTGGATTGCATCCAGATTTGCAGCCTTTGCTCTCTTTGCCAGGTCGGTCTTGCCGGCAGTTGCGCCGTTCTCTGCAGCAACTCTCAGCTCCAGGTTCTTCTTGGTGCTGTCGGTAACAACGTCGCCCAGCAGTTCTGCAAACTTTGCAGCGTGCTCTGCTTCTTCGTAAGCAGCCTTTTCATAGTACATGCCGACTTCCGGATAGCCTTCTCTGTGAGCCACTCTTGCCATTGCCAGATACATACCAACCTCAGAACATTCACCTTCGAAGTTCGCTTTCAAATCTGCCAGGATATCTTCGCTTACGCCCTGTGCAACGCCAACTACGTGCTCAGCTGCCCAGCTCATTTCGTCATCCTGTTTTGTAAACTTATCGCTGCCAACGTGGCATACCGGACATTCTTCCGGCGGCTGATCTCCCTCGTGAACGTATCCGCATACCTGACATACCCATTTACTCATAATTCTTACCTCTCTTTCATGAACCTTTTTCAAACTATACTGTATTCGAAAGGTTTACTTTACTTTTCTTGTACAGTTAGTATAATCGTTTCCGCGTTAGAAGTCAACCCCTCTTTTAAATACTTCACGGAATACTCATATTGGATGGTGAAAGTGTTTTTATGGGGGAGGGATATTCGTTGGTTAGACGGATTGAACAAAACGTGTCACACCTTGTTTTATGCTTCTAACTGTGGTATTCTATGCAGAGATTATACAGGCAAGACGGGAGGATTCACCACCATGGAAATACGGAAATCATCCGAAGATTATCTGGAAACGATGCTGATGCTCAAGGAACAGAACGGATATGTTCGCTCCATTGACATTGCAAAACATCTGAACGTGACAAAGCCGAGCGTTTCCTACGCCACCAAACGGCTTCGGGAGAACGGCTATATTGAAATGAACAACGATGGGCTGATTACGCTGACCGATTCCGGGATGGCCATCGCTCATAAGATCCTGGACCGCCACAAGATGCTTTCCCAGTTTCTGATTATGCTGGGCGTGGACAAGGAGGTTGCCGACGAGGATGCTTGCAACATCGAGCACGATATCAGCAACGAGTCCTTCGAAGCGATTTGCAATCACGTGGATAATTTCATGTCCGAATGCCCGAGAATCAATTCCTGCGCACCGGATTGTGAAGACCGGACGCGGGAATAGCACAACGGTACTTCAAGGCTTTGCGGGATTTCTTGCACCAAGTCCCAAGCCCGCCGCCAAGTGAAAACATGAAAGACCTGTATCGTCTGGCTTTAGCTGACGATACAGGTCTTTTCTTATGCTTATTGTCAGAGCAGCCGAGGCTGACCCTACTTCATCTTAAGACAATCCGATGATGGTGCCGTCGGACAGGATATCCATTCCGTTGGCAGCCGGAACCTTCGGCAGACCCGGCATGGTCATGATAGATCCGGTGAGCGCCACGATGAATCCGGCGCCGGCAGATACTTTTACCTCCCGAACGGTGATTCGGAAGTTCTTCGGTGCACCCAGCTTCTTCGGGTCATCGGTGAAAGAGTACTGTGTCTTTGCCACGCAGATTGGCAGACGGTCCAGGCCAAGCTTCTCCAGCTCCCGAACCTGCTTCAGAGCATCTGCGGTGAAGTCCACGCCATCCGCGCCGTAGATTTCAGTCGCGATGGTGTTCATTTTATCTTCGATGGAATCGTTCACATCATACAGCGTGTGGAAATCGGATTTCTGATTTTCGCAGATGTTGATGACTTCCTTTGCCAGCTCCATTCCGCCTTCGCCGCCCTTTGCAAATACTTCGGACAGAACCACGTCGATGCCCTTTTCCTTGCACAGATCTCTCAGCAGTTCCAGCTCAGCTTCCGTATCGGTTGGGAAACGGTTGATGGCAACCACTGCCGGAACACCGTATTTTGCCACGTTGTCCAGGTGGCGAAGCAGGTTCGCCGATCCGGCTTTCAGTGCATCCAGGTTTTCCTCTGCCAGATTATCTTTTGCCACGCCGCCGTTCATCTTCAGCGCACGAACCGTTGCCACGATTACCGCAACATCCGGCTTCAGTCCGGCATACCGGCACTTGATATCGAAGAATTTCTCCGCACCCAGGTCCGCACCGAATCCGGCCTCGGTGACCACGTAATCGCCCAGCTTCAGTGCTGTCTGCGTTGCCATAACGGAGTTGCAGCCGTGAGCGATATTGGCAAAAGGTCCGCCGTGAATGATAGCCGGTGTGTTTTCCAGCGTCTGTACCAGGTTCGGTTTAATGGCATCCTTCAGGAGCAGTGCCATCGCACCGGTTGCCTGCAGGTCGCCGGCGGTTACCGTTTCACCCTTGCTGTTGTACGCAACCACCATTCTGGACAGGCGTGCCTTCAAATCCTCGATGTCCGTTGCCAGGCACAGGATTGCCATGATTTCGGAAGCCACGGTAATATCGAATCCGCTCTCCCGCATCACGCCGTCGCCCTTCTTTCCCAGGCCGACGATGATGTGGCGCAGGGAACGGTCGTTCATATCCAGCACGCGCTTCCACACGATTTTCTTCGTTACGATATCCAGCGCATTTCCCTGATGGATGTGGTTATCCAGCATTGCCGCCAACAGGTTGTGTGCCGAAGTGATGGCATGGAAATCCCCGGTAAAATGCAGGTTGATATCATCCATCGGTACCACCTGGGAATATCCGCCGCCGGCAGCGCCGCCCTTAATGCCGAAGCACGGTCCCAGAGACGGCTCTCTCAGCGTGGTAATGGTCTTCTTTCCCAGCTTGTTCAGCGCCATAGACAGTCCCACGTTCGTGGTGGTCTTTCCTTCTCCGGCCGGAGTCGGGTTGATGGCGGTTACCAGCACCAGTTTTCCGTTGGGACGGTCCTTCAGCCGCTCCAACACATCCGGGTTGATTTTCGCCTTATATTTTCCATACAGCTCCAATTCATCATCCGAAATATCCAACTGAGATGCGACCTCCACAATTGGTTTCATCTGCGCTTCCTGTGCAATCTGTACGTCTGTCTTCATATAAAACCTCCTAGATTCAATCATATAAGTACTACGTTTATTGTAGCAAAACATGTTATATCATTCAATATAGCCGTCAATTGTTACTATACTAAACAAATTTATAACGTTATTCTAAAAGAAAAAGTTCTTCATTTTTTCTCGGAGATTGCCTTTTCGTATGCGAGTCCATTCAGTGTTCGCTTATATAGTAGCCTGGGTCAAAAAGTGCGATTCTAACTGTATTAGTTAAAATTTACGTGTGCAATCTTATATGTCTAGAAATTCGAAGGCACTTCACGCTTTTTGCCAGAAAACGCGGATTCAGCGTGAACGTAATTCGCGGCTTTTGCAAGATTCTAATTTTGGAACGACAGATTTCCACTGGCGATTCACGCCAAAATAAGGATTCCCTCCCCAAAAGCGTGAACTTTTTTCAAAGGATGATTTGAACGGAGAAAATTACACGACAAAATCGTGTATAACAAAAAATATGTTCACGCTGATTCGCAAAAATTATAAAAACAGCGTGAAGTCGCCCTGAAAATCTAGGCACATTTCATTATACCGGATCGATAAATTCTAATTATCAATCGACGAGATTTTTACTGTTTTCCTCTATTCTCTACATCTTCATTTAATACATTTTCTGCGAATTTGATAGTCCGGACTTTCCCTGTCTGTTGTCTTATTTGCTTACGCCTAGGAACAAAAAACCTGCATCCGGAAAGCAATCTCAGCTAAACGGTGCAGGTTTTTTGGTTGTGAACCCTCTAGGAAAAGTGAAAAATCTCTTTATTCACTGTCATTATTGCTGATAATCCGATTCAGCACGTCCTTCGCCACCGGTCCCGCCGATGCGTACCCGGTGCCGCCGTTTTTGATCCATACCACGAAGGCCAACGGATAATCTTCATTATCGATGAATCCCACGAACCAGCCGTCTTCGCCGCTGCCGGTTTCCGCGGTACCGGACTTGGCATAGAGATCCAGCCCGTAGAAGTTGGACTCCCCGTAGGTTACTTTTACGTTGTTCTTCATCATGGAGCGCAGCTCATCGGCGGTTTCGGAACTGATGTATTCTCCCAGGGACTTGCCGGATTTGCCGGCGGACAGGAAGCTGGAGGATTTCATCAGCTTCGGCTGGACCGGCTCGCCGCCGTTGGCGATGGCGCCCATGTACACCATCATGGCGCACGGGTTCACCTGGTCATCGTACTGACCGATGCCTGCCCAGCTCAGATTCACCTCGTTGTCTTCCGGAAAAGTGAAGGAACCCGCTTGAGTCTTGATTCCGTCCACATCCACGGATTTGGTCAGTCCCACTTTCTGAGTGGTGGTGGAAAGGTTTGCGGCACCCACCTCCCGGGCCAGTTTTCCGAAGGCGCCGTTGCAGGATACCGCAAGGGCCTGGCGGAAGTTCACCGTGCCATGGGCCGAGGTGCAGGTAATGTCATCTTTATTGTAGCGGTTCTTCCCGTCGCAGGTGAATCGGAAGGAATCCACATCCACGCCGGACTCTAAGGCGGAAGCCGCCGTCACCAGCTTGAAGGTGGATCCCGGTGTCATGGCCCCCTGCAGGAAATTGTTGAAATAGATGGAGTCTCCGCTGTCATTTCCGCTTTGATCCAGCTCCGGATCGAAGGCCGGCGTACTCACCATGCACAGAACCTCTCCGGTCTTGTAGTTATAGACGCCCACCGTACCGGTCTTGCCGGAAAGCCGTTCATAGGCCGTCCGGTTGGCTTCCGCATCGATGGTCAGCGTGATTTCCTTACCCTTTGACGAGGTGTCGTAGGTTCCGTTCAGCAGATCGTATCCAATCAGGTCCCCGCTCCACATGTTGATGGCACCGGTGGCCACATTTCCGGCCGGATCGCCCACCGTATGCACGGTAGCTTTCCGAAGCTCCGAGTCGTCGGAATAGTGTGTACCGTCCTTATCGCACTTCAGAAGCTGCGTCCCGTGGCGGTCATAGATGGTTCCTCGGTTCAGGTTTCCATCCACGTAGATCTGCAGATTTCCGGAGAAGCTGGCCCAGGTCTTTCCCTGAGTCACAAAACGCCACACGAACACCCCGGTCCCCAGGAACAGGACCGCTGCCAGAAGCAGACATATTGTTGCACGTCTTTCTACTTTACGCATGGATAGCTCCTCTTCTTTCTATCGATCCTTCGGCCGCCTCACACCTCTTCTGCGTCCTCATCGGTCTCCTCCGCATAATCCTGCAGAGATACTTTTACCTTAGACCGTTTTATGGCGATGCTGGCATCCTTCCGCATATCCGCCGCTTTAAAGAATGCCAATATGGCCCATGAGGCCATCATACTGGTACCTCCTGCCGACACAAACGGGAAGGTGACACCGGTGAGCGGGAACAAATCCACCGCACCGAACACGTTCAGCATGGTCTGGAACAGGAAGAACGTGGACGCGCCGCAGGCCCCGATGGTGTAGAAGGTGGACCGTCCGGCCACGATGGAATTCACCGCAAAGAGGCACAGGGTGATGATGCACACGATCAGCAGCAGAGCGATGATCAAGCCCCACTCTTCCGTTACCATTCCGAATACCAGGTCCGTATTGGAGGCGCCCACTGTTTTCAGATATCCGTTTCCGGCGCCCTGCCCCAGAAGTCCGCCTCCGGCACTGTAGCACATGGTTCGAACCTGCTGGTATCCTTTGTCCGCCGGATCGTCCCACACATGTCCCCAGATGGAAAACCGGTTGGCGATATACGGCATAAAACGAAGAATCATCAATCCCATGATTCCGGCACCGACTCCGGTGAGAATCAACCGGGACAGATCGCCGCTTCGCAGGAAGGATACCACCAGAAATGTGACGAAGAAAATCAGTGCTGTACCAAAGTCTCCCATCACCGCCAGGCATCCCAGGCAGTAGAAGGAAAACAGCACGTACTGCATCAGGTTCTTCTTCTGGAACAGCTCTTCCAGGGTGGCGGCTCCCACCAGAACGAAGACGATTTTCACCAGCTCCGACGGCTGAAAACCGAAGTTCCCGATATACACCCAGTTGGCGGCACCGTACTTAATCTGGCCGCACACCAGGTTGAAGGCCAGCAGAAGCACCGACGCCACTGCCATGATGGGACGAATCCGCTCCGTCCGATTCAAATCCCGAAGGAAGAGGCAGATGACGAAGAACATCAGCAGGCCGATGACAACGGATACGAACTGCGTGAACGTTCGCTCCGGCTCCGAGGATGCGGTAATCGCCAGGCTGATGGTGGACATGAAGAAGGCAATCAGCTCAATCTCAAAACCCTTTCGTCCCATCGCTTTTCCGGTGAGGATGTACACCCACATCACCACACCCAGCAGCAAAATGGAAAGAAGGGCGGTCACCGTCACTTTCGTCCCCATTCCCAGAATCAGCTGCACCACAGCGAGAATCTGAAATGCCGTAATTCCCAGCATCGCCGACCACGGTGACAGCGGTTCTTTATCCATCAGTCGAAGTTCTTCGTTGTTGCGAGTTTCCTCCAAGCTAATCGAGGCCAAGGTCGTACGCACCCCGCCCAGGATGATTTTGTCCCCCGGCTCGATCATATACCGCCTTCCGGGCACCAGTTTCCAGTCGTTCACCACCGTTCCGTTGGTAGACCCCAGATCCTTGATCATCCACTTCTCGTCCGATTGTCGGATCAGCAAAGCCTGGCTCTTGGAGACGGTTTTATCCTTAATTCGAAGATCCACGGAGGAGGATCGGCCGATGATGTTTTCCCAATGGGTGATGGGAATGCCTTCTCCCCCTTCCACGTGGAGATACCCCCATACCTCCGGCGTGGCTCTGGTGGACAGCAATGAAATGATGCACATCAACAGAATCCACACCGCCAGCAGTACGAACACCCACCGGAGTCCGGTGGTGATGTACTTTGCCGTTTCGGGATGGGAACTCGCCGGAGATAATATTGAATTCACAATGCCATTGATGGTATCCAATGTTTTCTCCCTCTGTCTGTACTACTTCTTCCAGGAGCTCTTCAGACCTACGATGCTGTTAAATACCTTCTCATCCTCGGTAGTCAGCTTCCTGTCTGCAATATAATATCCCTTCCGGAAGAACTGGAATCGGTCTTCCGGCTTTGCCTCCTTGATGGACGGCTCTGCATAACCCCAAGTGTCGCGGAGGGAATCCTCGTTGAATACGGAATTTCCTTCCTCGTCCTCAATCATCATGTAATCGTACTCCCGAATCCGGATCCGAACCGCGGTGCTAGCCTCCACGAAGTGGATGGTACCCTTCACCTTCCGGCCGTCCGGTGCGTCTCCGCCGCGGGTTTCCGGATCGTAGGTGCAGTGCAGCTCCCGAATGGATCCATCTTCGTTCTTAATCACTTCATTGCAGGTAATGTAGTATGCACCCTTGAAGCGAACTTCATTTCCCGGGAAGAGACGGAAATACTTCTTTACCGGTACTTCCATAAAATCATCTCCGTCAATCCACAGTTCCCGGCCGAACGGAACCTCTCGCTCGCCCAGCTCCGGAACCTTCCGGTTATTTTCTACGGTGCACGTTTCAATCTGACCCTCCGGATAGTTGGTGATTACCACCTTAATCGGGTTGGTCACTACGTGCACGGCCGGCACTGTATCCTGCAGATCGTCCCGGACTGCGGCTTCCAGCTGCGCGATATCCACGGTGGAGTTGGCTTTCGCCACACCGATTTCGTCGCAGAACGCCCGAACCGCTTCCGGCGTATATCCTCTCCGGCGGATGCCGGCGATGGTTGGCATCCGAGGATCGTCCCAACCGTCTACATGACCTTCGTCCACCATTCTCTTGAGGTACCGCTTGCTCATCAGGGTGTGGGTGATGTTCAGACGAGCGAACTCAATCTGACGCGGCGGATTCGACCACAGACCCACTTCCTGCAGCACCCAGTCGTACAGCGGACGGTGATCCTCAAACTCCAAAGTGCAGATGGAATGGGTAATGCCCTCAATGGCATCTTCAATCGGATGAGCAAAATCGTACATCGGATAGATGCACCACTTGTCCCCCGTATTGTGATGGGTCACGTGCGCTACCCGGTAGATAATCGGATCTCTCATGTTGATGTTCGGGGATGCCATATCAATCTTGGCACGGAGAACCGCTTCTCCGTCACCGAACTCTCCGTCCTTCATGCGCCGGAACAGCTCCATGTTCTCTTCCACGCTTCTGTTCCGATATGGGCTCTCTTTTCCCGGCTCCGTCAGGGTTCCGCGGTATTCCTTCATCTGCTCTGCCGTCAGGTGGCACACATAGGCCTTTCCTTTCTGAATCAAAGACACTGCGGCTTCATACATCTGATCGAAATAATCCGATGCCCACAGTCTCTTGTTCCACTGGAATCCCAACCAGTGTACATCCTCCTCGATGGCGTCCACGTATTCCGTATCTTCCTTGACCGGGTTGGTGTCGTCATAACGAAGGTTGCAGGTTCCGCCGTACTTCAATGCGGTTCCGAAGTTCAGGCACAGGGATTTGGCATGTCCGATGTGGAGATAGCCGTTTGGTTCCGGTGGAAAACGAGTGGCGATATGATCCCACTTTCCGGTTTCCAGGTCGTTGTCGATGATGTCGTGGATAAAATTCCCTCTCATCTCTTTGTATTCGTTCGTTTTTTCGTTACTCATTCCAGCCTCCAAATAATTAATACACTTATTTGTGATTATAGCACAATGGGAAATTTTCTACAATCAGCGTAATGCAATTCCGGGCTCGACAAACCGCCGAACCCGGATATGAAAATGTCCCTATATATCCGTCCTTGACAGGATTTCCGCCGGTGTTTTCCGAAGGGTTCGGAATACCGGAAGGAGCCCTGCCAGCAGGTTGAACAGCACCAGCACGCCGAAGGACAGGAGCGCAATGCCCGGGTTCACCACATACTGGTTGGCGATGTAATCGATTCCCTGCATCAAATTGTACAGGAGGTAATACGCCGCCCCGATGCCCGGCACCGCCGTCAGCACGGTGATTACCAGAATTTCTCCGGTGAACATGCGGTAAATATCCCGCTTTTTCAGGCCGATGGCCCGCAAAGTACCCACTTCCTTGATTCGGGACAGGAAGGAGGATCGAAGCATCAGGAAGATTTCAATGAGAGAAATCAGCAAAATGATGCCCGCCACTACCAGCGCGGAGCGCAGGTTGTCCCGGTGCTTTCGCATGTAATCGGTGCGGTCCCGCTCGTAATTTATTTTTGCGGAATAGCCCTCTTCCTGCAGCGTGGTCAGCGTCCCATAGGTGTCGGTGGTGTATACCGAACAAACCTTTTGTTTTGCAATGTAATTCTGCCGAACCGTATCCTTGCTCACGTAGACGATATCGTTCTGATAATCGCTGGTGTAGAATCCCACCAATTTCAGCTTGTGCCCGTTCACCTTTCGGTTGAGGGTCTTGCCGATGGTATACCCGTCCTCGCCGTTGTGGGAATTGTTCACCACCGCCTCATAGGTATTCTTCGGTGCGGATCCCTTCTTAATCCGAAGAGCCAAAGAACGCAGGTCGTAATTCACGATGGCGTTGTCCTCCTCGCCGGAAGCCTCTGCGTCCATCTCGTCATCCTCGCCGGAATCCGAAAAATCACTCGCCGTATCATCCGTTCCCTTCTTCGCATTGGACAGCACGTCGATGGTCTGACTTGCCGGAATGGAAATGGACGGGGATTTGGTGTCGGAAACGCCCACGATTTCGTAATCCTTCAGGTGCGGAATCTTAATCCGCCGTCCTATGAACTGTTTTACGGAAGTCAGTCCCACCATGTTGCCCGCTTTGGTCTTGATGAATTTATCCAGAATCATCCGGTCGATGACGATTTCATGCCCCTTCTCCGGAAGACGTCCTTCGATTACATCTTTGGTCTCCAGCTCTTCCGAATGGCTCAGGGAGCCGGTGAGGCTGGCATACGCCTGGGCGGTCTGATAGTAATCGTCCATCGGCAGGGTCACGCAAATTCGGGTATCTCCCGGCGTCACATAGCTTACCCCGTTCATCTTCCGAATTTTCTTCAGCATCGACTCATCGTGCTTCGGGTTGGCCACGGTGATGTAATGACTGTTGGTGGTGAGGAAGTCCTTCTCCTGCACGTTGAAAATACCGAAGATGTTGCTCACCGCGGTAAAAGTAAACGCCGCCGCGCACACGAATCCGATGAGCAGGAGTTTTTTCAGCAGGCTGAATTTCCGCACATTGCGGAAGCCGCTGGCCAGCATGTTCCAGACGTTATATACGGAGGTGTATTTCGCCTTAAAGTTCTCCGGCATGTGCTCGTCGTACCGGAAGTGCACGTCCTCGTAGATGGTGGAATCCATGGCGCTGTAGTGCGCATCGATCATCTCGATGTTGGCGGTTTCATCCACCACGTGGAACGCCCCGCCGGTATTGATGTACAGGTTGCCGCCGCGAATGACGATTTTGATATCCGTCTCCCGAATCTCATCCTGATACACGTCCACCGTCAGTCCATCGTGCCGGAAACGCACTCCGTGTTCCATATCTTTCAGGTAGATCTTGTTTTCCAGCTGATAGTCCAGCTTCCGGGAAGGATCGTTCTCCCGGTCCGATACCACCCGGCCGTCCTTGATTCGAACCACCCGATCCGCGTAGAATTCCGCGATATCCGTCTCGTGAGTCACCAGAATCACCAGCCGGTCTTTGGAAATCGACTTGATGATGTTCATAATTTCGATGGTGTTCCGGCTGTCCAGGTTTCCCGTCGGCTCATCGGCGATGATGATTTTCGGATTCTTGGCAATGGCCCGGGCGATGGCCACCCGCTGCCGCTGTCCGCCGGACAGAGCATCCGCCATCTTGTTCCGATACGGATAGATGCCCACCGCCTCCAGGCAGTAGTTCACCCGTTCCTTCACCTGTTCCCGATCCTTCATGCCCACCATTCGCAGGGCGATGGCCACGTTTTCAAAGACGGTGCGGTTATCCAGCAGGTTGTAGTTCTGGAAAATGTATCCAATTTTCGCATTCCGGATGACGTCCACCTTATTGGAACTCTTCCGGGTGATGCATTCCCCGTCCACGTAGATTTTTCCCGAGTTGATTCGGTCCAGCCCGCCGATGGCATTCAGCAGCGTGGTTTTACCGCAGCCGGAAGGGCCCAGCAGCGCCACGATGCCGCTTTCCGGCAGATTCAGGGAGGTGTCGTTGATGACATGAATTTCGTTGTTTTTCTTTCGGTTGAAATACTTATTTACATTCTGAAGTTCAATCATATCTACGCCTCCTCTCTGTAAACTTTCATAGCGCTCTTGCTGAAGATTTTATGGGAATATCTCTTCGCAATCAGGAGGGACATCACCAGAAGTCCGACGAACAGGATGAAATAATCCGTCGCGGACAGGAACGCCAGTCGCTCATTCACCGCCGGTACCGCGACGATTCCCCGCCGTACCAGGTTGCTTCCCACCAAAACGCCGCCGTAGGAAATCGCCATCATGAGCAGCAGCTCGATGCGCAGGATGTTGTCCGTATTCTTCCGGCTGGCACCCAGAATTCGCAAGGTCGAGTAATAGGAATTTCGGGACCGCATGATCAGCCGGATTACCGCATAGGAAATGAAGAACAGCACGATGAATTCCAGTGCCAGGCGAACCATGCTGAACATCCGCAGGATAAACGCATACCCGCCGGTGGCATCCGTAAAGGTATCCTTAATCACCAGCGCCTTGTATCCGGCGCTTTCTAGGGCCTTCACCGTGGAATCGGACAGCTTCTCGTCCTTCATGAAAAAGCTGCTCTGGAAATTTCCCTGATTGAAAATCTTGTTGTAATCCGACGGATTGATGTACACGTTGGACGTGTATTCGTCGTAATTGTTTTTGGAAAGACCCAGCAGGCTCCGGATATTGTCGGCTTTGAACACCTGACCGATTCGGAAATCCCGAGACTCCTCAAAATAATGGTTTTTCACGTGAAGACCCATGGTCTTTCCCCGCGCCGCGCCTTCTTCGTAGAACTGGTATGCCTGGTCTTCGGAAATGAATACCTCGCCCTTCGGCACCTTCTTGGATGGATACACCACCTGCATGCCGCTGTAATCGCTCTTCGTACCGCTAAAGTCCAGCGTTACGGCGGATGAGGCCGCTTCGGTCTTTACCAGCACCCGAGCCGCCACGTTATCCGTTACGTAAATCATGACGTTTCCGTTGCTGGACCGGCCGGCATCTTCGCTCAGCAAAACCACGCCGACCACGGTCACCTTGTCCTTGATCAGCCGGTCGCCGCCCTGTATCGCCATGGAATTCAGGGCATCGATGTAGTATTTTTTCCCCAGAATCTTCTTGTCCATCTCCTTGATGGCATCGTAGGAATAGCATTCCGGATCCGCCACCAACACCACCTCCGTATCCTTCTTCGGAAGGCGGCCGATGGTCGGCTTTTCCTTCAGGCAGCTCACCGGATACATCGGACCGCTGATATCGATATCGTCGGACTCAAACATGATTCCGGTGTCGATGCCCGCATCCCCCTTGATGATGTAATCCGCATTGTCCATCTTCTGAAGGCTCTCGTAATCCGAAGTGGTGAAAGCACTCCCATCCTTCTTGGTGAGAATCAGCCGCTCCGGGGAGGTATCCGTGAAGTAGTTGTTGTACCCCATCAAATCGTTGGAATGGAGGGCCTGCTTCGTGGACGCGTACTGGCTCAGCACCGCCGCCGTGACAAACAGGTACACCAATAAAAGCAAAATGAATTTCGCCGGAAGGTTGAAGGTGTTCCGAACCCCCAACCGAAGCTGCGACCCGGCCGACATCTTCCGGTATACCGGTGCTTCCGCAAAAGGATTCCTCCGCCCCCAGCCCTTTCTTCTTCCTTTCCCGCCGTTTTCCGCCGCTACATTTCTCATGGCTCTTCCGCCGCTGCGAGGCTTCGCCGCTTCTTTTTCCGCTGTCGCTTCTTCTTCCTTTCGCTCTTCCTCCGAATGCAGATAGGATTCCATCTCATCATCGGAAAGTTCCCCCGCCGCGGGCTGAATTTTCTTATCCTCGATAATTCGGCCGTCATGCATGGTGATTTTTCGGGTAACGTACGGCGCCGCCTGCTCGTAGTTGTGGGTTACGATAACCACCAGGCGATCTTTGGAAATCCGATGCAAGGTTTCCATCACCTTCTCTGCGGAGGCACTGTCCAGATTTCCCGTCGGTTCGTCCGCCACGATAACCGGGGCGTTCTTTGCCAGCGCCCGGGCGATGGCCACCCGCTGCTTCTGTCCGCCGGAAAGCTTGGATGCCTTGGTCTTGGTATAGGCCGTCATATCCACCATCTCGATGTATTCCGGGATGTTCTGCTTCTGCTCCGACCGAGGCATGCCGGACAGCATCATGCTCAGCTCTACGTTCTGGTATACGGTATAGCTGTTCACCAGGTTGAAGTCCTGGAAAATATTTCCGATGTATTTCTTCCGGTACCGTTCGTAATCTTCCGTTCGGTAGCCGCCGGTATCCTCTCCCGCTATGAAAAGTTCCCCCTCTTCATAGCTGTCCAGTCCGGAAATGACGTTCAGCAGCGTGGACTTGCCGCTGCCGCTCTCGCCGGTAATCACCACGAATTCCCCCATATCCAGGTTGAGATCCACCTTGGAAAATCCGGTACTCACGGTATCCTTATTGCTGTAGAACTTCGATACGTTATGAAGTTCAATCATATGCGACATAATTCTATCCTTTCTTTCCCCATGCTGTTACAGTATCGGTCGAAATTAATGATATTAATTATACTTAATTGGGCTCCGGTGTACAACATCCGGAGCCCAATCTTAACAATTCTTAAGAAATCTTAACACTTTTTGCGGAAAATCAATCGCTGAGATCCGCATCCATCCGAATTCGAAGTTTCAGGTCCGGCATCCATTGAAGGACTTTTCGGCGAACCTGTTCCATCGTCTCCATCCGGTCCGGGGAATCGAAGCCGACCACCACGTCGAAGCTCATGCGCCGGCTCTCCGGATCGAAGAAGAATCCGTGAATCTGCATCACGTGTTCCACGCTCATGACCAGATCCGTTACCTGCTTTTGAACCATCGCCAAATCCGCATCGGTGGTGTTGATGGCGTAGATTCCGATTCCCATCAGGATGACTCCGGTCTTCTCGTACACATCATCGGCAATATCCCGCTGAAGCCGGTCGATTTCTACGGCGGTCATGGTATCCGGAATGGCGATGTGCACCGATCCCTGGTACTGATCCGGTCCATAGGCGTGAAGGATCAAGTCGTAAGCGCCGGTCACGCGAGGATGCATGCAGATGATGCTTTTCACTTGCCGAGCCAATGGTTTCTCCACCCGTTCCCCCAGGATATCGCTGATGGTTTCCCGCAGCATATCGATTCCCGCTTTGATGATTACCAGGGAAATGATGGCCGCCAGCCAGGCTTCCACCCGAAGGCCGAATCCCAGGTACAGACCGGCTGCTGCCAGCGTGGTGACGGAAATCACCGCATCCAGAAGGGCGTCGGCACCGGAATTGATGAGGGATTCCGAATTTGCTTTTACCCCCTGCTTCTTCACCCAAAGACCCAGAACGATTTTGGTCACCACCGCTACCGCCACAATCAGCAGGGTAACGCCGGTATAGTTCGGCGTCTTGGGATGGAGGATTTTCGTTACGGACTCCACCAAAGCCGTGATGCCCGCGTAGAGAATAATCAGGGCAATCACGCTGGCGCTGAGGTATTCCACCCGCCCGTGCCCCAGGGGATGCTCCCGATCCGCCGGTTTTGCCGCCAGCCGGGTGCCCACGATGGTAATCAATGAGGACATGGCATCGCTCAGGTTGTTCAGCGCGTCCATGGTGATGGCCACGGAATGGGACATCATCCCCACAAAAGCCTTAAAGCCCGCCAGCAAAAGGTTGGTGACGATGCCCACCACGCTGGCCCGCACGATGACCTGATTTCGATTTTTTTCCATTCCAATTCATCTCCTTCCACAACTATCGGATGACGGTGTGGTTCTCCCAATCCCATTCGCCGGAGAGGGTCAATTTCTCGTAGCTTGGAATCAGGAAGGACAGCACGGTGAAAAGTCCCAGCAGGAACAGGTACCACAGCAGCGGAATAATGTCCAGCGGGCTCACTCGTCCCTTGGTCAGGGATGCCACCAGCAGGAACTGGGCACCGTACGGAATCATGCCCTGGAAGATGCAGGTGAACGCATCCAGGATGGACGCGGTTTTTCTCGGATCGATCTTGTACTTCTCGCTGATGGATCTGGCCATATTTCCGTCCACGATGATGGCCACCGTGTTATTGGCCGTCGCCATATCCGTCACTCCCGCCAGCACGCACAGCGCCGCCTGGGCGGATTTCTTTCCCTTGCAAATGCCGCTGAGCTTCTCGATCATCCACTGAAGCCCGCCGTACTTCGCCGTAAGCTCCGCCACACCGCCGCCGAACATGGACAGCAGGAACACTTCGATCATGCTTTTGTAACCTTCCCACACGTTGGTGGCAAAAGTAATCACGGTCAGGTCGCCGCAGGCAATTCCGATGATGCCGGCGGACACGATGCCAAAGAGCAGTACCAGGAATACGTTGATTCCCATCAGCGCCAGCACCAGTACCAGCATGTACGGAACCACTTTGATCAACTCATAGTTTCCGGCAGGAATTACCACCGCATGTTCCGGACGGCCGAATGCCACTAGCAGCACCAGTGCGATGATGGCCGCCGGAAGGGCGCACCAGAAGTTGGTGCGGAACTTATCCTTCAGCTCTACGCCCTGGGTCCGGGTCGCGGCGATGGTGGTGTCCGAAATCATGGACAGGTTGTCGCCGAACATCGCGCCGGACATGCAGGCCGCCATCACCAAAGGCATGCTCAAGCCCGCTTTATCCACAACGCCCACGGCAATCGGCACAATCGCGCCCACGGTTCCCATGGAGGTTCCCGTCGCCGTCGCCATAAAAGCAGAAATTACGAAGATACCCGCAGTGAGCAGGTGTGCCGGAATAATCGACACCCCCAGGTTTACCGTGGATTCGATTCCGCCCATCGCACCGGCCACCGCGGAGAATCCGCCGGCCAGCAGGTAGATCATCAGCATGGTCACCACGTCTTCGCTGGCAGCGCCTTTGGCGAAAATCGCAAAATTCTCATTAATGCCCGCCTTGTGGAACATGACAAATGCGGCAATTACCGCAATGGACATGGCCACCACCGACGGGAACTGATAGAACGCCATCTCCACCCCCCGCATCTGCAGAATGATTCCGGCGCCCATATAAATCACAATGAACAACAGGAACGGTATCAGTGCCAATCCGTTGCTTTTCGTCTCTTCTAACTGTTTCATCTTTCTCTGTCCTTTCCAATTAACCAAAACGGTATTGATTCATAATCTTTTCTATTATATCTTTTTACGGATTGTACTGCAATTCATACACGGATTTTTTTGTAAAAAAAGTGCCGGAAGTCCTCCGCTTCCGACACAAAGTTCTTAGTATCTGCCCAGCGTGTCCACAAAGTGAATCTTCTTGCGGAAACGTTCCTCGGCTTTCTTTTTCTTTTTGCCCGGCTTATCCTCCTCTGCATCCTGCTCCGGATAGCCCAGCGTCAGAATGCCCATCGGCATGAATTCCGAAGAAATGTGCATGGCTTCCGCCACCTTCTTCTGCTGCGCTTCGTCGCCCATCACGCTCACCCAGGTGCCGGCCAGACCGATTTCTTCCATAATTACCAGCATGTTTCCGATGGCGCGGCTTCGCTCCACATCCTCTGCGGTCGGCGCTTCCTTTGCCGGTGCGTATACCGGAACGATAACGGCCGGTGCATCCTTCACTTCGGCGGCGTTCTCACCAGATTCCGCCAGCTCGGCAATCGCCTCCTTGGACTTGGAAACGTAGTAATTCCAACCCTTCTCGTCCTCCAGATGGGAAGCCATCGCCGCCTTGATGACCTTTACCAGGGTGCCGTTGGCAACCGGTGTCTGCTTGTATGTGATTCCTGCATTTTTTGCGATTTCCATTTGCAATACTCCTCCTGCAAAATAACCATTGGTTTTTTCTATAAATACTCCGTTGGTTATTATACACCGCTGAAACCCTTTAATAAAGGGCTTTTCAGGCTTTTTCGCCGTTTATTTTTTAACTATTTGGAGATGCCCGGTTCTTTGATTGCGTCGAAATACAGATTCAGATACATCTTATACGCGATGGCGGAGGCGGTGTAATCCACCACATTCCGCGCTTCCTCGCTGACGTCCCGGGGAATTTCTTCCGGATTCCAAGGCAGCGGGTCTTTCCCGAAGGAGGTGAGGGCATGCTCCAGGCTTCTCCGAAAATATTCGTATCCCGTTTCCACATCGCTGTTCTGGCGGCGAATTTCAAAGGCTTTCCGGATGTTGTCCATGGACAACACGGTCTTTGCCACGGCCACGAACAGCAGGGCCACAATCTGATCCCGGGAGTAGGCTTTCTTCTCCGGTCGGGTCACCACCTTCAGCTTCACGTAATTGCTGATCATGGATGGGGTGACGCTCATATCCGGAAAGGATTCCAGCGCGGTATTGATAAACCGGGTCACCTGCTCCAGATACAGCCCCACGTCCGGAATCTCCTTGTATTCCGGCAAATGCAGGGAATCCAGGGTGCGCTGGATGTCCGCCTGAATTGCAGCCTGAATGCTTTTGTTCTTTTCGTTTTCTTTCTGTGTCATCATTTTCTCCTGTTTCGAATACCTGGTATTCATTGTATAGCAAATATTAATAACCGTCAATAATATTTACGGTAACCCTTGACAAGTTATTGAATAACCGCTAATATATGGTCATCGGATATTCAATAACCGCTGATAAAGAGTTGATTACACCGTTCGTGGATTCGATTTCACGCTCGAATCCGAACCGAACGTTTTTTTACAGGAGGTATCCCAATGCAGAAATTATCTTATTCCACCAGTTCCGTTCCCGGCGGCACCGAGACATCGAAGGACCGCCCGGTATTCCGCGCCAAAGATCCCATCAGTTCGCTGACTCATTTTATCGGATTCCTAATGGCCATCGTCGCGACCCCGCTCCTTCTGATTCATGGAGCCTTCGGCGGTGCACCCCTTCGGGCGCTGATTTCCATGGGGGTTTTCATGCTAAGCATGGTTCTGCTGTACGGCGCCAGCGCATCCTATCACGCATTTAATCTGGATGAAGTTCGGAACCATCGGCTGAAATGCCTGGACCACATGAGCATCTTCGTATTGATTGCCGGCTCCTATACCCCGGTGTGCCTGATTGCCATTCCGGGAAAGGCCGGGACCCGGCTCCTCATCGCGGTTTGGATTGTGGCCGCACTGGGAATGCTGTTCAAATTCTTCTGGGTGACCTGTCCGAAATGGGTCTCTTCCGTGATGTACATCGGAATGGGCTGGCTCTGCATTTCCGTCCTGCCCACGATTTATGCCAACCTTTCTTCCGCCGGATTCCTCTGGCTTCTGGCAGGAGGATTGTTTTACACCGTCGGCGGAGTGATCTACGCCCTCAAGCTGAAAATCATTCCGGCAAACAGTATCGGCTTCGGCAACCATGAGTTGTTTCACCTTTTCGTCATGGCGGGAAGCTTTTGCCATTACATGCTGGCGTACCTGGTGCTCTGCCCGATGGCGGTGTAATTAGAAAAATAGCGAACACAAAAAGACTTGGTGCAAGAAACCCGTTCCGGCCATTTGCCTTCCGTTTCTTTACACCAAGTCTTTTATTCGTGCCCATTAAAATCGTGCTATTCTAACAGCTCTTTCTCAATTTTTCAGGGATTACCTCTATTCGTGAATTATTTTCTGGTCGCATTGAATGCGTTGAAGCCTGCATAGGATGCGGCGTCACCCAGCTGTTCCTCGATTCTGAGAAGCTGGTTGTACTTTGCCACACGCTCGGATCTTCCCGGCGCACCGGTCTTAATCTGTCCGGTGTTCAGTGCCACTGCCAGGTCTGCGATGGTGGTATCCTCGGTCTCGCCGGATCTATGGGAAACCACAGCGGTCATTCCCGCCTTCTTCGCCATGCGGATGCAGTCGATGGTCTCGGACAGAGAACCGATCTGATTCAGCTTAATCAGGATGGAGTTCGCGCTGCCCAGCTCGATGCCCTTGGACAATCTCTTTGTGTTGGTAACGAACAGGTCGTCGCCGACCAGCTGAACCCGGTCGCCCAGAGTTTCTGTCAGCAGCTTCCAGCCGTCCCAGTCCTCTTCATCCAGACCGTCTTCCAGGGAGATGATCGGATACTTGTCTGCCAGGGATTTCCAGTGCTCTACCAGCTCAGCGGAAGTGAACTTCTTGCCGCTCTTCGGCTGTACATATTCACCGGCCTTGGAACCCTTCCATTCGCTGGCTGCCGCATCGATTGCCAGAACGAAGTCCGCACCCGGCACGTAACCGCATTCCTTAATTGCCTTCAGGATGTAATCCAAAGTCTCCTCGTCGCTGGACAGGTTCGGCGCATAACCGCCTTCATCGCCCACGCCGGTGGCAAAACCGTCTGCCTTCAGGAGCTTTGCCAGCTTGTGATATACTTCTGTGCACCAGCGCAGTCCTTCGCTAAAGCTTGGTGCACCGGCCGGCATAATCATAAATTCCTGTGTATCTACGGTATTGGTTGCGTGCGCACCACCGTTCAAAATATTCATCATCGGAACCGGCAGGGTGTTTCCGCTAACGCCGCCCAGATAACGGTACAGCGGGGTATCAAGAGCCTGTGCCGCTGCTTTTGCCGCCGCCAGGGATACGGACAGAATCGCATTGGCACCGAACTTCGACTTGTCTTCCGTGCCATCCGCTTCGATCATCGCCTTGTCGATAGCATAGGTGTCGGAAGCATCCATTCCCACCAGCAGGTCGCAAATCTCGTTGTTCACGTACGAAACCGCCTTGGATACGCCCTTTCCGCCATACCGGCTCTGATCGCCGTCTCTCAGCTCCAGCGCTTCGAACTCACCGGTGGATGCGCCGCTCGGGCAAGCCGCTCTGCCCACGGTTCCGTCTACCAGGTGCACCTCTGCCTCCACTGTCGGATTTCCTCTGGAGTCAATAATCTGTCTTCCAATGACTTTCTCAATTTCTAAATAATCCATTTCAATTCCTTTCCGAATCGCCTTGATTCATCGATTCCTTAGAATTTCACTTTTTCGGTGGACGCCTCGAGACGCCTCAACAGCATGATACCATTTTTTTGCGAAATATGCAAAAAAGCTTCTCTTATATTTTGGTAAAAAAAACTAATTTTTTACCAACTTTTCCGGCAAGGCTATTCTATTCGCCTCCGAAAAGTGGTATAATATGTGAGTTTTTCGCGGAAAAATAAAAATCGGTTGATGCATGTTTTCCGTGAAATTGTGTTAGTGGTGATTGAATAGAATAGAAAGGTTTATTGGAAAATGAGTGACAGCTTAATCATTCTTGAGAAGCTCGTGCTTCTCTTTTGTTTTATTTTTGTGGGCTTTTTCTGCTTTCGAAAGGGATGGCTCACCAAGCAGGGAACGTCGGAAATCTCGAACCTCATCGTCAATGTTTTTAACCCATTGCTGATGATTTCCACCGCCCTCAGCGGATCCGGATCCATTCCCAAAAATCTGATGGCGCAGAACCTGATTCTCATGGCGCTGTTCTACGGACTTATGATTCTTCTGGGGCCGGTGGTGGCGAAACTCCTGCGGGTGCAGGGGAACGACCGGAAGCTGGTGACCATCATGCTGGTTTTCGCCAATACGGCGTTCATGGGCATCCCGCTGGTGGAATCCCTTTACGGCTCGGAGGAAACATTCTACATCACGTTCTATGCGCTGGGGTTCAACCTTCTCTTCTATACCTATGCCATTCAGGTGTTCAAGAGAATGTCCGGGGACAAATCCCCATTCCGGTTCAAGGATCTCGTTAACCCGGGAATCATCTGTGTCCTGTTGGCAATGATTCTCGTGCTGTTCCCGATCCACCTTCCGGAAATCACGGTAAAATGCATTACCTACGTGTCGGACACCTGCATCCCGCTATCCATGATTATCACCGGATGTGCACTGGCTCAAATCAATCTCAAGCGGGTTTTCACGGACGTTCGCCTGTACGTGTTCTCCTTGTTCCAGCTTCTGCTGATTCCGGCGGCGGCAGCACTGGTGCTGCATCGCAGCGGCGGCATGGGTTTCGATTCCACCCTGGGGGGAATTTTCATCCTCCTCTACGGAA
>OMNT01000997.1_pt1 | contig 28145 bp, 26 predicted proteins | sample 1672551 | NCBI WGS metagenome assembly OMNT01 (sample SAMEA3136698, study PRJEB25190) | human gut metagenome | reverse complement strand
CAGCGGCTCACCGGCAAGCGCTTCCTCACGGCCAGCGGCCTGACCCGCCAGGAGGCCGCCGCCCTGCTGGTCCAGGAGGGCTGGACCGTCGCCCGCACCGAGCGCTACGTCGAGGAGGTCTTGCAGACCGAAGCGCCCAAGGAGAAGAAGAACCGCCGTCCCCTGCTCATCCGGGACATCCGCTTCTTCCTGAATTCCTTGGACCACAGCCTGGCCGTGATGCGTTCGGCGGGGGTGGACGCCAAATGCCACCGGGCCGAGGAGGGCGAAGACCTCCTGCTCACCATACGGATCCCGCGAGCCCGACCGCCTGCCGGTTGAAGTCCGCGTTTGAATCCATGATCCTTTCTCTTCTTTTTGGCCGGATGTTTCACGTGAAACATCCGGTCCTTTTTCTGCGTTTCCAAGTTTTTGTTTCACGTGAAACATGCCGAGATTTGAGGGACAAAGCCTGTGACTTTCCCTGGGAAATCCCTTGCAAGCGTGCCATAGATGGGGTATAATCTTTACATTCCATTGAAAAGGAGGCCCCACCATGGCAAAAACCATCGCCTTTGTCAACCAAAAAGGCGGCGTGGGCAAGACCACCAGCTGCGTGAGCCTGGGTTCCTGTCTCCAGGCCGCCGGGGCCAGGGTGCTGGTCTGTGACTTCGACCCCCAGGGCAACGCCACCTCCGGGTTTGGCGTGGACAAGGGGGCGGTGTTCCCCACCATCTACGACGTGCTCATCAACGGTGCGTCCGTGGAGAAGGCCATCGTCCACACGAAATACGCCGATGTGCTGCCCGCCAACAAGGCCCTGGCCGGGGCGTCGGTGGAGCTGATCGGCATGGATCGGCGGGAATATTTGTTAAAAGAGGCTCTGGGCAAAGTGGCCGGCAACTATGATTTCGTGCTCATCGACTGCCCCCCTTCCCTGGAGCTGCTGACCTTAAATTGTCTGTGTGCGGCGGACACGGTGCTGGTGCCGGTCCAGTGTGAATACTATGCCCTGGAAGGGCTGAGCGACCTGCTCTCGACCGTTCGGGTGGTCAAGCGCCGCCTGAATCCGGGCATTGAGCTGGAGGGCTTGCTGCTGACCATGTACGACGGCCGCACCAACCTCTCCATGCAGGTGGCGGAGGAGGTCAAGCGCCACTTCCCCGGCAAAGTTTTTGCCACGGTCATTCCCCGGAATGTCCGCCTGTCCGAGGCCCCCAGCCACGGCAAACCGGTGAACTATTACGACGGGTCCTCCCGCGGGTCCGTGGCCTACAAACAGCTGACAGAGGAGATCTTAGAGCGCAACCCTCTGCCGAGAAAGGAAGGGTGATCCCATGGCCTTAGGAAAAGGGCTGGACGCCCTGTGGGGGGACACCACCCTCCAGGACCAGGCCGGCGGCTCGGTGACCATTCCGGTCGCCCAGATCGAACCCGGCCTGAACCAGCCCAGAAAGCATTTTGACGAGGAAGCCCTGGCGGGCCTGGCGGAGTCCATTCGCCAGCACGGTATCATCCAGCCGCTCACCGTCCGGCGGCTCTCCTCAGGCTACTACCAGATCATCGCCGGAGAACGCCGCTGGCGGGCCGCCCGCATGGCGGGCCTTGCCGAGGTCCCGGCCATCGTCATCGAGGCCGACGACCGCATGGTCATGGAGCTGGGCCTGATCGAAAACCTCCAGCGGGAGGACTTGAACCCCATGGAGGAAGCCGCAGGCTACCGCTCCCTCATTGAGGACTACGGCCTGACCCAGGAGGAAGCCGCCCAGCGGGTGAGCAGATCCCGCCCCGCCGTCGCCAACGCCATGCGCCTTTTGGCCCTCCCCCAGGAGGTCCAGTGGCTCATCGAGCAGGGCAACCTCTCCGCCGGGCACGGCCGGGCGCTGCTCTCCCTGCCTACGCCGGAGGAACAGATCGCCTTTGCCGAGGAGATCATGGCCCACCACTGGTCCGTCCGGGAGACGGAGGAACGCATCCGCCGCATCCTCCACCAGATGAATCAGCCGGACGAGCCCAAAGAGGACGCCCCCCTGAAGATCTATTTTCAGGAGGCCGAACGCAAGCTCACCGCCGACCTGGGGCGAAAAGTAACCATCTCCCAGGGAAAGAAAAAAGGCAAGATCGCCCTGGAATACTACGACCAGGAGGACCTGGAGCTGCTCATGCAGGCCCTGGCCACCCTGGAAGCCAGAAAGGAGGGACGCGCCGAACCATGACCCCCGAAGAAGAAAAAAACGAAACGAACGCCGTCCAGACCCCGCCGGAGGACCCGAAGCAGGCGGCCAACCCCGAACCGCCCCAGCAGATGGACCCTCCCCCCAAAGACGAGAAAAGCCGCAGCCGCCCCGTGAAGGTCTATCTCACGGTGATGTTCTGCGTGGCGCTGCTTCTGCTGATGATCTCCTTCGTGATGCAGCAGCGGAACCACTTGGCGCTGCAAGACCTGAACCAATCCATCTCCGTCAGCCAGGACGTGGCGGACCTGCAGATGGAGAACCAGAAGCTCCAATACGAGCTGAAGGAAAAAGAGGACCAGGCGGAGGACCTGCAAGCCCAGCTGGAGAAGGCTGAGAAGCAGGCCCAGGCTCTGGAATGGCTCCGCCGGATCGAGGCGGCGGTCCGCACGTCTTACCCCGAAGCCAGAACGCTGGTGGAGGAATTTGAGAAAACGGGACTGGAGAGCAGCCTGCCCACAGAGTCCGTGGTCGAGGGCGGCACCGCCCCGGCAGAAGCATATCGGAGCATTTACGCGATGCTGTTTTAAGAATCCTCTGTGTTTCACGTGAAACACAGGCTTGAGCAAATTTATCATGAGGTGAAAACAATGCTGGACATCAAACGAATTAAGGACGACCCGGAAAAAGTCAAGGCTGGTCTGCGGGCCAAGGAGGTCGACTGCGACCAAGAAGTCGACCGCATCCTGGAGCTGGACAAGGTCCGCCGGGACACCATCTTTGCCACCGAGCAGATGAAAGCCGAGCAGAACAAGGTCTCCAAGACCATTCCCCAGCTGAAGAAGGCCGGCGAGGACACTGCCCCCGTCTTCCAGCGCATGGGCGAGCTGAAGGCCCAGATCGCCGCCAACGACGAGAAGCTGCGCAGCATCGAGGGCGAGTACCGCACCTTGATGCTCTCCCTGCCCAACCTGCCCGACGACGACCTCAAGCCCGGCGGCAAGGAGAACAACGAGCCTCTGCGCTACTTCGGCGAGCCCCACAAGTTCGACTTCGAGCCGAAGCACCATGTGGACCTCTGCACCGACCTGGGCCTCATCGACTACCCCCGCGGCGTGAAGCTGGCCGGGTCCGGCTTCTGGATGTACACCGGCATGGGCGCCCGCCTGGAGTGGGCGCTGCTGAACTACTTCATCGACTGCCACCTGGCCGATGGCTATGAGTTCATCCTGCCCCCCCACATGCTGGAGTACCAGTGCGGCGAGACCGCCGGCCAGTTCCCCAAGTTCGCCGATGAGGTCTATAAGATCCAGAACCCCACCGACGACCGCACCCACTACATGCTGCCCACCGCCGAGGCTGCCCTGGCCAGCGTGTACCGCGATGAGATCCTTTCCGAGGCGGACCTGCCCAAGAAGTTCTTCGCCTACACCCCCTGCTTCCGCCGGGAGGCCGGGTCCGCCCGCGCCGAGGAGCGCGGCATAGTCCGCGGCCACCAGTTCAACAAGGTCGAGATGTTCCAGTTCACCCGCCCGGAGGACTCTGACGACGCCTTCGACGAGCTGGTCGCCAAGGCCGAGAACCTGGTCAAGGGCCTGGGCTTCCACTTCCGCACCGTGAAGCTGGCTGCGGGCGACTGCTCCGCTTCCATGGCCCGGACCTACGACATCGAGATCCAGATCCCCTCCATGCAGGGCTATAAGGAAGTCTCCTCCGTCTCCAACGCCAGAGACTACCAGGCCCGCCGCGGCAACACCCGCTTCCGCCGCGAGGCCACCGGCAAGCCTGAGTTCGTCCATACCCTGAACGGCTCCGGTCTGGCCACCAGCCGCATCTTCCCCGCCATGGTCGAGCAGAACCAGCTCAAGGACGGCAGCATCAAAGTCCCTGAGGTCCTCCAGAAGTACCTGGGCGGTCTGGAAGTCATCAGCAAGAAATAAGACCCGCTCAGACCGCTTTGCGGCCAGCGCCCTCAAAAGGCGAGGCAAGCATTAAATAGAGAACGAGAATGGAGAATCGCTATGTCTAACGAGAGCAAAAGCGTCACCAAAAAGGCCCGTGGCCTGATCGGTGAGTTTAAGGCGTTCATCAGCCGCGGCAACGTGATCGATATGGCAGTCGGTGTCATCATCGCCACCGCCTTCGGCAAGATCACGACCTCCCTGGTCAACGACGTGGTCATGCCTGCCATCAGTTATTTTATCGGCTCGGCCGACGCCACTTCCCTGAACATCACCCTGCGCCCTGAGGTCGTGGACGAGGCCGGGAACATCATCACCGAGGGCATCACCCTCGGCATCGGGACGTTCATCGGCACCATCATCGACTTCCTCCTGGTGGCCCTGGTGGTCTTCCTGGTCATCAAGGCCATGAACAGCGCCAAGGACAAGATGGAAGCCGCCCTGCACAAGGAGAAGGAGGCCGCCGAGGAAGCGCCCCCCGAACCCTCCCAGGAAGAGGTCCTGCTGACCGAGATCCGCGACCTGCTGAAGGAGCAGAAGAAGTAAGGAGTTCATCCCATGGAACCGGAACAGAACACCACCCCCTCCCCCACCCCGGAGGAGCCCACCGGCCAGGAGCCGACCCGCGAGGACAAGCCCGCCTACGAGCCCTATAAAAAGAGCACGCGCATCAAGGCCTGGCTGGGCGTGGCCTTTATGGTCTTTCTGGTCATCATGTACACCTATGCCTTTGCCAGCGGCAAAATCCTATTATTCTGAGGTGCCCACGCTATGACGGAACAAGCATTGGAAATCCTTCGCCAGGGGCTCGACCGCCTGGGCCTGACGTATCCCCCCGACGCGGTGGAGCGGCTGGCCCTGTACGGCGACCGCCTGCTGGAGAAAAACCAGGTGATGAATCTCACCGCCATCACAGACCCCTGCGAGGTGGCGCGGCTCCACTTCCTGGACAGCGCCTCTCTCCTGCCCAGCAAGACATTGCACGGGCGCAAGGTCATCGACGTGGGCACCGGCGGCGGGTTTCCCGGCCTGGTCCTGAAGATCTTGGACCCCAGCATCCAGCTGACCCTGTTGGACAGCCTGGGCAAGCGCATCGACTGGCTCCAGGAAGTCTGCGAGGAACTGGGCCTGCATGACGTGGTCTGTCTCAAGGGCCGCGCCGAGGAGACGGCCCGCCAGAAGACCCACCGGGAGCAGTACGACGTAGCGGTCTCCCGCGCCCTGGCGTCCATGCCCATGCTGGCAGAATTATGTATCCCCTATGTGAAGCCCGGCGGCCTCTTCCTCGCCATGAAGAGCAACAAGACCGACGAGGAGATCGAAGCCGCCGAGCCGATCATCCAAACCCTGGGGGGCGACAAGCCCTTTGTCATGGACTATCAGGTGCCGGGGACCGACATCTGGCACCGTATCGTCACCGTGGCAAAGCCCCGGCCCACCCCCAAGGCCTACCCCAGAAAGTGGACGAAGATCAAAGAATCAAAAATTTAGTGTGTTTGCACAAAAAAGTGTTGCACACATCTTGGCTTTATGGTACAATGGAGCAGAAGTTTCAGGAGGAATGGTTGTGGGCAGCGTCATCGTCATCACATCCGGAAAAGGCGGCACGGGAAAGACCTCTCTCACGGGGGGGATCGGGGCCGCTCTGGCCCTGCAAGGGCGTCAGGTGCTTTGCATCGACGCCGACGTGGGCCTGCGGAACCTGGACATTACCCTCGGCATGACCGACGCGGCGCTGATGGATTTCAGCGACGTGATGGCCGGCCGGTGTCCCCTGGCGAGAGCCGTTGCGCCCCACCCTTCCGTCTCTGGTTTGTTTTTACTCACCGCACCGCTCACCCTGCCGGAGGATTTCTCCGGCGAGGCGGGCTTCCGCGCTTTGTTGGCGGAAGCCAGGGAGAGGTATGATGAGATCCTCATCGACTCCCCAGCCGGTCTGGGCGCAGGGTTCCGTTTGGCCACCTGCGCGGCAGACCGGGCCATCGTGGTGGCGGTCAGCGACCCCTCCTCCCTGCGGGATGCCCAACGGGTGGTGAGCCAGCTGGGCCGCATCGAGACGGCCCATTTGGTGGTCAACCGGGTCCGCCCCCGCCTGCTCCGGCGGCAGGGGGTGACCATCGACGACGCCATGGATACGGCGGGGCTTCCCCTGCTGGGCCTGGTGCCGGAGGATGCCAACGTGATCCTGGCGGCCAGCAGCGGCCAGCCCGTGGCCCAGTTCACCCAGCGGGGTGCGGCCCAGGCCTACGGCAACATCGCCCGCCGCCTGCTGGGGCAGACGGTGCCGCTCATGCGGATCCGCTAAGAAAACAACACCCAAGAGAACGGCCGGGGGGACCACCGCCAACTTTCTCCACCCCTATTTTCGGGTCTTGCCCCGCCCCCATTCGGGCGGCGGCAGCGGTACCCAATGCGAAAGGATGAGCCAAGAATGAATATTGCCTTGATGAGTCACGACCACAAGAAAGAGCTGATGGTCCAGTTCTGTATCGCTTACTGCGGGGTGCTCTCCAAGCACACCGTATGCGCCACGAACACCACCGGCCGTCTTGTTGCGGAGGCCACCGGTTTGCCCGTTCGACTGTTCCTGTCCCACGCCCACGGCGGCAGCCAGCAGATCGGTGCCCGGATCGCCTACAATGAGATCGACATGGTCCTGTTTTTCTCCGACCCCCAGTCCAGCGACCTGGACCCCGACCTGAAGTACATCAACCAGATGTGCGACCAGTATAACATTCCTTTCGCCACCAACGCAGCCACGGCAGAGATCCTGATCCACGGCCTGGAGCGCGGCGACCTGGATTGGAGAGAGATCATCAATCCTTCTCTCAAGCCGGTCACTGTGTGAGTGCCGGAGAGCTTTGTCCAAGTAAGCCCAAATGCGTCCTCGTTCCGGCCAGGGACGAAGACGCATTTTTCTTCCCATCATAACATTGGAGGTCATACCCATGGAACGCATCAAACCCCGGACGTTATCCGGTTTTATGGAACTGCTGCCTGCCCCGCAGACGCAGTTTGAGCGGATGCTGGAAAAGCTCCGCGCTACGTACAGCCTGTACGGCTTTATCCCCCTCGACACCCCCATCATCGAGTCGGCCGAGATCCTGCTGGCCAAGGGCGGCGGCGAGACGGAGAAGCAGATCTACCGCTTCACCAAGGGCGACAGCGACCTGGCCCTGCGCTTTGACCTGACGGTCCCCCTGGCCAAGTACGTCGCCCTGCACTACGCCGACCTGGCCTTCCCCTTCCGCCGGTATCAGATCGGCAAGGTCTACCGCGGCGAACGCGCCCAGCGGGGCCGGTTCCGCGAGTTTTATCAGTGTGACATCGACGTGATCGGCGACGGCAAGCTCGACATCTCCAACGAGGCCGAGATCCCCGCCATCATCTACCAGGCCTTCACCTCCCTGGGCCTGGAGCGGTTCAAGATCCGCGTGAACAACCGGAAGATCTTGACCGGCTTCTACGCCATGCAGGGCCTGGCCGAGCAGTCCGGCGAGATCATGCGGACGGTGGACAAGCTGGATAAGATCGGCCCGGAAAAGGTCCGCGCCCTGCTCGTTGAGGGCGGCGTGGCCGAGGCTGCGGCGGATGAAATTTTGAAGTTCATCGCCATCACCGGCGAGAACGAGGAAGTCCTGGCCGCCCTGGAGGGCTACCGGGGCCGCGATCCCATCTTCGACCAGGGCCTGGACGAGCTGGGCACGGTGGTGAAGTATCTGGGTTCCTTCGGCGTCCCCGCCGACCACTTCGCCGTGGACCTGACCATCGCCCGCGGCCTGGACTACTACACCGGCACCGTCTATGAGACGGTCATGCTGGACCACCCGGAGATCGGCTCCATCTGCTCCGGTGGCCGCTACGACAATCTGGCCGAGTATTACACCGACAAGAAGCTCCCCGGCGTGGGCATTTCCATCGGCCTGACCCGCCTGTTCTACGTCCTGGGCGAGCAGGGCTATCTCAACGACGACCTGGTGACGGCTCCCGCCGATGCCCTGATCTTGCCCATGACCGAGGACCTCTCCGCCGCCATCGCCTTCGCCACGCAGCTGCGTCAGGCCGGCGTCCGCGCCCAGGTCTACGGGGAGCAGAAGAAGTTCAAGGGCAAGATGAGCTACGCCGACAAGCTGAAGATCCCCTATGTGGTCTTCCTGGGCGAGGACGAAATTGCCAACGGCGTGGTCAAGATCAAGGACATGACCACCGGCGACCAGCAGGCCCTCTCCCCCGCCGAGGCGGTCCAGACCATCGCCGATGCCATGGCCCAGCGGGCCGCCGGCAAGCCCATCCGCGAGAAGGACTAAGGAGGGACGCGCCATGAAAATGAAGCGCGAGGGGGCCGTGGGCCTCATCCTCATCGCCATTTTGGTCGTGGTGATGCTGGTGTTTCTGCGGGGCAAGAGCTTAGAGGATATTATGGGCAGCGGCTACACCCAGGCCGACGTGACGGAGATCACCGCAACCCTGACCCCCAACAATCAGAGTCAGAGTCTGTCGTGCCAGTTTGCCGCCGGGGACCAGGGCTATCTAGACCTCCTGTCCCTGCTCCAGGAGCCGTCTTACTCCCGCACCTTTACCAGCGACGACAGCGGCGCCCTGGACTACGCCGTGACCCTGACCTTCACCGGCAGCGGGGACCAGACCTGGGAGTATGCCTTCCAGGGCGGCAAGCTCATCCACGCCGGGGTCACGGGCAGCCCCAAGACCTATCAAATTTCTGGCGGCCAAGACAGCCAGCAGAAAATACTGGACTTCCTGCTGACGCAGGCCGAGCCGTGAGGAACGGATATGAAACAGCTATCCTTAAAACACAAGATCGCCCTGGTGGAACTGGCGGTCCTCATGATTCTGGGCTGCTACTTCTTCCTGCCCAAGAGCTTTTCCCAGGCCATGGGCAAGGGCTTTGACCCCGACCAGGTGACGGCGGTGACCGTCCAGCTGGAAGGAGCCAGGGGCAAACGCGGGGAGGACCACACCTTCACCCTCTCCCCCACCGACCCCATCTACACGGAACTCATCGACCGGCTGGAGAGCCGGAAGTATCTCCCGCTGTACCTGAACACGACCGTCCGCACCACCACCCTGGACTATGTGACCACCCTGACCTTTGAGCAAAACGGGGCGGACTACATCTTCAGCTTCTGCGGCGACCGGGCCATGGACGTGAAGGGCGTCAAGACCCGCACGGTCCAGCTCAAGAATTACGAAGCCTTCCAGTCTTCCCTGCTGGCCTTGCTGCTGGGACAGGTTTGAATGGGAAGGTCTGACTGGACAGAACCGGGAAACAGGAGTACACTGTACAGCAGGAATTTCTCTCCCGCCCAGGGAGCCAAAACTGACATTTGGAGTGAAACGAACCATGGACAATTTACAGAACTTCCGCCGCACCGACTACTGCGGCACCTTCTCTGCGGCCAACGTAGGCCAGGAGATCTCCGTCTGCGGCTGGGTCCAGCGCCAGCGGAACTTAGGCGGCCTGATCTTTGTGGACCTGCGGGACCGCACCGGGCTGTTGCAGCTGTCCTTTGACGACAGCACCCCCCGTGATATTTTTGAGAAAGCCGCCTCTCTGCGCGGCGAGTATGTCATCGCCGCCAAGGGTCTGGTCCGGGAGCGGGAGTCCAAGAACCCCGACCTGCCCACCGGCGACATTGAGGTGAAGGTCACGGAGCTGCGCCTGCTGGCCAAGGCCGAGACGCCCCCCTTCGAGATCGTGGAGAACTCCGATGTCAAGGACGTGACCCGCCTGAAGTACCGCTACCTGGACCTGCGCCGCCCCGACATGCAGCGCATGATCGCCCTGCGCCACAAGATCGTAAAGATCTGCCGGGACTACTTCGACGAGCAGGGCTTTTTGGAGATTGAGACGCCCATCCTGACCAAGTCCACCCCGGAGGGCGCCCGCGACTATCTGGTCCCTTCCCGCGTCCACCCCGGCAAGTTCTATGCCCTGCCCCAGTCTCCCCAGCAGTATAAGCAGTTGCTCATGCTCTCCGGCTTTGATCGCTACTTCCAGATCGCCCGCTGCTTCCGGGACGAGGACCTGCGGGCTGACCGTCAGCCGGAGTTCACCCAGATCGACCTAGAGATGTCCTTCCTGGACGAGGAGCAGATCCAGACCATCCAGGAGGGCTTCCTGAAGCGCGTCTTCAAGGAAGTGCTGGACGTGGACGTGCAGACCCCCTTCCTGCGGATGCCCTGGCGGGAGGCCATGGACCGCTTCGGTTCCGATAAGCCCGACATGCGCTTCGGCTTTGAGCTGCAGGACATCTCCGACCTGGTGAAGGACTGCGGCTTCGGCGTCTTTGCCGAGCCGGTCAAGGCCGGCGGCTCCGTCCGTCTCATTAACGTGAACGGCCACGCCAAGGACTTCCCCCGGAAGAAGATCGACAAGCTGGGCGAGTTCGTCAAGACCTACAAGGCCAAGGGCCTGGCCTGGGCCAGAATGTTGGACGGCAAGGTCACGTCTTCCTACCAGAAGTTCCTGACCGACGAGGAGAACGCCGCCATTCTGGAGCGGGCCGGCGCCAAGGACGGCGACCTGATCCTCATCGTCGGCGACGTCAAGGACGAGGTGGTCTTCGCCTCCCTGGGCGCTCTTCGGATCGAGTGCGCCAAGCAGCTGGGCATCCTGGACCCTAACGACTTCAAGTTCCTGTGGGTCACCGAGTTCCCCATGTTCGAGTGGTCCGAGGAAGAGGGCCGCTACCAGGCCATGCACCACCCCTTCACCGCCCCCATGCTGGAGGACGAGGACAAGATGCTCACCGACAAGGCCGGCTGCCGCGCCCGCGCCTATGACATCGTCCTCAACGGCACCGAGCTGGGCGGCGGCTCCATCCGGATCAACACCCCGGAAATGCAGACCAAGGCCTTCGAGGCTCTGGGCATCTCCGACGAGGACATTCAGGAGCGCTTCGGCCATCTGGTCAACGCCTTCCAGTACGGCGCACCCCCCCACGGCGGCCTGGCCTACGGCCTGGACCGTCTGGTCATGCTCATGACCGGCGCCTCCTCCATCCGCGACGTCATCGCCTTCCCCAAGGTCCAGAACGCCTCGGACCTCATGATGAACTGCCCCGACGTGGTGGACGACAAGCAGCTTGACGACCTCTCCATCGCCGTCACCCGCATGGAAGAGACGCCTGTCGAAGACGAGGCATAAGCGAGCGTTCCAGACAGAGCAAAACAGAGCAAAACAGAGCAAAACAAGGGAGCACCTGCCCGTGTGGGTAGGTGCTCCCCGTTTTGGATGACTCAACGTGCGAGTTGTTGCAGACGTTCCCACGCAGCGGGATAGCCCATGATGCGCATGACATCTTTGATCGAGATGGTGTGCAGCTGTTGTTCTAATTTGGAAAATGCCGCAGACATAGAAGCAATAAACTCTGCGGTATCCGCTGTGCCTAAGAGCCTGGCGAAGACGATGCCAATGGCGTACACATCATTGGTGCCGGAAGGATAGGAACCACTCTGGTCTCGCTCCAATCCCAGGCAACTGAAATTTGCAATGCTACGGGTGTGCAGATGCCAACGGAATTTCAGGTCAAAAAAACGCTCATCATGGGCGCACTGATTGCGGGCCAGACCGCATAAACTCATGTACTTGTGCAGTTCTTTTGCATCCACATGAAATTTTCGGGCGATATTCTGCTTATCCTGCGGTTTCATCAGTTTATAAAACATCGTGACCTTGCCAAAGGTCAGGACGTTCACCAAGACCCATAAGGGAATATAGCCATACTCCGATAAATAATGTGTGACGGCCTGATGATGCTTGCTCATTTGCCGCGCCGTCTCCTGCTGGATGTCTCCAAACAGCTTGATGATAGAACTGATGTTATCTGGAACAGCATCAAAGTTTTCTAGCTTTAAGTAGTTGTCATGTCCATATAAAGCAGAAAATTCATGGGCAAGTACGGATTTGAAGGTATTTTCCACCTTCAAGAGATATTTGAGATAAATATGCCGGATGTCACGGTCGAACTGGTAAAGTGCGTACAGTTCCTCAAAGGTAGTCCCGTTCCGATAGTGTTCCTGAGAAGGAGCCGACTCAGGAGAAAGAAACAAGTCCTTGTATCCGTTTACGATGTTATAATAGTTTTCTGTTTCAAGAATCCGCATGGCGGTGTCATGCGGAGCACCATCTTCGATCACCATGCCTCGGCTGCGTAAGATGTCTATGAGCTGGGCAACGGTACGATAGGTTTTGTCGATCATTGGTCTCACCTCAACCATAAAAAAGCCCCCGGGCCCGAAGGACACCGGAGGACGAACTGGTAAATCGATAGCGTATTTATTATAGCAGAGAAAACCCAAAAGTCAAGCCGTCAGAGCCATAAAAAGTACGTTCGATCTCCCCAATTAGGATATGCAGAAAACGAGATGATATGCCTTATACATCCAGCTGCAGCTCCACCGGGCAGTGGTCGCTGCCGAAGATCTCGCTGTGGATGGCGGCCTCCTGGATATGGGGGGCTAGGCGATCGGACACGATGAAGTAGTCGATGCGCCACCCCACGTTCTTCTCTCTGGCGTGGAAACGGTAGCTCCACCAGGAGTAGGCCCCTTCCAGATCGGGATATTTGGCGCGGAAGGTGTCGGTGAAGCCTGCCCCCAGCAGGGCCGTCATCTTTCCCCGCTCTTCATCCGTGAAGCCGGGGTTGCGGCGGTTGGTCTTGGGATTTTTCAGGTCGATCTCCTTGTGGGCGACGTTCAGGTCGCCGCAGAGCACGACGGGCTTCTTCTCGTCCAGCGCCTGCAAATGCGCCCGGAACGCATCCTCCCAGGTCATGCGGTAGTCCAGCCGCTTCAGGCCGTCCTGGGAGTTGGGGGTGTAGCAGCAGACGAGATAAAAGCCCTCAAATTCAGCGGTAATGACCCGCCCCTCGTGGTCGTGCTCCTCCAGCCCCAGACCGTAGGTCACAGAGAGCGGCTCGACCTTGGTAAAGATGGCCACGCCGGAATACCCCTTCTTCTCTGCGCTGTTCCAAAACTGATGGTACCCCGGCAGGTCCAGGTCGATCTGCCCGGCGTGGTGCTGGAGCTTGGTCTCCTGCACGCAGAAGATGTCTGCGTCCAGGGCGGCGAACGACGCCATAAAATCTTTTTTCACACAAGCCCGCAGGCCGTTGACGTTCCAGGATATGAGTTTCATGTGTGCTTCTCCTATTTTATGAATTGACGGGTAGCTTGGATAGAGCTTGGATAAAAGCTTGGATAAATTATTTTTCCTTCCCTCGTTTAGTCAAGACCCAGTGTGATATCTGATGGTTTGGGGAATCTGTTTCAATGAGTTCTGCCGCTCGTAGAGAAGCCAGAAGATTTCGTATTTTATTTTTCTTTTGGCTGTCGCTCAAGGAATCCGGAAGCTTATCAAGCAAGAGGTGGTTGAAGTCAGAGCGTTTCCCTTTTCCCCATGTTTTGAGGTAGTCTAAGATCAATTTTTTATAGTACTGGTCGTCAAAACCTTTATTTTTGATGTACTGCGCTTTTTGACCGAGCGTTTCTGCGATCGAGGCCGAGACAAAGAGATGCGGTGAGCGCCCTTCAATCAGGCCTTGCTTTCGCAGTTGTGCTACCTCTCCCCGTTCCAGACGCTTCCCCTTCTGTACGCACTGTAAATATGCCGTTCCTCTGCTAGTAATGATTGACCCATCCATCGCTACTATGCTAAGATACAATTACAATAAGTTGGAGAGAGTCATTGCTTAATCAAATCTGGTAATGTCTTCAAGTACCTCAGATTTTAGACCTATTAGGAAGAGAATTTAAGTGTAACGATCAAGCCTATAATGCCAGTAATTAAGCTATAGAACGCTAGGGCAATCATACCTCCAACATACCAGGGAGAAGACGTAAGAAAGGCAGAGACTATACTTCCGATCCCAAACACGATGAGGTCAACCACTTTAGCTCCAAGATTGAGTGACTTCCACTCTATCATTGTTTCAATAATGTACAGCACGGTTCCAATAGCTAACAAAATAACAGATTGGAAACCAAACCATCCGACTAAAGCTATTACAGCTCCAGCTAAACCAATCAACATAGAAACCATTTTTATTTCCTCCATTGTTTCATTTGTTTTACCATAAAATAAGTAAAGCAAGTTGTATAAAAATTGACATAGTCTATAAATTCTGTTTGGAAAGAATTGAGCAAACTATGTCCAAGAAGATTGTACCGCTAAATAAGAAAGTAATCAAGTGTCAGTTGAAAGAATTGCCCTGAGAAACATAGAAGAGATACCGAATATGTTATTGGAAAAGAAGTCGGCGTTATGGTGGGGACGATTCACCTTTATTAATGAAGATTAATAAAGCTACTGCTACGCTCTACTTTTAAGCGGCGGAAGCTCAAGGTACGCTATACAATCTGAATTATGGACTGCCTATCCACGAAACAGGTTTTGCAGAGAAAAAAAGTCCTTCAAAATGAAAAACAGGCCTTTGAAAGCCTATTGGTAGGGCTTGAGGTCAGCACACCGACAAGAGATCATATGTTAAACCTGTTCCGATATTGTGGCTTCGATATTAGTTTCGCAAGCCGATGTTATGCGAGTAACTGGGATCACAGCGACACCGGCAACAGAATTGATACGAAAACAGAATCAACGAAAAAGACCGGCGGAATGACATGGGTCACTCCGTCGGTCTTCTTAAAATTTGATAGATATTGACAGAACTCGCTGTCCTATGCTACACTGGCTTCAAGACGTCGTTGTGGTACGGCGGTTAGCCACTTCCCTGAGAAGGGAGGTGATGCAGCATGGGAGACTTCGGAAAGCAATTTCTGCGGTTCCTGATATGCATAGCTATCTTGGTCTACTTACTGGCCATAAAAGCTTGCTGACCGCTTGGCGGACATCCAAGCGGTCAGCGTAAAACCTGACATAACCTTGGGCTAACCGCCGCCACAGCGACGTCCCTTTATGGCCTTATCATAGCATAGCCAACCCCCCGTTGTCAAGGAGACAGACGGGGGGTTGTTTTTGTAGCGGCCCTCAGCCCTTTTCGTGGGCCAGGATGGCGTCTGCCACCGGCTCCAGGTAGTTCTTTTCCAGGCTTTCCACGGCGCCCTGGTCCATGGCGGTGGCCATGGCGGGGTCCATGGGGATCTGGGCCAGCACCTTGACGTCCAGGTCTTTGGCGACCTGCTCCAGGTTGCTCTTGCCGAAGATATAGTGCTTCTCGCCGCAGTTGGGGCACTGGAAGTAGCTGTAGTTCTCGACCACGCCCAAGATGGGTTTGTGCATCATCTCAGCCATGCGAACGGCCTTGGTCACGATGAGAGACACCAGGTCCTGGGGAGAGGTCACGACCACGATGCCGTCCACGGGGATGGACTGGAACACGGTCAGGGGTACGTCGCCGGTTCCGGGGGGCATGTCGATGAACAGGTAGTCCAGCTCGCCCCAGCGCACGTCGCTCCAGAACTGCTTGACCACGCCGCCGAGCAGGCTGCCGCGCCAGATGACGGGGTCGCCCTTGTTCTCCAGCAGGAGGTTCAGGGAGATGACTTTGATGCCGCCGGTGGTGAGCTCAGGGAAGATGCTCTCGCCGTCGCCCACGGCGCGGGTGTTCAGGCCGAAGGCGGTGGGGATGGAGGGGCCGGTGATGTCGGCGTCCATGATGCCGACCTTGTAGCCCTTCTTGGCCATGGCGGAGGCCAGGCAGGCGGTGGTGGAGCTCTTGCCCACGCCGCCCTTACCGGACATGATGGCGTAGACGTGCTTGATGGCAGAGTCCTTGTTCAGGGGCGCGATGAGGTCTTTTGCCTCGGCGTTGTGGTCGCAGCTTGCGCCGCAAGAGCTGCAATCATGGGTACATTCTTCAGACATGGGAATACATCCTTCCTTAAATAATAGTCATAACAGCCTGCGTGGGCCGCAGACCTCTGCGGCCCTGACAGGGCGGGGGGAGTGAGGTCAGAGATCAGGAGTAGTCGTAAATGCCGCCGCCAATGAACTCCCGGATGAGGGACGCAGGCGGGACCAGCTCCGGATCAATGGGATGGAACCCCTGGAAGCCGTCGATCAGCTCCAGCAGCTCCTTCCGCCGCACGTTCTCCTGGGGCACGGCCTCCAGCAGGGGCATGGCGTAGTTCTTCATCACCGACACCTCATAGGGCAGGGAGGAGTCGAAGATGTAGTTGGCCCGGTGCTTGAAGGGGGAGATATAGAGCTTCTCACCCCGCCGCACGTTGGCCCACATGTCCAGGGTCTCGGCCACGCCGGTACCCCGGAAGTTATAGTCCCGCACGGCCCGGCGGGTCAGGCGCATCCAGGTGCCCTTGAAGCGCAGATCCTCCCCTTCCAGCACATTGGAGCGGGCGGAGATATACAGGCAGGTGGCGTCGGGGTTGCGCCCGGCGCACTCGTCGTTCAGGGCGTGGATGCCCTCGAAGATGGCCACCTCGTTTTTCTTTAAGCGCAGCGGCTCACCCAGGCGGTCGTTGCGCATCTGGCGGGCAAACTCGAAGCGGGGCACGATGATCGTCTCCCCGCGGGAGAGCTTGGCAAAGTGGTCATTGAGCAGGTCCATGTCCATGCACAGAGGGGACTCGAAATCAATGGAGCCGTCCTTTGTCCGGGGAACGGTCTTGGGGTTGAGCGTCTTAAAATAGTTGTCCATGGAGATGGTGTGGGACAGCACACCCCGTTTTTCCAGCTCTTCCTCGATCTTCAGGGCGGTGGTGGTCTTGCCGGAGCCGGAGGGACCGGACAGCAGGACGATGGGGCTTGTCGAGAGATTGTTCAGGATGGTGTCCGCTGCCTGGCTGACCTTGTTGGCGTACTGAGCGTCGCACGCCTCCAAAAAGCCCTTCACATCCTGGTCGATGCGACGGTTGATCTCTTGCAGCTGATAGGACATTGTACTGCCTCCTTTCAGGCACGTCAAGAAAGTTTTGCACAAAACGTCATATTTTTGCGAAAATCTTGTGTTTTTATCAGGTTCAGGGAGTCGCTTTACCAAGTCCAGCTGGATTTTTCGGCTTGAATGGCCGCGGCGTTCTGCAAATATTCCTGGGGATACTTGGGGTTGGCCAGCCGCCGGACGGCCCTGCCGCCGATGGCCTTGGTCACGCCCCCGGCCCCCAGGGAGAGGACGGTGTGCAGCTCCTCCATCATGCAGATATTATACGCATTTGCCCAGCCGGGCTTGCACCAGCCCACGTTTTCAAAGGACCCGGACATGAATTTCTGCCGGTAGAGATAGTAGGGCTGGTACCCCGCCGCCCGCAGGGCGGACCAGGCAAAGTCCAGCATGTGGGCCACGTCCTCCCCGCTGGGCAGGGTGACGTTTTCCTGGCGCAGCCGAGCGCCCTTTTTCAAGGCCAGGGTGTGGACGGTGATGTTTTCCGGGTCCATGCCGATCACTTCATCCAGCGTGGCGGCAAAGCCCGCCGGCGTGTCCGCCGGGAGCCCGGCGATGAGGTCCATGTTGATGGCCCCCACGCCGACCTCTCTTGCCAGGGCATAGGCCTGCCGGATGTCCTCCGCCCGGTGGCTCCGGCCGATGGTCTCCAGCACGAGGTCCGACATGGTCTGGGGGTTTACGGAGATGCGGTTCCCGCCCCCGTCCCGGATGGCCTCCAGCTTTTCGCGGGTGATGGTGTCCGGCCGCCCGGCCTCCACGGTGAACTCCGTGCCGGGGGCCAGGTCGAACGCTGTGTGCAGGCGGTCCAGCAGGGCTTTGAGCTGGTCAGGGGCCAGCGTCGTCGGCGTTCCGCCGCCGATGTAGACGGTCCGCACCGTCTTCCCCGCCCGCCGGGCGGCCTCCCCTGCCGCGTCGATCTCCCCGAACAGGGCCTCGAGATACGCCGGGATGAGCCGGTTGGCCGAGCCGGACGCCGAGATGAACGAGCAGTAGGCGCAGCGGGTGGGACAGAACGGGATGCCGACGTACAGCGAGATCTCTTCCGGTTGTAAGCTCCGCTTGACGGCGAGACTGGCCTGGGCGCAGTCCATCGCCAGCTGCCGCCGGACGGGAGAGACATGGTAGTGCTTCAGCATCGCCTCTGCTTGGCGGGGGGTGCTCCCCTCCTCCATGGCGCGGGTGGGCAGCTTCACCGGCCGCACACCGGAGAGCATCCCCCAGGGGGGCTCTTTCCCCAGGCAGTCGATGGCGGCCAGGTAAAAGGCCCGCTGTAACGTCCGCCGGGTCAGGCGGGTGGCCACCACTGGGTCGTCCGCCGGAAGCGCTGCGGTCCGCACCCGGCACATGCGGGTGTAGACCTTCCCCTCCCGCCGCAGGACGGCCCGCGCCGTGCACCAGGACGGGCGGCGGGTGAACTGAAGCTCCAGCGCATTGTCCCCGCCGGGGGGCGTGACGGCCGGGTCGGGGTAGACCGGCCGCTCCTGGGGAAAGAGGGTGAGCATGGTCTGCTCCACGGCGTACTTCTCCTGGTGGCCGGTGAAGTAGAGGTTCATCGCAGGGCGTCCCGCACGAAGGGATTCCCGGCCCGCTCTGCGTCCAGAGAGGTGGTGCTCTCATGGCCGGGACACACCCGCAGGTTACCCTCCAGGGACACCAGACGCTTGAGGGACTGGAGGATCTGCCCGTAGCTGCCGCCGGTGAAGTCCGTTCGGCCGCAGGAGCCGGCAAAGAGTGTGTCTCCGCAGAAGAGGACGTCGCCCACGCGATAGGTCACGGAGCCGGGAGAATGGCCGGGGGTGTGCAGGACCTCGATGGGGGTCCCGCCGAAGTCGATGGTGTCGCCCTCTTTCACGGTGTGGATGTTGTCCACGGGGCCCAGCAGCATATACTGGTCCCCCGCCCCGGTCCAGTTGACCTCTTTCTCGTGGACATAGACGGGGATGCCGGGCCATTTTTTCAGCAGGCCGGGCACGCCCAGCACATGGTCAAAGTGACCGTGGGTGATGAGGATCATGGTCAGGGTCAGGCCCGCCTTGCGGATCTCCTGGTCGATGTCGTCCGGCTGGTCGCCGGGATCGACGACGGCGCAGATCTTGGCGTCCGTATCCTCCAGCAGGTAGCAGTTGGTGCCGATCTGCCCAACGCGCATCCGTTTGATTTGCAGCATAAGTTACCTCGTTTCCTATTGTATTTGATGAGAGTTTACAGTTCGATACAAAGGGTCACGGGACCGTCGTTGACGGAGGAGACGGCCATGTCCGCCCCAAACGCCCCGTGCTCCACGTGGAAGCCCCGGTCCCGGCAGCAGGCCATAAACTTCTCGTACAGCGGGATGGCCACCGCCGGCGGCGCGGCCTTGGTAAAGCCGGGGCGGCGGCTCTTCAGGTCGGCGTACAGCGTGAACTGCGACACCACCAGCAGCTCGCCTCCGGCGGCGGCCAGGTTCAGGTTCATTTTGCCCGCCTCATCGGAAAAGACCCGCAGACCACAGATCTTATCGGCCATTTTGTCGGCCAGCGCCTCCGTATCCTCTGGACCGACGCCCAGCAGGACCAGAAAGCCCTTGCCGATCTTTCCTACCGTCTCCCCTTCGATGGCCACCGAAGCGGAGGAGACTCTTGTCACGACTGCCCGCATAATAAAAGTTATCCCCCTTGTGTGGATTTCTCGGATCATCCCTCTTACGATTAAATAAGAGGAAGGCGGTTTTCAGTATAGCACGAAGGGGCGGAAGTAGTCAACGCTATCCAATTTCAAAGCATCCTCACCCAAACCAAAACGCAAGCCGAAGAAAGCCCCCATGCATCCAGAAACGAATGAAAAACGCATGAATATTCACACCATGCAGCTATATACAAAACGTAAAACCAAGCGATATTACAAATGGTATACAAGACGTAATCAGTTGACAAATCAGTGAACGGCTTTGTCAACCAGATGGGAAACGCTTGTCATTCCAGGCTTTTTTCGGGGTTCTCCCCGTTTTCGGCCACAAAAAAACCCGTCCGGACGCGCTTCACGCGCCCAGACGGGCTGAGAGTTTTCTCAAAAGTCCCAAGGGACTTATCTGTCTTTGTATCGCTCTTCCAAAACCTCGATCATCCGGGCCACACAGCTCTCATCGCAGGAGGGCAAGACCAGATCCGCGACCTCCCGCACCTCCGGGTAGCTGTTGGCGGGGGCGAAAGACTGGGCCGAGACGGAGAGCATGGGGATGTCGTTGAGCCCGTTTCCGATGCAGTACAGATCCTTCTGCTCCACCCCCAGATGCTGGGCCAGCCACAGGACGGAAAAGCCCTTGTTGGCCCCTTTCGCCGTCACCTCCAGGAGGTTCCGGTTGGAGAAGGTAGCCTCATAGATGTCCGACCAGCGGCTGAGCAGATACTCCTGGGCCTGCTGGAGGACCGCAGTGTCCGGGTGCTGTAAGATCACCTTCAGCCAGGGCGTGGGCATGTCCTCGATGTCCCGCCGGCGGCCCCGCAGACGGCAGCGGGTCAGATGACGGTAGGTGATGACGTTGGGCCGGAAGGCGTAGACCTCATCCTGGTGGTAGGCCTCAAAGCCCAGCTCCGGGAAGGCCGCGCAGAGCTTGGCGATGTGAACGGGCGCCCGCTTGGGCAGGAACTTGAGCCAGAGGCTCTCCTCTTTGGCAAAGTCGTAGATCGACGCGCCGTTGGAGAGGATCACCGGGGCGTTTACCGGCAGCTTCTCCCGCTCCATCTGGATCACGAAGTTGATGTAGGACCGTCCGGTGGAGATGCTGAACAGCCCGCCCTCGGCCAGAAACCGATCAATGGCGGCGCGGTTTTCCGGGGAGATGGTCCCCTTGCTGTCGTAGAGTGTATCGTCATAGTCCGTGGCCAGCAGAACGCCGGAAAACTTTCCCATAGGCTCCTCCTTTCGGTCGTAAAACAGGGGTATTTGCTTCAAGAGTTTTTATTTTATACTAGGCGGCTGCATCTTGTCAAGACGGCCTGGAAATAGTCCGGCAGCGGGCAGGATACGGTGACCTGCTCCCCCGTCCGGGGATGCCGGAAGGTCAGCCGCCGGGCGTGCAGACACTGCCCAGCCAGCCCAGGAAAGCCCTTGCGTTGCCCGCCGTACACCGGGTCCCCCAACACGGGGTGACCCAGCGCAGCCATGTGCACGCGGATCTGGTGGGTCCTGCCGGTCTCCAGGCGGCACTGGATGTGGGTGTACCCCGGATACCGGGCCAGCACCGTCCAGTGGGTCACAGCCCGGCGGCCATTCAGGTGATTGACCGCCATCTTCTTCCGGTCTGTGGGGTGCCGGGCGATGGGCAGGTCCACCGTCCCGCTGTCCTCCCGGAGGTTGCCCACCACCACGGCCTCGTATTCCCGATACAGGCTGTGGTCCTGGAGCTGCTCGGCCAGGGCCAGGTGGGCTGCGTCGTTCTTGGCGGCGATGATGAGGCCGCTGGTGTCCCGGTCGATGCGGTGGACGATGCCGGGCCGCAGCTGGCCGTTGATGCCGGAGAGGCTCTGGCCACAGTGATACAGCAGGGCGTTGACCAGGGTCCCGTCCGGGTGGCCCGGCGCAGGGTGGACCACCATGCCCACGGGCTTGTTCACCACGATCACGTCCCCGTCCTCATACACCACGTCCAGCGGGATATCCTGGGGCACGATCTCCACCGGCGTGGGGTCGGGGATGCACACGGCGACCTCATCCCCCGCCTGGAGCTTGTCGTTTTTCTTGAGGGCCTTGCCCCGGCGGAGGACTCTCCCCTCCTCCAGCAGCTTCTGGGCGGCGGAGCGGGTCAGGCCGTCCAGGACCCCCGCCAGATATTGGTCGGCCCGCAGGCCGCTCTGTTCCACGGTGAGGGTGACGTTCATGGCTTTTCCTCCGGCTTGGGCTCCTTGCTGTAGGTGAAGATCACGTGGATGCACAGCAGCACGCCGCCCACCACCACGCCGATGTCCGCCACGTTGAAGACGGGGAAGTTCATAAACGTGGTGGCGAACATATCCGTCACGAAGCCAAACAGCAGCCGGTCGATGAAATTGCCGACCGCGCCCCCCAGCAGCAGGGCCAGGGAGAGCATGCCGATGGGCTTCGGCAGCACCTTTTTCGCCAGCGCCGCCGCCAGCAGCACCGACACCACGCCGGAGAGCAGCGCCAGCACCCAAGTGTGCTGGTTGAACAGCGAGAACGCCGCCCCGGTGTTCTGAAGATACGTCAGGTCCAGCCCCGGCAGAAACGACAGGGAGACATGCAGCGGGATGCTGGTCCGGACCAGGTATTTCACCACCTGGTCCACCACCACCACTGCCGCGGCCAGGACGAAGTAGAGAATGGGCAAAGGGATTCGCCTCCTTGTAAAATTAGATCAGGTACCGCTTCACCAGCGGTACCTTCCGCAGCACCAGCCACGTTACAAACCCGCACGCCACCAGCACCACCGTCTCCGCCGGCGCTGACCACACCGGGTTCAGCGCCCCGGTGTAATACCCCGCCTTCATCAGCAGGTCCAGGAAGAACAGGTGGACCAGGTAGATGCAGAAGGACGCCTTGGAGAGCGCCGTGGTCACGGCCCTCCCCCGTGCCCCCGGCTTGCCGTAGAGACACAAGCCAAACAGCCCCGCGGCCTCCAGGACCACTCCGGGGGCGTTTCCCTGAAGCAGGGTCCAGCACAGCTCCCCCCGGCGGAGAGACAGCGCCAGCGTTCCGAAAAACGTCAGCGCGAAGCCGCCCAGATACAGCAGGGCATAGCACTTGGCGGGCAGCTTCTTCCCCTGGGTGTGGAGCAGCCAGCCCAGCACGCCCAGCCCCACGGCCATGCCGGTAAAGCGCATGCTGTACTCCCGCACGGTCCCCTCCGTCAGGGAGAAGGGCCAGAAGGTGAAGAGAACGGGCAGCACGCTCCCGCAGAGCAGCCACAGGGTCAGGCCATAGGTCAGCAGGGTCTTGCCCGCCTGGGCCGTGAAGAGCCGCGTCAGGGGCAGCACGGCGTACACCAGGAGCAGGAGGACCAGGTAATACAGATGGTCCCGGTGCCGGAACTTAAAAAACTCCCGGATGGCCCAGGACAGCCCCGGCCAATTCATGTCGCCTTGGAGCAAAAGCCCCCAGACCAGATAGGCCGTGGCCCAAAAGACCAGGGCGACGGCAATGCGAAACATATACTTGCCCCACAGGGTCTTCAGGGGCAGGTCGCGCCCAGGGTCCAGAAACAGCGCCCCGGAGCACATGAGAAACAGCGGCACGGCGCACCGCAGCAGCGAGCTCCAAAAGAGATTCGCCGTCCACGCCGCCGAGCCAAAGGCCCAGTTGAACCCGCCCACGGCGGTGGCGTGGATGAGCACCGTGCCGAAGATGGCGACGGTCCGCACCAGGTCCAGGTCCAGCTGACGGGCCTGGGATGGGAGAGACACACGGTCCCCTCCTTTCTGTCTTTCTTGGGGACATGGACAAAACTGCGGCCGGCCCTTCGGCCGGCCGCAGGAGCATGTCTGAGCTTGTAGGGGTACGTCTTACACCAGAGACTGGATGGCCTTGGCGCAGCGGGGGCACAGGCCCTCGGCGTTTACGGTGGGCAGGACCTTCCAGCAGCGCTGGCACTTGCCGCCCTCGGCGGTCTTGACGGATGCCTGGATGGCGTCGCCCACGGTGACCTCCACCTGGGAGACGATGAGCAGGTCGGCCAGCGCTTCGGCGGGCATCTCGGCCAGGAACGCATCCTCGGCGGGGACGGTCAGGACGATGTCGGCCTCCAGGCTCTTGCCGATCTTCTTCTCGGCGCGAGCGGTTTCCAGGACGCCGTTGACCACGTCGCGCACGGCGATGATCTTGTCCCACTGGGCCATCTCGTCGGCGCTCAGGGCGTAGTCGGCGAAGGGCTGGTTCATGTCGTTGAAGACCACGTTGCGGCCATCGACGCCGGCGGCGTGGGGCATGGACTGCCAGATCTCGTCGCCGGTGAAGCACAGCACGGGGGCCATGATCTTGGTCATGGTGTCCAGGATCAGGTACAGGGCGGTCTGGGCGGAGCGGCGGGCCAGGGAGTCCTTGCCCTCGCAGTACAGACGGTCCTTGATGATGTCCAGGTAGAAGTTGGACATCTCCACCACGCAGAAGTCGTTCACGGCGTGGGTCACGACGTTGAAGTCGTAGTCGTCATAGCCCTGGAAGCACTTCTGGATGAGGGCGTTGAGGCGGGTGATGGCCCACTTGTCCAGCGCCAGCATGTCGGCGGGTGCCACCAGGTTGTCGGGGTCGAAGCCGTTCAGGTTGCCCAGGCAGTACCGGGCGGTGTTGCGGAACTTCAGGTAGTTCTGGCTCAGCTGCTTGAAGATCTTCTCAGAGCAGCGCATGTCTGCGTGGTAGTCGGCGGAAGCGGCCCACAGACGGATGAGGTCTGCGCCGTACTTGTTCATGATGTCATAGGGGTCCACACCGTTGCCCAGGGACTTGTGCATGGCCTTGCCCTCGCCGTCCACGGTCCAGCCGTGGGTGATGCAGGTCTTGAAGGGGGCCTTGGCCACGCCCGTGGAGCCGACGGCGGTCAGCAGGGCCGCCTGGAACCAACCGCGGTACTGGTCCAGACCTTCCATGTAGACGTCAGCCGGCCAGAAGCCCTGGTCCTTCTGCATGGAGGCGAAGTGGGAGGAGCCGGAGTCGAACCAGCCGTCCAGGGTGTCCTCCTCCTTGGTGAAGCCATTGGACTTGCCGCAGTGGGGGCAGGTGAAGCCGACGGGCAGGATGTCGGCGGCGTCCTTGGCAAACCAGGCGTTGGAGCCTTCGGTGCCAAACAGGTCGCTGATGAGCTGGATGGTTTCGTCGGTCACGATGGGCTTGCCGCAGTCGTTGCAGTAGAAGACGGGGATGGGCAGGCCCCAGCGGCGCTGCCGGGAGATGCACCAGTCGGCACGCTCGCGGACCATGGCCTTCATGCGCTCCAGGCCCCAGGCAGGCACCCAGCGGACCTCTTCGCAGGCCTCGCAGGCGGCGTCCTTGAAGGTCTCCACGGAGCAGAACCACTGCGGGGTGGCCCGGAAGATGATGGGCTTCTTGCAGCGCCAGCAGTGGGGGTAGGAGTGGACGATCTCTTCGGAGGCGAACAGAGCGCCGCTCTCCTTCATGTCGGCCAGGATGATGGGGTTGGACTCCTCGGTCTTGAGGCCGGCGTACTTGCCCGCATAATCGGTGTGGCGGCCCTGGTCGTCCACGGGGACCACCATGTCCATGCCGTAGCGCTTGCAGGTCTCATAGTCGTCGGCACCGAAGCCGGGGGCGGTGTGGACGCAGCCGGTACCGGAGTCCATGGTGACGTAATCCGCCAGCACCAGGCGAGAGGTCTTGGGCAGGAAGGGATGCTGGGCCAGCATATTTTCAAAGAACGCGCCGGGGTGGCGGTCGATGATCTCATAGTGTTGGAAGCCGCCGATGCCCATGACCTTTTCCGTCAGCGCTTCGGCCATGATATAGGTCTCGCCATTGTCTGCCTTGACGAGGACGTAGCTCTCCCGGGGGTTCAGGGCGATGGCCAGGTTGCCCGGCAGCGTCCAGATCGTCGTCGTCCAGATGACGAAGAAGAGCTTGGATTTGTCGACCTCCGGCAGCAGGCCCTTGTCGTCCTGCATGGGGAATTTGACATAGACCGTGGTGCAGGGGTCGTCCTGGTATTCGATCTCGGCTTCGGCCAGGGCAGTCTCATCCTTCGGGCACCAGTAGACAGGCTTGAGGCCCTTGTAGATATAGCCCTTCTGGAACATCTTACCAAAGACCTTGACCTCCTCCGCCTCAAAGCTGCGATTCATGGTCTTATAAGGGTGCGCCCAGTCGCCGATGACGCCCATGCGCTTGAATCCGGCCATCTGGCGGTCGATATACGTCTGGGCAAAGTCATGGCAGGCGGAGCGGAAGTCTGCGACGGACATGGCCTTGTGATTCAGCTTGTTTTTCTTGATGATGGCCGATTCAATGGGCATACCATGGTTATCCCAGCCGGGAATGTAGGGGGTGTAGTAGCCGCGCATAGCGTAGCTGCGGACGATGAAGTCCTTGAGGGCCTTGTTCAGCGCGTGGCCCATGTGGATATCGCCGTTGGAGAAGGGAGGGCCGTCGTGCAGGCTGAAGCGGGGCTTGCCCTCGTTCTTCTTCAGCATTTCGCCGTACAGGTCCATTTCCTGCCACTGGGCCAGCATGGCCGGCTCCCGGTTCGGCAGGTTACCCCGCATGGGGAACCCGGATTTTTGCATGTTCAGTGTCTTCTTATACTCCATATCGTAACCTCCAGATCGGGTATTTTACATATTGGAATGCGCCGCCTGTGCGGTGCAGCGCAAGCGGGCGCGAGAAAACGCCTTTGCCTCCCATTGCAAGAGACAAAGGCGCTCTAACCTCTGCGGTACCACTCTCATTGCCGGATGCCCGGCCACTTTGCGGCGCGATAACGGGCGCCCAGCCGCCCGGCTTACTGCATTGTTCAGCCGGATGCTCCAAGGGGATATTCACGCGCCGCCGCCATTGCCTCGCACCGCCCGGCAACTCTCTGAAGGGGAAAGACGCGCTGTTTGTCCTTTTCATCGCAAGTGGAATATTCAAAATGTGATGTAAGCGTTTGAAATTGCGAATTATTTCTCTTTCGGGTTATAATTCTTCCCAAATTTCAGCTCGCCAAACTTGGCAGTGATGGATTCTGGATGCAGGCCGCGCAGGACCTTGGTGTCAAAGGTCGTATCTGGCGTTTCAGTGCCGACGATCTTTTCCAGGTTCTGCTCGATCTGGGCGGCGATCTCATCGCTGGCACTGTCTGCTGGGGCGCTCTCGGCTGCTTCGGACGGCGCTTCGGCCTGTTCCGTGACCGGGGTGGGGGTCAGGTCCATCATCTTGAGCTTGTTGAGAAGCTCCGTGTGATGCTGGATATCCTGCTCCATGGCGGCGATAAAGCTGCTGGCAGCTTCCTTGGCCTTGTTCAGGCGCTCCGTCTCCAGGTCGATCTCCTGAGTGCGGGCGGCCATGACAGCGGTATGCTGCGCGTTTTTCTCTGCCTCGTTCATCAGCGCGGCGGCCTTGCGCTCTGCATCCTGCACGACCCGGTCCGCCGTCTGCTGGGCGGCGACCATGGCGTTTTGCATCGTGGCTTCCTGCTTGCGGTATTCCTCCAGCTTTTCCACCAGAACCCGCAGCTTGCTTTTCAGCACGGCATTTTCTTTGTAAAGGGTTTTGTAGTCCTCCGCCAGCGGCATCAGCAGCTCATCTACCGACTGCATATCATATCCGCCAAATACTGCCTTCGGGAAGACCATCTCATCGAGTTGTTGCGGCGTTACCATGCGTTGTCACTCCTCGTGCTAAAATCAGAAATACATCCCGTTATTTTCCAGCTCTTCCACCAGATCTCCCACGATATCGACATTGAGAGGCGTTATAATATAGGTGGAGATGGCGACCTTCTTGATCTTGCCGTCCAGCGCATAGGCGCAGCCGGAGAGGAAATCGACCAAGCGGCGGGCAACGTCCTTATTGGTGGACTCCAGGTTCAAAACAACGGCGCGGCGCTCCCGCAGGTGCTCTGCGATCTCAGAGACATTGTCAAACCGCTCCGGCTTGACCAGAACGACCTGCAGCTGGGCCGTGGTATGCACATTGACGATCTTGCCGCCGCGGCGGGACTCCGCTGCGCTGCGGGATTCTGGTGCACTGAAGGCCGGGGCAGAGCGGCGGGCACGGGGCGCGGGCTCCGGAGCTTCGTCCTCTTCATCTTCAAAATCGTCATTGTCGTAATCATCGTAATCGTCTTCGTCGTCTTCGGCATAGGGTCGTGCGAGCTTCTTCAGTTCATCCATGAATCCCATGTAGTAATTCCTCCTATATCTATCTGTAGAATTTTATTTATTGTAATGCCGGGCACCGAAAATTGCCGTGCCAACACGGATCATCGTACTACCGGCGGAGATGGCGTCTTCAAAATCATCGGACATGCCCATGGAGAGACAATCCATAGAGACATTATCGTATTTTTTTGCCCCAATGTCAACAAAAAGGTTGCGCATTTCGGCAAAATATCTGAGATTATCCCCTTTTTTTTCACTGACGGGCGGAATTGCCATCAAACCGCGCAGCCGGACATGGGGATAATTTGACATCGCCGCCGCAATTTCCCAGCTTTCCGCAACGGTGAA
>OMNT01000991.1_pt1 | contig 28381 bp, 18 predicted proteins | sample 1672551 | NCBI WGS metagenome assembly OMNT01 (sample SAMEA3136698, study PRJEB25190) | human gut metagenome | reverse complement strand
TCGGAATGACATTGATAAATGGCATTCTGAATAGGTTCTTGATATTATAATCTAGCTTGGATAGCTTTAGACTCTTCTTCGTATCCCGGTTTATTCAACAAAGCAAACATATTTTTCTTGTATGCTTCCACGCCCGGTTGGTTGAACGGATTTACTCCCAGCAAATAACCGCTGATACCACAAGCTTTTTCAAAGAAATAGATGATTTCTCCCAGGTAGTATTCATTCAGTTCGGGTACAATCAGTCGCATATTGGGTACACCACCGTCAACGTGTGCCAGCTGAGTACCTAGTTCTGCCATCTTGTTCACTTCGTCTACACGCTTTCCTGCCAAGAAATTCAAGCCATCCAAATTTTCGCTGTCCGAAGGAACTTGAAGCGTATGTTCCGGGTTTTCGATAGAGATAACTGTTTCGAAGATAGTACGTTCACCTTCCTGAATCCACTGTCCCATAGAATGGAGATCAGTAGAGAAGTCGACGGCAGACGGATAAATACCTTTACCATCCTTGCCTTCGGATTCACCGTACAATTGTTTCCACCATTCGTTCATATAGTGCAGTTTGGGATTGAAGTTTACCAAAATCTCAATCTTCTTTCCGTCTTTATACAATTCATTGCGGGTAGCAGCATAAACAGCGGCAGGATTTTCGGCAAACGGAGTAGCCGGACCACATATTGTTTCCATCGTACGTGCGCCTTCCACTAGTTTCTCAATGTCAAATCCTGCCACTGCGATAGGCAGCAAACCTACCGGAGTAAGGACAGAGAAACGACCGCCTACATTATCGGGGATAATAAAAGTCTGATATCCTTCCTTGTCGGCTGTAACACGTGCGGCACCCTTTTTGGCATCTGTAACGGCAACAATCACTTTTTTCGCCATTTCCTTGCCAAGCTGGTCTTCACACTGTTTTTTCAGTAAACGAAAAGCTAAGGCGGTTTCTGTAGTAGTACCAGACTTGGAAATATTAATTACACCGAACTTTTTGTCCTTCAAGTATTCAGTCAACTCGAACAAGTAATCTTCGCTGATATTGTGGCCTGCAAAAACGATGACGGGTCCGTCTTGTTTTGCTTTCAACCATTGGAAACTATTGGATAAAGCTTCTATTACGGCACGTGCTCCCAGATAGCTTCCACCGATACCTGCTACAACTACTACTTCACAGTTGTCGCGCAGAACCTGGGCAGTAGCTTTCAAGTCAGCCAAATGTTCGGCTGTTATAGACGATGGCAAATGCAACCAACCCAAGAAGTCATTACCTTTACCTGTACCGTTTTCCAATGTTTCCATGCAGGCTTTCACCTGAGGTTCGTAAGCAGCGATTGTTTCCTTAGAAACAAAACCGGCTACTTTGTCGATGTTTAAACTAATATTCTTCATTGTATCTGATATTTTATCTGAATGAATCAGTTAATAATTTAATCTCAATCATGGGCGAGATGCGCTCATATAAAATATTATAAACGGCATCTACGATAGGCATGTTCACGTGCAAGTGCTTGTTTAGCTCCTTGATACATTTCGTTCCGTAGTATCCTTCGGCAATCATTTCCATTTCTATCTGTGCGCTTTTTACGGAATAACCTTTACCAATCATGGTTCCGAATACGCGGTTCCGGCTGAAATTGGAGTAGGAGGTAACCAACAAGTCACCCAGATAAGCGGAATCATCAATAGAACGCTCTACGGGATGTACGGTATTCAGGAAGCGGTTCATCTCTTGAATGGCATTTGAAATCAATACAGCCTGAAAATTGTCGCCATATTTCAGACCGCTGCAAATTCCAGCGGCGATAGCATAAATATTCTTCAATACCGAAGCGTATTCTATACCTGCCACATCCGGGCTTACAGAAGTTTTTATGTAATGTCCGGCCAGCTGCCGAGCGAATATCTTCGCCTTGTCAATGTCTTTACATCCGATAGTCAGATAGGAAAGACGCTCCAAGGCTACTTCTTCTGCGTGGCACGGACCTGCAATGACGGCTATATTCTCTTCGGGAACACCGTATACCTGATGAAAATAATCGGAAACAATCAGGTTCTCGTCAGGGACGATACCCTTGATAGCAGTGACAATGAACTTGTCCTTTATTTTGGTTTTCAGCTTTTTCAGGTGAGCTTTCAGATAAGGGGAAGGAGTGACGAAAATCAGCGTATCCGATTCTTTCACAACATCGTTGATGTTGGAACTGAAAGAGATACGCTTGGTATCGAATTTCACTCCTGTCAGATAAGCCGGATTGTGCCCCAATCTCTTGAAATCAGCGATGCGGTCATCGCGTCGCATATACCAATTGATAGAGTCTTCTTGAGCCAGACACATCTTCGCAATAGCTGTGGCCCAACTTCCACCGCCCATTATCGCTATCTTACCGGGTAATTTCATTTGTATGGATTTGGATGAAGAACTTATTTAATTTTCTGTATCCAATCAGTTACGTCGTTTACCGACGGGTTGGCCAGTTCTAATTTGTATTTCTTATTGATGCCGCAGATGTCCTGGTGTAGCTTCTGCGCATTGACATCTTTCATGTCTTCTACGGTGTTGTAGCCGGCTTTCTGGATAACAGGCACCCAGTCTTCTGCGATACCCAGTTCCATATATTTGGCGGCTGCGTCTTTCTTCACCACCTTTTCCGGGCGCATTTGCGGGAAGAATAACACTTCCTGAATGGTAGTCTGACCGGTCATTAACATAACCAGCCGGTCGATACCGATGCCGATACCCGATGTAGGAGGCATACCATATTGTAAAGAACGCAGGAAGTCCTGGTCGATAATCATTGCTTCATCGTCACCCTTGTCAGCCAGACGCATCTGTTCTTTGAAGCGTTCTTCCTGGTCGATCGGGTCGTTCAATTCCGAGTAGGCGTTGGCAAGTTCCTTGCCGTTTACCATTAATTCGAAACGTTCGGTCAGTCCCGGTTTGGAACGGTGCATCTTGGTCAGCGGAGACATTTCAACCGGATAATCGGTGATGAAAGTCGGCTGGATATAAGTACCTTCGCAGAATTCGCCGAAGATTTCGTCAATCAACTTGCCCTTACCCATTGTGTCGTCGATTTCCTCCATTTTCAGTTCCTTGCAGACTTGGCGGATTTCTTCTTCGCTCTTGCCGTTCAGGTCGTAACCGGTCTTTTCCTTGATAGCGTCGAGGATAGGCAGACGGCGGTAAGGAGCTTTGAAGCTGATAATCTTTCCGTCGACAACGCTTTCCGTACAGCCGTTTACAGCGATACAGATACGTTCCAGCAATTTCTCGGTGAAGTTCATCATCCAGTTGTAATCCTTGTACTGAACATAGAGTTCCATGCAGGTAAATTCCGGATTGTGGGTCTTGTCCATACCCTCGTTACGGAAGTTCTTGCCGATTTCATATACACCTTCAAAACCACCTACAATCAGTCGCTTCAGATAAAGTTCCGTTGCGATGCGCAGGTAAAGGTCTATATCCAGTGAGTTATGGTGCGTGATGAACGGGCGGGCGCTTGCTCCACCGGCAATAGATTGCAGGATAGGCGTTTCCACTTCAGTGTATCCGGCTTCATCGAGAGCGTTACGCAGTGTTTTCACTACGGTGGCACGCTTCAGGAATGTCTCTTTCACACCGTCGTTTACCACCAGGTCTACATAACGTTGGCGATAACGGAGTTCGGGATCTTCAAAAGAGTCGTAAGCTACGCCGTCCTTGTATTTTACGATAGGAAGCGGTTTGATGGATTTTGCGAGTACGGTCAGCTTCTTTGCGTGAATACTGATTTCGCCCATTTGGGTGCGGAATACAAAGCCCTCGATACCGATAAAGTCACCTAAGTCGAGCAGGCGTTTGAATACAGCGTTGTACAGTTCCTTGTCTTCTCCCGGACAGATGTCGTCGCGGGTGATGTACACCTGGATGCGACCTTTAGAGTCCTGTAATTCGATAAAAGAAGCTTTACCCATTACTCGGCGGCTCATGATACGTCCGGCTACAGAAACCTGGCGCGGCTCGTCCTCGTCCTTGAATTCAGCTTTAATATCTGTAGAGAAAGCATTGGTTACATACTCTGCTGCAGGGTATGGGTCGATACCCATTGCACGAAGCTCATTCAGGCTGTTGCGTCGAATGATTTCCTGTTCACTTAGTTCTAGTATATTCATTTCGTTACGTATTAACTCAATTTTGTGGGCAAAAATACGAAACTTTTCTCATATATCCCGTAATCTGTCTCTTTTTTGTATCTTTGCGCCCTCAAACTAATAGGTATGACAGGACAAAAGACACCCACTGCGTTGGGAACGGAAAAGATCGGGAAGCTTTTAATGCAGTATGCCATTCCGGCAATTATCGCCATGACGGCATCTTCTCTATATAATATGGTGGACAGTATTTTCATCGGTCACGGGGTAGGGGCAATGGCTATCTCCGGATTGGCGCTGACCTTTCCGCTGATGAATCTCGCTGCCGCTTTCGGCTCGCTGGTCGGTGTGGGAGCGGCTACATTGGTTTCGGTGAAACTGGGACAAAAAGATTACGACACCGCACAACGGGTACTCGGCAATGTGCTGGTACTGAATATTATCATCGGACTTGCCTTTACGGTTGTCACACTGATATTTCTCGACCCTATTCTTTATTTCTTCGGTGGTAGTGACGCCACGGTAGGCTATGCCCGTGATTATATGGTTGTTATCTTATTGGGTAACGTCGTCACCCACCTTTATTTAGGTCTGAATGCCGTACTCCGTTCGGCGGGGCATCCGCAGAAAGCGATGGTTGCCACGATTGCCACGGTGGTGATTAATACGATACTCGACCCTGTTTTTATCTATGGCTTCGGCTGGGGAATACAAGGGGCGGCAATCGCTACCATTACCGCACAGGTCATCGCATTGGCATGGCAGTTCAAGCTATTCTCTAACAAAGAAGAACTGCTGCACTTCCATAAAGGAATTTTCCGGTTGAAGAAGAAAATCGTAGTCGATTCTTTAGCAATCGGTATGGCGCCTTTCCTTATGAATCTGGCAGCCTGTTTCATCGTTATTCTTATCAATCAAGGTTTGCAGCATCACGGTGGTGACTTGGCTATCGGAGCGTTCGGTATTGTCAACCGATTGGTATTCCTCTTTGTCATGATTGTAATGGGACTGAACCAGGGTATGCAGCCGATCGCCGGTTACAACTATGGAGCCAAGCAATATCCGCGTGTGACAAAAGTCTTGAAAATAACTATTTATGCAGCAACCATTGTTACCACTACAGGCTTCCTGATGGGAATGTTTATTCCCCGGCTAGCAGTCTCGATTTTTACGACACACGAAGAACTGGTACGCATTTCTGCCAAAGGGCTGCGTATTGTTGTGATGTTCTTTCCTATTGTGGGTTTCCAAATGGTGACTTCCAACTTCTTCCAGAGTATCGGCATGGCGAGCAAGGCGATATTTTTGTCTGTCTCCCGCCAGGTTCTTATCCTGATACCTTGTCTGCTGATTCTTCCACAGTTCTACGGACAACTGGGAGTCTGGATAAGTATGCCGATTTCCGATCTTATAGCAAGCTTGATTGCCGGGACAATGCTTTGGTGGCAGTTCAAGCAATTCAGGAAAGTGTCTGTCTGACGGGCTTGTTGCGATACTCCTTGGGAGAGATGCCGACATACACCCTTCACTCATAGATGTATCTTCCGGAGTTATTATAACATAATTGAATGGCATCAGTGGCTCCATGTATCTTTTCGTTTCAAATGGGTTTCACTGCAAATTAACAAACAAATAGCTACAAATAACAAACTATTCCGGCTTTTTATCTCCGATAACCTACAAATAGAACAATATTTCGTCTATATCAACCTTTCCCCACTTGTTTGCTTGGGATACTTTTGTAATAACTAAATAACAAATGAAAATATGAGACGATTAAACTTCTTATTGACAGGACTTCTTGCAGTTTTGCTGGCGTCATGCAATCAGCGTGTGCAGAATATAGAAAATAAGCCGGCAGTGAAGATTGATACCGTACTTTCTGCTGACAAACAGACTGCCTTGCAGTTTCCCGGACGGGTGAAAGCGGCTCAGGACATAAGCCTGGCATTCCGGGTGAGCGGAACTATCCAGCGTATGTATGTGAATGACGGTGCTTATGTGCGCAAAGGACAACTGCTTGCCGAACTTGATCCTACAGATTATCAGATTCAACTGGATGCGGCGGAAGCCGAATACCAGCGTGTCAAGGCGGAAGCGGAGCGCGTAATGGCTCTTTATAAGGAAAATGTAACGACTCCCGACGCAAACGACAAAGCCGTGTACGGACTGAGGCAGATTACCGCCAAATACAACCATGCTAAGGACCAGTTGGAATATACCCGCCTGTATGCCCCTTTCAGCGGATATGTACAGAAACGCCTTTTCGACTCCCATGAGACGGTGGCTGCCGGAATGCCTGTCGTTTCCGTAATCAGCGAGGGAACGCCGGAAGTGGAGATTAATCTTCCGGCAGTGGAATATATCCGTCGCCGGCAGTTTACCCGCTATTATTGTACATTCGATGTATATCCGCAGCAGAGATATGTGCTGGATTTGATTAGCGTCACTCCCAAAGCGAATGCCAACCAGCTCTATACCATGCGCCTTCAATTGAAAAGCGGAGACAAGCAGGCGGTTCCTTCTCCTGGGATGAATACAATGGTCACTATCGAATGTGCCGAAGGGGAAATGCGTAACCTGTCCGTTCCCGGCGGAGCGATTCTCCGTCAGAACGGGAATACGGGTGTCTTTCTTTATAATCCGTCCGATAAAACGATTCGTCGTTGCGATGTGACCGTTACTCGCTTGCTTAGTGACGGCAGATGCCTTATAGTTTCGGACGAAGTGAAACCGGGTGACTTGATTGTTGTCTCGGGAGTGCATCATGTGAAAGATGGGCAACAGGTGGAACCTCTTCTTCCGGCTGCCGAAACGAATGTGGGAGGACTGCTATGATAGATATTAGTAAATGGGCATTTGAAAACAAGAAGTTAATCTACTTCCTGATTGCTGTACTGATTGTGGGCGGAGCTTATTCCAGCTACGAGATGAGTAAATTGGAAGACCCTGAAATAACGGTGAAGCTCGCCATGGTGGTTACTACCTATCCCGGTGCATCCGCGCATCAGGTGGAACTGGAAGTGACGGATGTACTCGAAAAGAATATCCGTTCTATGGGGAATATAGATAATGTGGAAAGCTATTCCTACAACGACCTCTCCCTGATTCAGGTAGAACTGAAAACGACTGTCAAGGAAACCGACGTGGAACAGTGCTGGGACTTGCTGCGCCGTAAAGTGGCGAACGCACAGGCGGAACTTCCTGAAGGTGCCAGCCCTTCTATCGTGAAAGATGATTTCGGTAATGTCTACGGAATGTTTTTTGCCTTGACGGGCGACGGACTTTCTGACAGGGAACTCTCCGACTATTCCGAATTAATCAAACGTGAAGTCAGCGAATTGGACGGTGTGGAACGCGTCGATTTATACGGCAACCGTCCGGAATGTATCAACATCTCCCTATTGCAAGACCGAATGGCCAACTTGGGTGTGAAACCTGCCGAAGTGCTTGCCACCCTGAACGGACAGAATAAAACAACCTATACCGGCTATTACGACAACGGTGACAGCCGTATCCGGGTCACGGTCAGCGATAAATTCAAGACGGTGGAAGACATCGGACGTATGCTGATTCAGGGACACGATGCCGACCAGCTGCGTCTGAGCGACATCGCCCGCATTGAAAAAGACTACGAAGACCCCACCCGCAACGAATTGTTCTATGATCGTCAGCGTGCCATGGGAATCATGGTTGCCGCCTCTCCCGATGCCGATATTATCAAAGTCGGCAAACGGGTGGAGCAGAAACTTGAACAACTGAAAGCCGAACGCCTGCCGGCAGGAATGGAATGCCACAAGGTATTCTATCAGCCCGAACGTGTCGGAAGTTCTTTGGGGACATTTATCCTGAATCTGATAGAATCCGTGATTATTGTAGTTGTCATCCTGATGATTGCAATGGGATTCAAGAGCGGGGTGATTATCGGAATCAGTCTGGTAGTGACAGTGTTCGGCACTTTCCTGTTTTTGTATTTTATGGACGGCACGATGCAGCGTGTATCTTTGGCATCCTTTGTACTTGCCATGGGAATGTTGGTGGATAATGCGATTGTCATTATAGACGGTATTCTGGTCGATTTGAAAGCCGGAAAGAGCCGCATGGAAGCCATGACCGCTATCGGGCGGCAGACGGCAATGCCTCTGCTCGGCGCTACCCTGATTGCTATTATCGCTTTCCTTCCTATATTCATGTCTCCCGATACGGCAGGAGTCTACACGCGCGACTTGTTTATTGTGTTGGCGGTCTCCCTGCTGCTTAGTTGGGTACTCGCCTTGGTGCACGTCCCGTTAATGGCGAACCGGATTCTGCATCCGGACGTATCTGCAACTACTGCCACTACCGGAAAGCGGGTGTACGAAGGAAAAATATATGCAGTGCTGCGTTCATTATTGAGATTTAGCCTGGCACATCGCTGGAGCTTTGTCTTTGCCATGATTGCCTTGGTGGTACTTTCGGGGTTTAGTTACCGGTTTATGAAGCAGGGTTTCTTCCCGGATATGGTCTACGACCAGCTATACATGGAATATAAACTTCCCGAAGGCATTAATTCCACACGGGTGGCACGCGACTTGGAAGAGATAGAGGCTTACTTGAAGAAACGTCCTGAAATCACGCACGTCACCACTTCTATCGGCGGGACGCCTGCCCGTTACAACTTGGTACGTAATATAGCCAACCCTTCTTTATCTTACGGTGAACTGATAATCGACTTTACTTCGCCCGATGCACTGGTCGACAACATGGCAGAGATTCAACAGTATCTTTCTTCCCATTATCCGGATGCCTATGTGAAGCTGAACCGCTATAACCTGATGTTCAAGAAATATCCTATCGAAGCGCAATTTACCGGTCCCGACCCTGCCGTGCTGCATCAACTGGCAGACAGTGCCCGGAAAATCATGGAAAATTGCCCGGACGTCTGTCTGATTACCACCGACTGGGAACCGCAGGTTCCCGTCCTGACGATTGAATACGATCAGCCTACGGCACGTGCTATCGGACTGAGCCGGAATGACGTGAGTCTTTCCCTGCTCACGGCTACGAGTGGTATCCCGATTGGTTCTTTCTACGAAGGAATTCATAAGGATAACATCTACTTGCGCTGTCTTGACGAACATGGAAAACCTATTGAGAATCTGGATAACACGCAGATATTTTCTTCCCTTCCTTCCCTCAACGGCTTGTTGACACAGGAGATGATGATGAAGCTGAAAACGGGAACACTCTCTAAAGAGGAACTTGTGGAAACTTTAATGGGAACTACTCCGCTGAAACAAATCAGTAAGCGGATAGACGTGAAATGGGAAGACCCGGTTGTCCCCCGCTATAACGGGCAACGTAGCCAGCGCGTGCAATGTTCCCCTGTTCCGGGCGTGGAAACGGAGAAAGCCCGGCAGTCTATTGCCGGGCAGATTGAACGGATTCCGCTTCCCGACGGCTACAAGCTGCAATGGCAAGGCGAAAGAAATGCCAGCACGAAATCCATGCAGTATTTGTTCAAGAACTTCCCGTTTGCTATCATCCTGATGATTTCTATCTTGATTATGCTGTTCAAGGATTATCGGAAGCCGGTTATCATCTTCTGCACGATTCCTTTGGTATTTGTCGGTGTGGTAGCTGTAATGCTGCTGACCGGAAAGATGTTCAACTTTGTTGCTATCGTCGGTACACTGGGACTTATCGGTATGATTATCAAAAACGGTATTGTGCTGATGGATGAAATTACCCTGCAAATCAGTCAGGGAGTGGAACCGGTAACGGCACTGATAGATAGTTCGCAGAGCCGTCTCCGTCCTGTGATGATGGCATCGCTCACTACCATTCTGGGAATGATTCCATTGTTGCCGGATGCCATGTTCGGCTCATTGGCGGCTTCCATTATGGGCGGACTGTTGTTCGGTACGCTGATTACTTTATTGTTTATTCCTATTTTGTATGCACTATTCTTTCATATAAAAAAGACAGACAAATGAAAAAAGAGATTCTTTCAGCCATTGGAATAATAGCGGGCATATTGTTCGGCACAACGCTTTCTCTTTCCGCACAAGAGAAACTAAGCCTGAAACAATGCCGCGAAATGGCATTGAAATACAATAAGGAAATGGCTGCTGCCGACCGGCAGACAGAAGCAGCGCGGTTGATGTCCCTCAGCTATAAAGCCAATTTTTTCCCGAACTTTACCGCCAACGGAACAGGAATTTACAGCACTGCCGATGGAAGTCTCGGCATTCCGGGCGGTAATCTCCCTGTTTTCATGCCCAACCCCACTACGGGAGAACTGGTATCCAGCGGTTTCGCCTATTTCCCCGGGTTGAACCTGGATTATAAAGTAGGAACCGTTTATTCCGGCGGCATACAAATGGAACAGCCTCTCTATATGGGCGGCAAAATTCGTGCGGCCTATAAAATGTCTTTGCTGGGTAAAGAGATGGCTCACCTGAACGAAGCGCTGACTACCTCGGAAGTTCTTCTGAATACGGACAAAGCTTACGTCCAACTAGTGAAAGCCAAAGAAATGAAGAAAGTGGCCGAGAAATATCACGCTTTATTGACGGAACTGTCCCGGAACGTGAAAAGTGCCCACCAACATGGCATGAAACCTCAGAATGACGTATTGAAAGTGCAAGTGAAGCTCAACGACAGCGAACTTTCTTTGCGTAAGGCAGACAATGCCCTTCGCCTTGCTTCCATGAATCTTTGCCATTACATCGGACGTCCCTTGACAACGCAAATTGATATTTCCGATGACTTCCCCGAAGTGGAACAGGAGTGGAAAATCCAGGTTTCCGATATTACCGCCCGTCCGGAATATGGAATACTGAACAAACAAGTTGCTATCGCTGAGCAGGAAGTGAAGCTGAACCGTAGTGAATTGCTCCCTCGTATCGGCGTCAGAGGCAGCTACGACTATCTTCACGGGCTGGAAATCAACGACGAAACATTTATGAAAAAAGGAGCTTTCTCCGTCTTTTTGAATGTCTCCGTCCCCCTGTTTCATTTTGGTGAACGTGCCAATAAGGTAAAATCCGCCAAAGCGAAACTCGAACAAACCCGTCTTGAACAAGAAAATGCCAGTGAAAAGATGTTGCTGGAATTAATGCAGGCAGCCAATAACTTGGATGAGGCGCGTCTTGAAACGGAACTTTCCGATCGTTCACTGGAACAGGCGGAAGAAAATATGAAAGTCAGCGGCAAACAGTATGAGGTCGGACTGGAAACTCTCTCGGATTATTTGGAAGCGCAAATGCTCTGGCAACAGGCTTACCAGACACGTGTAGACGCTCATTTCCAATTGTATGTGAATTATATTGCTTATCTGAAAGCGGCGGGGCAACTGCATCCGACCGACTAATTGCTTCCTTCGAAAAAAGATAGTGTTTTTCTCAAAGTATTCTCATCACGGTGAGAATAACCCTTTGTCAGAACATACTGGAACAGCGATTTACCAGTCGTATTTATCAATATACCGGTCAAATTCGGGTTTGGTCTTAATACCATGTTTCAAAAAGATAGCCGCAATCTGTTCTTGCTCGCAAGGATGTAGCAAGCGTTCTTTGTTGCGGATACGGTAATACATACTACGTATGTTCTGTTTGTAGGAACAAAGGTAGCAATTATTTTGATATAAAGAAAAGTTTGAGACTATACTGATTTGATGCGCACCCTCATCTCCTGAGCGTCGAATGTCACCGATTCATTACGGAAAAGTCTTTCTATATGTCCGCTGGTTATCATTTCCGAAGTGGGCAAAGTGTACATATATGGGTTATCTATCAGCATGATAGAGTCACAAAGCGACAATGCGATGTCAAGGTCATGTGTGGAGAATAAGATACATTTGCCTTCTTCTTGTGCCAGCTTTTTCAGTAGCAGGCAGAGTTCATAACGATTGGGCAAGTCAAGAAAGGCAGTCGGCTCGTCGAGCAGGATTACCGGGGTGTCCTGCGCAAGCGCACGAGCAATCATAATTCGCTGGCATTCGCCGTCGGACATCTTATCCATTGTCTTTTCTGCATAACCGGACATACCGACCAACTGAATGGCATTATCCACTATTTTCCGGTCTTCCGGTTGAAGCTGACCGAGCCAGTTTGTGTAGGGAGCACGCCCCAACGCTACCACATCCTTGCAGCGAAGATTGGCGATGCGCACTTTGTCGGTGGTTACGAAACTAATGCTCAGAGCTAATTTTTCCGGTTTCAGTGAAGCAATGTCTTTTCCTTGCAGATTGATTTCTCCCGATTGAGGACTTTCCAGCCCCATTATGGCACGCAGGAGAGTACTTTTTCCTGTTCCGTTGCGTCCTAGCAGTGCAACGAGTTGTCCGCCTGTGATTCGGGCGTTTACCGTTTTCAACAGCGTGCGCTGTCCGTATCCTAATGTCAGTTCCTTAAGTTCAATCATTTGAATCCATGCAAGTTTTTAGCTATTACCCATAAAATGACCGGAACACCGAGCAAGGCGGTGATACAGTTCACCGGAAGCAGGAATTTCTTGGCGATGATGTCGCAAAGAAGCATGCTGATAAGTCCCGTCAGCATAGTGCCGGGGACAAGTATCCGGTGGTCGGCGTTGTTGAACAGCAACCGTGTGACATGCGGCACTGCCAACCCGATAAAACCTACCGGGCCGCAGAATGCGGTCACCGTTCCTGTCAGCAGCGCGGTGGAGATGAAGATGAGTGTACGTGAACGCTTGATGTTCATTCCCATTGTCCGTGCATAGTTTTCTCCAAGAAGCAACAGGTTCAACGGTTTGATGCAGACTATGGAAATGAGCAGTCCCAGGCATAACATAGGCGTCATGATTCCCAGTTGGGTAGTGGTGATGTGTCCGAGAGAACCCATTGACCAAAGCGTGAACATTTTCAACTGTTCGGCAGAACTCAGATATTGCAGTATCTGGATAATGGCGCCTGCCACATAACCTATCATGACTCCCATAATCAATACACCGAGGATATTTTTTACTTTCCGGCTGATAACGGCTACTCCCAGTAAAATGACAGCCGTTCCTATCCAACCGGAACCGACGATGCCCAATGACTGGAGCAGTGGAAATTCAGACCAGCAGAGCAGTGGAGCTCCCAGTATAAACAAGGCAACCCCTAATCCTGCACCGGAACTTACTCCCAGCAAATAGGGATCCGCCAATGGGTTTTGGAAAACTGTCTGCATCTGCAAACCGCTTACGGAGAGTGCCACGCCTATCAGTGCCGCCACTATTACCCGTATGAACCGGATAGAAAGAAGAATGTTACGTGTCATTTCATCACATTCGCCTCCGGTGAGCACAGCCCATACCTTGGAGACAGGGATATACGTGTCTCCGGTTGCCATATCTATGACTAGCAATAATAGGGCGGTTATGCCTAGCACGATAAATAAAAGTGCAGTATGTTTGCGGGGGTGTTTCATTCCAGACGCCTGTAATAATAAAGTGAATCGGAAACAAGCTCCGGATGAAAAATATGAATCAAGTCACGTAACACAACATCGGGACGGACAACTGCCGATTCCCAATAATCGTTTCCGCCTGTCGGCGTCAACCGTAAGTTGTTGTTATAAACAGTCTTTTCGTTCACGGCTTTTGCGTCTGCGAATTTAGGGTTGACAGCTTTCAGCTCCTCAAGTGTAGTCGCCGAACCGACATTAATCCAGTAATCGGCTTTTTGTATCAGGCCATAGGCTGTTTCCAGTCCGATTGGGGTTGAACTGTTGGAACTGTTTTCTTTATAAATGTACTCTGCGCCTGCATCGGCAATCAGTCGTGCCATATAACTTTGGGTGGAAGGCATTACCCAACTGTCGTTCCACGGAGTGTTGAACATAACGGTAGGACGCTGGCTGACGGAATCCGTGAGGGCTTTCAGTGCGTAATAACGTTGGGGAATTTCCCGGAATATTTCTATTCCCTTTTCCCGTTTGTCTGTCAGTTCGGAAAGGACAATCATCCATTCGGCTTTGCCGAGCGGTGATTCTTCCAGATATTCCCCCATATATAGATAAGGTATGGAAAGTTCTTTCAGTTTGTCCGTTACAGCGGTTTGGGCGTCACCTATGCCATAGAGCAAGACTACGTCGGGCTTTAATCCAATCAGCAGTTCGTAGTTCATTTCAGGACCCATATCCTTGATTGAATCTTTGTGGGCAAGGATGTAGGGATTGGCGATATAATCAATGCCCGAAACTCCGACAATCCGGTTGACTTCTCCCAGTTCATCGAGCATGGCAACATAGGAAGAAGACATGCATACAATCTGTTTGGCTCCGGCAGGGATGACGGGACCGTTGAATCCGGCAGGCGCTTGCTCGCCGTTGCGTGTAACAAAATAAGACATTGTTACGTCGTTGGCGCCTTGCCACGGGTTGGTAATCTGTATAAGTGTACTGGCAGCGTTCTCAGCACCCAGGATTTTAAATCCCGAAGCGTATTCAGGGGTATATACATCTTGGTTGAATGCTTCCAGAGATGTCTTATTACGGGTGATACAGCTTGCCAAAAAGAGCAGGCAAAGTAACGTGATAGTCGGAGCAGGAGATTTCACTTTTATAAGATGTTTAATTAGAAAAAAATAATAGTGGGTCCTTTCGAACGGCAAAGATAGGACTTAATTATTAGTTTGTTTTTATTTTAGTTGGATTTTTCTTTCGATTTGTTCCTATTTGTGTATCTTTGTCCCCAGAAATTTTGGTGTCACTTTTCCGATTCTACGGAAAGAGTGGTGAAAAGGGAATCAGGTGTAAATCCTGAACAGACCCGCTGCTGTAAGCTCCGCCAAAAGTTTTCCTACAATACTCAAATCCACTGTTCCGCTTTGGAGGAATGGGAAGGGCGTTAGGAAAATGGAGTAAGTCAGAAGACCTGCCAAAATTGAATTCTTGAAACTTTCCGGGATTAGAGTTTGAAGAGTGCAGTTTTTTATTCAAAATACATCTTTGATTGGTGATGTGAAGTTTCAGGAAGGAGGAATATGCCTTTTTGAGTGTTCCATTATGCGGGGAGAAGCACGTGTATATGTTTGAGTGTATGGAAAATTGCATCCTCACTGTAACCCTATGAAAGTTTATTATTTTAATTAATAAACAGGAGGATTATGTTCGGGCAGATTTATTTTAGGGTATTGGGGATAGGATGCTTTTTGAGTATGGCTTTATTGTCGTCAGCACAAAGCAAACTGGACAGTTTGCATCATCTTAATGAAGTAGTGGTTACTGCCAGAATTAATAAGGAGGTAATTCCGGTGCAATCTTTATCAGGGGATAAGTTGGAGAAACTGGCTGCACATTCGGTAGCGGACGCTATACGTTATTTTTCCGGAGTACAAATAAAAGATTATGGTGGAATAGGCGGGCTGAAGACCGTTAATATCCGAAGTATGGGAACGAATCATGTGGGAGTGTTTTATGACGGTATTGAACTGGGTAATGCGCAGAATGGAGTGATTGATTTGGGACGTTTCTCTTTGGATAATATGGAAGCTGTCACTTTATATAATGGTCAGAAAAGTGCCATTTTTCAACCGGCGAAAGATTTTGGTTCTGCAGGTTCTATTTATCTCCAGTCGAGAACACCCGTTTTTCGGGAAGATAGGGCTTATCATGTGAAAGCGACTTTTAAGACGGGTTCTTTCGGAGTTGTCAATCCTTCTTTGCTTTGGGAACAGAAACTGAGTGAGAATGTGAGTGCGTCACTTAGTACTGAATATATGTATACAACCGGAAAGTATAAATTTACTTATGCGGTGGATGGAGGATATGATACTACGGCAGTACGCCGTAATGGGGATGTCAATGCATTGCGTGCTGAGGGCGGCTTATATGGCAAGATAAAAAGTGGTTACTGGCGTACGAAAGCTTATTTTTATAATTCAGAACGTGGATATCCCGGTGCTGTTGTGCGGAATCGTTTCTCACATGAGGATCGCCAATGGGATACAAATTTCTTTTTCCAATCTTCTTTCAAAAAAGATTTCGGTGATGTGTACAGTCTGTTGTTGAATGCCAAATACGCGTATGATTATCTGCATTATCTGGCAGATCCCCAAAAGGAGGAGGCTACCATGTATGTAAATAATACATATCGCCAACAGGAAGTTTACTTGTCAATGGCTAACAGGGTTACTCTTTTTCCTTTTTGGGATATAAATATTTCAGCGGACTACCAATGGAATAAACTGAACGCTAATTTGACTGATTTTCCTTATCCCCGGAGAAATACGGCGTTGGTAGCGGCAGCTACCTCTTTACATTTTGAGCGTTTTAAGTTGCAGGCCAGTGTCTTGGGAACTTTTGTAAATGAGAACGTAGCTTCAGATACTACTTCGGCCGGGAATAAAATGGAATTTACTCCTACCGTTATCACTTCCTATAAACCTTTCAAGAATATTGATTTAAGTCTGCGTGCTTTTTACAAACGGATATTTCGTATGCCGACTTTGAACGATTTGTATTATACATTTATAGGGAATATAAAGCTGAAACCTGAGTATACTAATCAGTATAACGTAGGATTCACTTATCAGAAATTATCTTCCGGAACCTGGCTGCAAGCACTGAATGTGCAATTGGATGCGTATTATAATGAGGTGGAAAATAAAATAATAGCTACTCCCACCAATAATTTCTTTCGTTGGACAATGATTAATATGGGACTTGTTAAAATAAAAGGAGTGGATGTCGTTTTGCAAGGACTTTGGAAGTTTGGTAACGATTGGGTATTTGACAGCCGGTTATCATATACGTATCAGAAGGCACAGGATTTTACTGATAAGTCGGATAAAGATACGTATGGGGGGCAAATATCGTATATTCCCTGGCATAGTGGCTCGGCTATATTAAATGCCGGATATAAATCATGGGAATTGAATTATAGCTTTATATATACGGGAGAGCGCTATGACGTTTCGGCTAATACTCCGGAGAATTATCGTCTTCCTTGGTATACAAGTGATTTTTCTTTGGCAAAGAAATTCAGTTGGAGAAAGTATGATTTCAAGTTGACCTTGGAAGTAAACAATATTTTTAATCAACAATATGAGGTGGTGAGGTCTTATCCGATGCCCGGAACTAACTTTAAATTCATTTTAAACTTAACGATATGATTGTGAATAATATTCTTTCGCGTGTCTTGCTTGGTATATTAACAGGCTGTTGTTTACTGGCTTGTCGGGGCGAGCTTCCGGTTCTACCTTCTGACGAGATAGATGTTGGCAAGGATCCTTTAGGGGGCGTCAGTATTAAAGGAATGTATCTTCTCAATGAAGGAAATATGGGAAGTAATAAGTGTACGCTTGATTTTTATGACAGCACTACCGGTAAGTATCATCGTAATATTTATGCCGAGCGGAATCCGTCCGTAGTGAAAGAACTGGGGGATGTTGGAAATGATTTGCAGATTTATGGAGATAAGCTGTATGCTGTAATCAATTGCTCGAATTTTATAGAGGTGATGGATGTGGAAACGGCACAACATCTGGGCAAATAAATGTGACAAATTGCCGGTATATCACTTTTAATGATGGAAAGGCTTATGTAAGTTCTTATGCAGGCCCTGTCGGAATAGATCCCAATGCGCGTCCGGGAAAAGTGGTTGAAGTGGATACGACAAGTTTGGCTGTAACCCGTGAAGTGGTAGTCGGCTATCAACCGGAAGAAATGGTAATAAAAGATGGAAAACTTTATGTTGCCAATTCCGGCGGTTATCGTTTTCCGGATTATGACCGGACGGTATCGGTGATTGACTTGAAGACTTTTCAAGTTATTAAAACAATTGATGTAGCTATAAATCTTCACCGTATGAAACTGGATAGATACGGCCGTATATATGTGAGTTCGAGAGGAGATTATTATGGAACGGGATCGGATGTTTTTATTATAGATACTCAGACAGATCGTGTGACAGGAAATTTGGGAATTGCTGCCAGTGAAATGTGTTTGAGTGGAGATTCGATTTACATGACAAGTGTAGAATGGAGTTATGTGACGGAAAGTAATACTATTACTTACGCCCTCTATGACGTGAAACAAAATAAAATAGTATCCCGCAATTTTATTACTGATGGAACTGAAACAGAAATAACAATTCCGTATGGGATAGCTGTAAATCCCGAGACCAAAGAAATATTTGTAACGGATGCAAAAAGTTATGTTGTACCCGGTTATCTCTACTGTTTCAGTCCTGAAGGAAAGAAAAGATGGAAAGTCAGGGCGGGGGATATACCGGCTCATTTTGCTTTTACAACGAAAACATTTCAATAACTAATAATGAATAAAAATGGACAGGAAAATTTTAAGACTAGCATTAGTCATTGCAGTTTCTTTGTTTGTAGGAACTGTATTCACAGGATGTAATGATGGAGAAGATGCTTCGGAGCCTTACCTACTGAAAAAGGAAGACATCCGTGTGTCGCAACCGGAGGGTGGCTTTGCGGTTGTTGTTGATCAACTGTTGAAGGTACGGGTTGAAAGTGAGTCGGATGAAGGGATCTCTTATTTATGGTTGCTGGACGGCAGTGAAATTGCCCGGACAAAAGATTTGGAGTATATGTTTGAGGAGGTAGGAGAATACGAACTGATTTTACGTGCGTCACAAGGTGAGAATCATTATGATTATCTTTTTGCGGTCACAGTAACTTTTGATAATATCGAACCGGCTCCTGAAGGAGCAACGGCTTATATCACTAAAGTTCTTGATTTTGTTCCGGCCGTGGGACAATTTACTAATGCGTTGCCGGCATATGACGAAGGAGACACACAAGAGGTTATGAACGAAAAAGTATTGGCAGCTATCGGTAACAATAAAAAGGGGATGATTTCTTTAGGAGGATTCGGAGGATATGTCGTAGTAGGTTTTGATCATACAATAACTAATGTTACCGGAAAACGCGATTTCCGGGTACTTGGCAATGCTTTTTATTCTGCGGCCAATCCGGACTCTGATGCACCGGAGGGAGGAAGTTGTGAGCCGGGAGTGATCATGGTAGCTTATGATAAAAATCAGAATGGTATGCCGGATGAGGACGAATGGTATGAGATTGCCGGTAGTGCTCATGAAGACGCTGCACTGGAATTATGGTATGACAAGGCTGTAGCTGCGGGAAATGATGTGGAGACTTATCGAAACTATGAAATCACTTATTATCGTCCGGAAAAAGAACCGGAAACTTCGGAAGAAAGAGAGAAATATATCCGGTGGGAAGATAACCGAGGAAATTCGGGATATAAAGTGAAAAATACATTTCATAATCAGTGTTATTTTCCGGAATGGATAAAAGAAGATAAGATAACATTTAAAGGGACTTGTTTACCTCAAAATGCTGTTGATGAAAGTGGACAAGGTAATTATTTTGTTTTGTATAAATTCCGTTATGGTTATGCTGATAATGAGGTGAACACTAAAGATGAGTCTGCTATTGATATAGATTGGGCAGTAAATTCAAAAGGTCAGAAGGTACATTTGCCGGGAATTGATTTCATAAAGATATATACCGGTGTCAATCAGGAAAATGGTTGGTTAGGTGAATGTTCCACTGAGATATCAGGGGTTGAGGATTTGCATGTTTTAGGAGTTGATATCGATACCCGCAAATAAGTTAAGAAATAATTGATAATAAGAATTTGAAATGAAAAGGTATTTTGTATTGGCAGTTGTTGCCTTGGGACTGGTTTTTACAGCATGTGATGAGGAGGAAAATTTGAACTCATCTGTATGGATCGGGAGTGAATCGGAAAGTAATGTGATTGCGCAGTTAGATACATTGTATCTGGATGCCCGGATTGAAAATCTGTCTGGGGCGATGAGATATTTGTGGACAGTAGACGGAAAGGAAGTTTCAACCGCTTCAACATATAAGTTTTCACAGCCTAAGACTGGAGAGTATGTTATAGGACTGGCGGTATCGGATGATAAGGGAGAAAACCTTCAAACGACTATGACAGCCAAGGTGGAAGGGCGGTTTGGCAAAGGTGCCTTTATTTTGAATGAAGGAAATATGGGGAATGAAACCGGAACTTTAACTTTTGTGGATTCAAAAGGCATAGCGGTAGATAGTGCATATTATCGGGTAAATCAAACTTTGCTTGGTAATGTCTGTCAAGACCTGTTTATCAGTGATAATAAGATGTATATACTTTCTCAAAATGGAGCCAAAAATGGTGGTGAAGGGCTGCTGACTATTGCGAATGCTACTAGTTTGGAGAAAGAAAAGGTTTATGATAATACTACTTTGTCCTGGCCGTCCAATTTGGCTGTAGTCGGAGAGAATCTTTATATTCGTGATAATAATGGAGTTTATATGCTGGATACTTCCACCGAAGTTCTGACTTTTGTTGAGGGGACGAAGGGCGCTTTGAAAAATCGTATGGCTGTGGTTGGAGACAAAGCTTTTGTGATGGGCAATAAGCAACTTTTTGTTATTCAAAACGGGGCTGTTATACATACTGTTTCTTTTGAAAGCGCTTTATCCGGTGTTGCTAAAACATATGATGGGAATTTGTGGGTTTCATGTACAAAGCCTGCGAGTATTATAAAAGTCAGTCCGGTTGATTATAAGACTATTGATTCTCATACTTTGAATGTCAGTATTGGTGCCGGGTGGGGAGTTGCCCCTGCTTTTTCTGCTAAAGATGATATTATCTATTTCAGTAATGCCGGCTTTAAGCTATATCGGCATATTTTTTCTCAGAATGAGACGGAAGAAGTTGCTGATATAAAAGAGTATGTGGAGGATGCAGGGATTTATTATAACAGTTTGGGAGTTGATCCGGTGAGTGGGGAAGTTTATTTTGCCACTCTGAAAGGATATGCAGATTATAAAACCAATGATATTGCTATTTTTGATTTCAATAAAACACCGGCTTTACAGTTTGATATAAAAAATAAGAATAGTTTTCCGGCAGGAGTTTTCTTTACGGAGAATTTTAAGTGATCATGAGTTTCTAATTGATAGTTTTTGTTGATAGGGAGACTTCTTCCTCTATAAAAAGGATATTCTTCTCAAAGAGTATATTTTTATATGTGGAGGAAGTCTTTTTGTTAGTTTATATTGTGACCTTGTGTGATTGGAATGTAATTTGTTTTAATAAAATGAATAAAATAGTAAGCTTTCTAAAGAAACTCCTTAATTTTACATTGTTTACTAAGACTCAAACTAAAATATAGACTTATACTGCTATTGACATGAAAATTTGCAGACTGGGCGGATTACTTTTACTGTTATTTTGTATGCATACAATAGTGTATGCGCAACAGGTGAGGACTGTCAGGGGAAGGGTACAAATGCTGGAAACCGGAAGTGAAAGGAAACAATCTTTGCCTTCTGCCAGTATTGTCGTCTTGGAAAAGATGGACTCTGCTTTTGTAAAAGGTACGGCAAGTGACAAAAACGGTCGATTTACTCTAACTTATCAGCCACAGAAAAAGAAAGAATATCTGTTGAAGGTTTCATTTATGGGAATGCAGTCTTTCTACCGTGCATTGGGAGATTCCGTATCTATAAATGCGGGCACTATCGTACTGAAGGATGATGACCTTCAGATTGATGAGGTGGTAGTGACCGGAAAATTGAGGGAAGTGGTTATGGAAGGAGATACGACTGTTATCAATGCTTCTGCCTACAAAACTCCCGAAGGAGCTTATCTGGAAGACTTGGTGAAACGTATTCCCGGACTGGTGTATAACAAAAAAGACCATTCATTGACTTACAACGGTCAGCCTATCAGCGAAATTAATGTAAATGGGGAGTCTTTCTTTTCAGGAGATAAAAAGACCGCGCTTGAGAATCTGCCGGCAAACTTGATTAGCAAGTTAAAGGTGTACGACAAGAAATCAAAAGAGGAAGAATTTACGGGAATCAGTTCGGGAGAAAAGAAATATGTGCTTGACTTGCAAACCAAGGATGAACTGAATAAGACTTGGCTGACAAATGCGACGGTAGGGTATGGCAATAATAAGAAGAAGGATCTGGAGGCACAAGTGAATTATTTCCGTAAGAATGGGGAAAACCTGTCTTTTATAGCCCGTTCTACTAATAGATATCAGAACAGTACATACAAAGATAATATCAATAATTCGCTGGGATTGAATATGGCACATAAATTTGGCGGAAAGTTTTCTTTGAATGGCCATGTGAATTATAATCTTAACAGGAACGGGAATATATCTTCTATGTATCAGGAGCAGTATTTGACTGGTGGCAACCAATATTCGGCCTCTGCCAACGAAGGAAACTCTAAAGGACGGTCGGTCAATTCCAGCTTGATGGGAGAGTGGAAAGTAGATAAAAGCACGCGTGTCAACTTCAGTGGAAATTTCGGGTATACTCCTAATCAAAATGAAAGTAACAGTCAGAGTGCTTCTTTTGACGCTCCTCCCGGCGTAAACCATGAGAACTTGTTCAGTGATTTTGAGTCTGTTCCCCGGGATATAAAGGTGAACCGTAGTGAGAATCGGTCACGGTCGGAAAATGAATCCCACCGCTACCATTGGGCAATGGGAGTGATGAGACGCCTGAACGAAAAAGGAACAACTCTGGGACTGAATATTCAGAATTCCGATTCGTGGGGAAATAATGAAAGTTTCTCTCTTTCCGAGACTACCTATTTTCGCTTGAAGGATAAGAATGGGAATGACTCGGTACTTTATCGTAACCAGTATTTGAAGTCACCCCAGCGCAATAATTCCTGGAGGGTGGGACTTTCGTTTACTCAACCTGTCGGAAAGAAGGTACGTCTGCGGGTGGCATATAACTGGAGTACTCGGTATGAACGGAGTAACCGCGATACTTATGAATTGTCTTCCCTGGCGAGTTCGGATATTTACGGTGAGTTACCTTCCGGTTACGAGGCGGGGTATGTAGATAGTTTGAGCAACCGTAGCCACAGCCGCAGTAATGGGCACGACCTGAATGTAGGAGTCAACTATTCGGATGACACATGGATGTTTAACGCATCACTGGGGGTTACGCCGCAAAGGCGTACCATTGACCGGAAAGTAGGGAAACTTTATGCGGATACTGCCATGAATATGATTGATTTCCAACCTATGATATGGATGAGCTGGCGGAAGAAAGAGATGCGTGTCAGCCTGAATTATAACGGTAACACCCGGCAGCCTTCTTTGTCGGATTTGATGCCGTTGACGGATAATAGCAATCCGCTGTATATCACCCGTGGAAATCCTGACTTGAAGCAGATGTTTAGTCATAATATACGTCTGAATTTTCAGAACTCACCTAAAGGTATATCTGCAAACCTAGGCGGACAGGTGGAGCAAAACAGTGTTACACAAGTCATGATATATGACGTGCAGACCGGTGGACGCGAAACGTATCCGGTCAATATAAACGGTAATTGGAATTTGTTTGGAGGGGCTAGCTGGTGGAAACGTTTTGGACATTTCTCTTTAAGATTGGATATGTCCGGTAATCATAGTAACCGTGTAGGTATGATTAATGAAGATAAAAGCTTACAGCCGGAAAAGAGTACAACCCGTGATACCGGATTGAATTGTGAGGCACAGGCATCTTATCAACCTTCTTGGGGAGGCATTGACTTATCTACTTCCTGGAATTACCAATACTCGCTTAATTCTTTGAACGATAATGATACCTATACGCGTTATTATAATTTCGGTCTGAATGGTTATGTTGATTTTCCTTTCGGGTTGCAGTTGCGCACAGATGCTACGTATAATCTTCGTAGCGGAACGAATATTCAGAAAGGGGAAGATGATGAAATATTGTGGAATGCCGGTGCTACATGGCGTTTCCTGAAGAAGAAGGAAGCGGAATTGTCGGCTTATTGGGCGGATATTCTGGGAAAGAAAAAAAGTTATGGGCGTATGGCTACTTCTGATGGCTTTTATGAGTATCGTACGCAGGAAATAAAGGGATATTTCATCGTCACTTTTAAATATAACTTTCGTTTGATGATGTGAGTTTTAGAAAAAAGTCGTATGTTTGCTACACAACCATAAAATTAAGTTTACTATGAACGGTAATTATGTCATTAATATCGGTCGCCAACTAGGTAGCGGCGGAAAAGAAATAGGAGAGAAACTGGCTGCTCGTCTGGGCATTGACTTTTACGATAAAGAACTGATTAATCTGGCATCTGAGGAGAGCGGATTATGCAAAGAGTTTTTTGAGAAGGCGGACGAGAAAGCTTCGCAGGGAATTATCGGCGGATTATTTGGTATGCGTTTCCCCTTTATCAGTGAGGGAGCCATGCCTTGTAACAATTGTTTGAGTAATGATGCACTGTTCAAGGTACAGAGTGACGTTATCCGTCGTTTGGCGGCAGAAAAATCCTGTGTGTTTGTAGGACGCTGTGCTGACTATATTTTAAGGGAACATCCCCGTTGTGCCAATGTTTTTATCTCGGCTTCCAAAGAAGACCGTATCATACGTCTTTGCCGGATTCATAATGTGAATGAAGAAGTGGCGGAAGAGATGATAGAGAAAGCCGATAAAAGACGTTCGGAATATTATAATTATTATAGTTATAAGACATGGGGAGCGGCAGCTACTTATCATCTGTGTATTGATTCGTCTTCTTTAGGGATTGAAGAAACAGTACGGTTTGTAGAAGAATTTGTGGCTAAGAAGTTACAATTAAGGTTTTGATTCGGAGAAACTGACTAGGTAGTAAATAAAATAAAGCCGGCTATTCCTTTTATGGAGTTGGCCGGCTTTATCATTTATATAAACTAAGCTTGATTTACATCATTGCCAGTAATATCATTTGTCCCGTTAGAATGCGGAGGAACATAGATAATGGATAAACAGTAGAGTAACCTACTGCCGGAGCATCTCCGGATGTTGTCTGATTGGCGTACGCCAATGCGGGAGGGTCGGTATTACTACCGGCAATCAATCCCATGAGGGTAAAGTAGTTTACTTTATAATATAGTCTGGCGATAGCACCGATAATGAGTAACGGAATGACGGTAATTAAGAAACCACAACCTACATAAAGTAATCCATCACCCTCGACAACCGTTTGTACGAAGTTGGCGCCGGCATCTATACCCACACTGGCAAGGAACAGCACAATACCGATTTCACGAAGCATCAGGTTGGCGCTCATGGTGGTATAAGTCACCAGGTGGAGTTTATGACCGAAGCGTCCGATAAGGATTGCAACTACCAGCGGACCACCTGCCAGACCAAGTTTCAATGGTGTCGGCATACCGGGGAATGCGATAGGAAGACTACCCAAAAGGATACCCAGGAAAATACCTACGAAAATAGTTACGATATTCGGAGTATCCAAGCGCTTCAATTGATTACCTAAGACACCTGCTACACGCTCTACTGCATCCTGCTGGCCTACTACCATAACACGGTCGCCTACTTGCAGTATCAGGTTGGGATCAGCAAACAAGTCCATACCGGAACGATTGACACGGGTTACATTGACATCGTACATACTACGGAAGTGCATAGAACCCAGCGTCTTTCCGTTGATTTCCGGTTTGGTGACCAGGATACGGCGGGATACCATTGGGAGATCTTGTTTCTCCCAGTCTATATCTACTTCCTTACCGATGAATACGGTAATGGCGGGTGCATCTTCTTCAGAGCAGACGATAAATAGCTGGTCGCCTACATTGAAAATAGTCTCATGGTTCGGAATGCTTACGTGTCCTTCGTGACGAATGCGGGAGCAAACGAACTGACGTCCTAGAAATTCTTTAATCTCAATCAGTGTCTTTCCACTGATAGACTCGTTGCGTACCTCAAGGCTCAACATATGCGGCTTATGGTGTGCATCTCCGCTCTGCATTTTCAGGCTTTCTTCTTCTTTTGCCATATTGACACGGAAGATGTAGCGGATAGCGATGATAGAACCGATAATACCTACTACGCCGAGCGGATAAGCACAGGCATAACCCAATGCGATCTGCGGGCCGTTGTAGCTCAACTGGTTCAGTGCTTCGTTGGCAGCACCAAGTCCCGGAGTGTTCGTTACAGCTCCGTAGAGAATACCTACCATCATCGGCAATTCAACACGACCGTTCCAAAGGTAATAGAGCCCCAATGCAACAGCAATATTTAACACTACGATGCCTACAGCCAACAGGTTCAATGTCATTCCCCCCTTTTTGAAAGAAGAGAAGAAAGACGGCCCCACCTGAAGACCGATACAGAATACGAACAAAATCAATCCGAACTCACGGATGAAATGTAGGATGTGTGTATCGGCCGTGAAGCCGAAATGTCCCATTAGGATGCCGGCAAACAAAACAAATGTGACGCCCAAAGATACACCGAATATCTTTATCTTACCGAGATACACGCCGGCTGCCACTACGAATGCGTAGAGGAACACGATGTGTGCCACGGAACTGGGGTCCCACAATAAACTTTGTAACCAATCCATAATTTAGTAGTTTTTATAATGTCTTTTCTAAAAACGGGTGCAAAATTAGTCATAACATTGGAGCTAATCAAATAAAAGAAGAACTAAAAATTGCGGGAAAGAAGAATTTCCATACAGATTCTATACAAAGTGGAGGTGTGCGAATTTTCTATAAAAAGAAGTTTCGTTTGAACTTATTAATTATATTTGCAAGTCGAACAACAGACATTTGGAAAGAGACAGATAAAAATAGAGACAATATTAATTCTTGTTTTAATTTTAGATAAACTATGGCAGACAAAAAAGAAAAACTCTTCTCAGACTTTTCTCCTGTCTCCACCGAACAATGGATGGAGAAGGTTACAGCCGACTTGAAAGGTGCTGATTTTGAGAAGAAGCTCGTTTGGAAAACGAACGAAGGATTCAAAGTGAAACCTTTCTATCGCATGGAAGACCTTGAAGGTTTGAAGACTACAAACGCGCTTCCCGGTGAGTTCCCCTATCTTAGAGGTACAAAGAAAAATAATAATGAATGGTTCGTTCGCCAGGAAATAAAAGTGGAATGTCCTAAAGAAGCTAATGCCAAAGCATTGGATATCTTGAACAAGGGCATTGATTCGCTTTCTTTCCATGTGAAAGCCAAAGAACTGAGTGCGGAGTATATTGAGACTTTGCTGAAAGACATCTGTGCGGAATGTGTGGAACTGAACTTCTCCACTTGTCAGGGACACGTGGTGGAATTGGCGGAGCTTCTTGTGGCTTACTTCCAAAAGAAAGATTATGATCTCACGAAGTTGCAAGGCTCTATCAACTACGATTATTTCAATAAGATGCTGGCTAAGGGTAAGGAGAAAGGCGATATGGTAGCTACTTCCAAGGCTTTGATCGAAGCCACTTCTGCTCTTCCGAAATATCGTGTGCTGAATGTAAATGCACTGACACTGAACAATGCGGGTGCATATATCTATCAGGAGCTGGGCTATGCGTTGGCTTGGGGTAATGAATATATGAACCAACTGACCGATGCCGGACTGCCGGCAGCTTTGGTAGCCAAGAAGATTAAGTTTAACTTTGGCATCAGCTCCAACTACTTCCTTGAAATTGCCAAGTTCCGGGCAGCGCGTATGTTATGGGCCAATATCGTGGCTTCCTATAATCCGGAATGTCTGCGCGACTGCGAAAACAAGGGCGAACACAACGAATGTCGCTGTGCCGCCAAGATGAGAATACATGCAGAAACTTCTACTTTCAACCTCACCTTGTTCGATGCACACGTAAACTTGTTGCGTACGCAAACTGAGGCTATGAGCGCTGCCCTTGCGGGGGTGGATTCCATGACGGTTGTTCCGTTTGACAAGACGTATGCTGTTCCTGATGAATTCTCCGAACGTTTGGCACGTAATCAACAGCTGCTGTTGAAAGAGGAGTCTCACTTCGACAAAGTGATCGACCCGGCTGCCGGTTCTTACTATATTGAAAATCTGACTGTGGCTATTGCCAAGCAAGCATGGGAATTGTTCCTTGCAGTAGAAGAAGACGGCGGTTTCTATGCATCCGTAAAAGCCGGTAAGGTGCAAGCTGCTGTGAACGAAAGTAATGCGGCCCGTCATTCTGCTGTTGCCAAGCGTAAGGAGGTGTTGCTGGGTACTAATCAGTTCCCCAACTTCAATGAAAAGGCGGGTGACAAGAAACCGTTGGAAGCTACTTGCTGCTGCGGTGGACACAGCACTTGCGAAAAGGATGTTCCTTCACTGAACTTCGACCGTGCCGCCAGCGAATTTGAAGCATTGCGTCTGGAAACGGAAGCTTCGGGCAAGCGTCCTAAGGCGTTTATGCTGACTATCGGTAATCTGGCTATGCGTCAGGCACGTGCACAGTATTCTTGCA
>OMNT01000988.1_pt1 | contig 28511 bp, 27 predicted proteins | sample 1672551 | NCBI WGS metagenome assembly OMNT01 (sample SAMEA3136698, study PRJEB25190) | human gut metagenome | reverse complement strand
GGCGGCTGCGGCGGCGCCCTGGTCGATGCGCAGGATGCCCTTGGCGAAGCCTTCGCTGCTGGCGATCCATTTCTTGACGCCCGAGGCTGCCCTCGGAGCCGGTTCGAAGCGGGTGCAGGGCACCTCTTCGCCGGTCAGCACCAGGTCGGTGAGGATGCCGTCGCGGCGGCCGTTGGCGATGATGACCTCGATGCCTTCGGCCGCCGCACGCGACGAGACGCGGCTCTTGGTGGCCATGCCGCCGCGGCCGCGCGACGAGCGTACGGGGTCGATGTACTGCGAGAGGTCTTCCGAGGGTTTCACACGGCGGATGACCTGCGATGCGGGGTCGGCGGGCGAGCCGTCGTAGATGCCGTCGATGTTGCTCAGGATAATGAGCGCCTCGGCGTTCATCATGGCCGCGACGAGCCCCGAGAGCTCGTCGTTGTCGGTGAACATCAGTTCGGTGACCGAGATGGTGTCGTTCTCGTTGACGATCGGCAGCACGCCGTTGGCGAGCATCGTCTCCATGCAGTTGCGCTGGTTGAGGTACTGCCGCCGTGTGGAGAGGCTCTCCTTGGTGGTGAGCACCTGCCCGCAGACGATGCCGTATTCGTTGAAGAGGTCGTAGTAGCGGTTGAGTAGCTTGACCTGCCCCACGGCGGAGAAGAGCTGCCGTGCGGAGACCGAATCGAGCTTCCCGGCGCGTTGCCCGAGGATGCTGCGCCCCGAGGCCACGGCTCCCGACGAAACCAGGATGACCTCGGTGCCCGCGCGGTGGAGCCGGGCCACCTGGTCGACCAGGGCCGAGATGCGGGTGGTGTCGGGACGGCCGTCGTCGCGCGTCAGCACGTTGCTGCCCACCTTGATGACGATGCGCCGGTATTTGTTCTGTGCGTCCATATGCGTTTCATTCGCCGGGAATGGCCCGGCTCAGGGTTCGAATTTGTAGCCCACGCCCTTGATGGTGACGATGCGTTCGTCGCCGATCTTCTGGCGCAGTTTGCGGATGTGCACGTCGATGGTGCGGTCGCCCACGACCACCTCGGTGCCCCAGATCTTCGTATATATCTCTTCGCGCGAGAAAAGCTTCCCGGGCGACGAATAGAGCAGGTCGAGCAGCGCGAATTCCTTGCGCGGAAGGGCTATCTCGTGGCCGTCGCGCGTCACGGTGTAATGCTCGCGGTCGACGGCGATGCCTGCCGCGGCAGGTTCCGCCGGCGCGGTTTCGGCGTCGATCCGCTTGAGGATGGCCTGCACGCGGCTGACCAGCAGCTTCATCTTGATCGGCTTGGTGAGGTAGTCGTCCGCCCCGACACCGAAGCCCGTAAGCTGCTGATCCTCCTCGCCCAGCGCCGAGAGAAATACCACCATCGTGTCGCGCAGCTGCGGATCCTGGCGGATGGCACGGCAGGTCTGCGCACCGTCCATGACGGGCATCATCATGTCCAGCAGGATCAGGTGCGGACGGCACTCGGCGGCGGCCTTCAGCGCCTCGGCGCCGTTCTGCGCCGTGAATACTTCGTAGCCCTCCTTCTGGAGGTTGTACCTCACGAATTCGAGGATGTCGATTTCATCGTCGACAAGCAGGATGCGGTGGCTCATGGTTCCGGTTGACAGGTTTTGTATCGCACGCGGCAATTGGGCGCGGTTGCGTGCCGCTCATATCTCGGGCGAAGTTAGCAAATTTCCGGCTAAATCGTTCGGTAGCCCGGGAAAAATGGTTATATTTGCGAGATTTATATACTTCCGTATATATGGAAATCAAAAACGTGTACTGAGATGGCTACTGAAAATCCGAATCTTCCTGCTCCCGAGGAGCGAGTCAGCGATGCTGCTGAAGATGTGCAGACCGTAACTTCCGAAGTGACTTCCGAAGTCCCTGAAACCGAGGCCTCCGCAGCAGCGGAGGCGGAACCCGTCGTGGAAACACCCGCGGCAGAAGAACCCGAGACGGAAAAATCCGTTGCGGGAACGCCCGCGGCAGAGGTGCCCGTGGCTGAAGCGCCTGCGGCGGAGGAGCCCGTGGCGGAACCCGAGGCCGCGCCGCGTGCGAAGCGTGCCCGTATCAAGCCCGTTGCCGAGGCGGTGGAGACCGAATCCGGCGAGGAGGCCGTGCCGGCCGGTGCCGAAGTGGATTTCGCGGACGAGGAGGCGGCGCTCGCCGCGCAGGATGCCGGGCTGGAACTGGAGGGCGAGACGGCCGAAGAGGCCGCTGCCGACCAACTGGCCCAGGAAGCGCCGTCCGCCGAGGACAAGTTTGCCGGGAAGGGCAAGGAAGAGCTGGTAGCCCTCTTTATGCGTATGCTCGAAGAGCAGCCCGTGCAGTCGATCCGCCGGGATGTGGAGGCGCTGAAGATCGCTTTCTACCGCATCCGCCGCGCCGAGGTCGAGGCCGCACGCCGCAAGTTCGTCGAGGAGGGGGGCAGCGAAGAAGATTTCGCACCGGCCGTGGACGGCGCCGAAGTACAGCTCAAGGAGTTGTTCAAGGAGTACCGCCATCGCCGCGACGAGTTCATCGCGAACCTCGAGGCCGAGAAGGAGAAGAACCTCCAGGTCAAGCTCGGGATCATCGAGGAGCTCAAGGAACTGGTCAATTCGGACGAGACGCTCAACCATACCTTCAATAAGTTCCGCGAATTGCAGCAGCGCTGGAAGGAGACCGGCATCGTGCCGCAGCAGAACGTCAAAGACCTGTGGGAGACCTACAACCTGCATGTCGAGAATTTCTACAGCTTCATCAAAATCAACAAGGAGCTGCGCGACCTCGACCTGAAGAAGAACTACGAGCAGAAGATCGCCCTCTGCGAGCAGGCCGAAGCGCTGGTGCTGGAGCCTTCGGTTGTGGAGGCGTTCCACAAGCTGCAGAAGCTGCATGACGAGTGGCGCGAGACGGGCCCCGTAGCCAATGAATATAAAGAGGTGCTCTGGGAGCGTTTCAAGGCGGCGTCGAGCCGTATCAACAAACAGCATCAGGAGCATTTCGAATCGCTCAAGGGCGAGCAGGTCAAAAACCTCGAACTCAAGACGGAGCTTTGTGCCGCCACCGAGGAGCTGGCCGCGCAGCCGCTCACGACCCGCAAGGAGTGGAACCGTGCGAGCGACCGCCTGCTGGAGATCCAGAAGACCTGGAAAACCATCGGCTTCGCACCCAAGAAGGACAACAACCGTATCTACGAGCGTTTCCGCACGGCATGCGACAAGTTCTTCGAGGCCAAGCGGCAGTTCTATGCCGGGGTGAAGGCCGAGATGGAGCACAACCTGCAGCTGAAGACCGAGATATGCGAGGCCGCCGAGTCGCTGATGAACAGCGAGGAGTGGAAGAAGGCCACGGACGAGCTGATCGCCCTGCAGGCCCGCTGGAAGGAGATCGGTGCCGTGTCGCGCCGTCATTCGGATGCGATCTGGAAGCGTTTCCGTGCCGCATGCGACAAGTTCTTCGAGCGCAAGGCTTCGCATTTCGCCAGTGTGGACGGCGAATACGAGGAGAACCTCCGGCAGAAACTCGCCCTGCTCGATGAGATGGCCGCGGCCGATGTCAAGGCCGGAGGATACGACGTGATCCGCGAGTTCCAGCGCCGCTGGGGCGAGATCGGGTTCGTGCCCATCAAGCAGAAGGATGCCATCCAGAAGAAATACAAGGCCGCCGTCGATGCGCTGTTCAACACGCTGCGCGGTTCGGAGCGCGACCGTTCGATGAACCGTTTCCGCGAGAAGGTCTCGACGCTCAAATCGGCGGGCAGCAACCGCCTGCGTTCGGAGCGCGAGCGCCTTTACAATAAGGTGCGCCAGCTCGAACAGGAGATCGGCCTGCTGGAGAACAACATCGGTTTCTTCGCCAAGTCGAAGAACGCCGAGGCGCTCGTCGCCGATGTGAAGGCCAAGATCGACCGCGCCCGCGAAGAGATGGCCGCCGCGATCGAGAAGGTGAAGCTCATCGACCGCCAGGCACAGGAGGAGAACCAGGAGCACAACGAAAATAAATAGATATAGTCAGTAATGAAACTTTCCAAACCCAAGTACATATTTGTTACGGGCGGTGTCGCATCGTCGCTCGGCAAGGGTATTATTTCGGCCTCGATCGCCCGCCTGCTGCAGGCCCGAGGCTATTCGGTGACCATCCAGAAACTCGACCCCTACATCAACGTCGACCCCGGCACGCTGAACCCCTATGAACACGGCGAATGCTACGTGACCGAGGACGGCGCCGAGACCGACCTCGACCTGGGGCACTACGAGCGTTTCACGAACCAGCCCACGTCGAAGGCCAACAACGTCACGACGGGAAAGATCTACAAGAGCGTGATCGAGAAGGAGCGCAAGGGCGAGTACCTGGGCAAGACCGTGCAGGTCATCCCCCATATCACCGACGAGATCAAGCGCCGTATCCAGATGCTGGCGCAGAAGAAAGTTTACGACGTGATAATCACCGAGATCGGCGGTACGGTGGGCGACATCGAGTCGCTGCCGTTCATCGAATCGGTACGCCAGCTGCGCTATTCGCTGGGCTACAAGAGCACGGCGCTCGTGCACCTGACGCTGATCCCCTATATGGCCGCTTCGGGCGAACTGAAGACCAAGCCCACGCAGCATTCGGTCAAGGCCCTGCTCGAAAACGGGTTGCAGCCCGACATCCTCGTGCTGCGCACGGAGCATCCGCTGTCGACCAACCTGCGCCGCAAAGTGGCGTTGTTCTGCAATGTCGACGCCAACGCCGTGATGGAGTCGATCGACGTGCCGACGATCTACGAAGTGCCGCTGAAGATGCACGAACAGCACCTCGACGAGGTGGTGCTCGACAAACTGAACCTGCCGGCCGAGAAGGAACCCGACATGGCGGCGTGGACGGCCTTCGTGGAGAAGGTGAAGCACCCGGCCAAGAAGATCGAGATCGCGCTGGTCGGCAAATATACCGAATTGCCCGACGCTTACAAGTCGATCTGCGAATCGTTCATCCACGCAGGCGCCGTGAACGACTGCAAGGTCAAGTTGCGCTATGTCAATTCGGAAAAGGTTACAGCCGAGAATGTGGCCGAGAAGCTGGGCAGGATGTCCGGTATCCTCGTGGCCCCGGGCTTCGGCAACCGCGGTATCGAAGGTAAGATCGTCGCTGTGCGCTATGCACGTGAGAACAAGATCCCGTTCCTGGGAATCTGCCTCGGTATGCAGTGCGCCGTGATCGAATTCGCACGCAACGTGCTGGGTCTGGCCGATGCGAATTCGAGCGAAATGGAGTCTACGCCCCATCCGGTGATCGACCTGATGGAAGAGCAGAAGGGCGTGACGGCCAAGGGCGGCACGATGCGGCTGGGCGCTTATCCCTGTACGCTGAAGAAAGGTTCGAAAGTCGCGGCGGCCTACGGCAAGCTCCATATTTCGGAGCGTCACCGTCACCGTTACGAATTCAACAATGATTACCTGGCTGCGTTCGAAGGTGCCGGTATGCAGGCCGTGGGTATCAATCCCGACACGGGGCTGGTCGAGGTCGTCGAGGTCGAGGGGCATCCCTGGTTCGTCGGTACGCAGTACCATCCCGAATATAAGAGTACGGTGCTGAGCCCCTCGCCGCTGTTCGTGGCATTTGTGGGAGCGGCACTCGAATATGCCGGGAAGAAATAATATCAACACTCATAACAGCGAAAGAACGAAACAATTTTAAATGGATAAAAAAACAATTTTAGGTATTGTCGTCGTGGCGGCGCTTTTCCTGGGGTTCGCCTATTTCAATACCAAACAGCAGGAGAAATATCAGCAGGAGAAATATCAGCAGGAAATGGCCGCGTATCAGGCCTACCAGGATTCGGTGGCGGCAGCGACGCGCCCCGTAGTCCCCGTAGCCGACAGTACGGCCGTGGCAGCTTCGAGTGCGGTTGTGCCCGAGGCTGAGGCAAATGCCGCTGATGCCGTACGCCGGCAGCAGGTCGCTGCGCTGGGCGAATACCTCGCCGGTGCGCGCGACGCGGAGGCGGAGGAGTTTACCGTCGAGAACGATGTGATGATCGTGACCTTTTCGACCCGCGGCGGCCGGATCACGGGCGTGACGCTCAAGGATTACACCAAGTATGCACCCCGCGGCAAGCGTGACCAGCTGATCGAGCTGATGGATCCCGCGAGTGCCAGGTTCGACCTTTCGTTCTACGTGAAGAACGGCTTGAACAACGTCAAGGTCAACACGATGGACTATGTCTTCCGGGCCCAGCCCGAACAGGTCGAAGGCGATGCCCGGAGGGTGGTGATGCGCCTGCCCGTGGCAGCGGATGCCTGGCTCGAATATGAGTACCTTATATATAATAAGCAGGTGCCCGAGCGCGACTACCTCGTGGACTTCAACGTGCGGCTGGTGAATATGGCGCCGCAGATGGCCAACCAGGCGTCGATCGGTATCGACTGGTCGAACAATTCCTACCAGAACGAAAAGGGATTCCAGAACGAGAACATGTACACGACGATTTCGTACCGGTTCCCGGGCGAGAGCTCGATCGAGGATCTGGGGATGAGCGAAAAATCCAAGTCGAAGAGCATCTCCACATCGGTCAACTGGGTGGCTTTTAAGCAGCAGTTCTTTTCGTCGGCGTTCATCGCCCCGCAAAATGTCACCAACGCCAACCTGGCGTTCGATACGGCGGCTCCCGGTTCGGAATTGCTGAAGAGTTTTTCGGCGCAGATGACCGTGCCCTATACGGTGCAGACCGAAGGGTATGACTTTGCATTCTATTTCGGCCCGAACAAATACGCCATCCTCAAGAAGGTCGCCGCTGCGGACGGTGAGGAACTGCACATGGAGCGCCTGATCCCGCTGGGATGGGGTATCTTCGGCTGGGTGAACCGCTGGTGCGTCATCCCGGTCTTCGACTTCCTGCGCAACTATATCGCCAGCTTCGGCATCATCATCCTGATCCTGGTGATCCTGGTGAAACTCGTCATCTCGCCCCTCACGTACAAGAGTTACGTTTCGATGGCAAAGATGCGCCTGATAAAACCGCAGGTGGACGAGCTCAACAAGAAATACCCCAAGAAGGAGGACGCCATGAAAAAACAGCAGGCGACGATGGAGCTCTACAAGAAAGCGGGCATCAACCCCATGGGCGGATGTATCCCCATGCTGATCCAGATGCCGATCCTGATCGCCATGTTCCGTTTCTTCCCGGCTTCGATCGAGCTGCGCGAACAACCGTTCCTCTGGGCCGACGACCTTTCGTCGTACGACAGCATCGTGAACCTGCCGTTCTCGATCCCGTTCTACGGCGACCATGTGAGCCTTTTCGCCTTGCTGATGGCCGTGTCGCTGTTCGGGTATTCGTATTTCAACTACCAGCAGACGGCTTCGTCCCAGCCCCAGATGGCAGGTATGAAGTTCATGATGGTCTACATGATGCCGATCATGATGCTGTTGTGGTTCAACAGCTATTCGAGCGGCCTTTGCTACTACTACCTGCTGTCGAACCTCTTTACCATCGGCCAGACGTTGCTGATCCGCCGCATGGTCGACGACGATAAGATCCATGCCGTCATGCAGGCCAATGCCGCCAAACGGAGCAAGGGCAAGAAGTCGAAGTTCCAGCAGCGCTACGAGGAGCTCCTCCGCCAGCAGGAGGCGCAGCAGCGTACCAAACGCAAGTAAACGGTTCGCACCGGCGCAGGGCCGGCAGCGGGGATTGCCGGATACGGCGCAGGCCGATGCGTGAAGCCCGGTGGCCCGCGCGGTTCCGCGAAGCCCGACGATACGCGATATGAATAGGCCGGAGGCGGTTCCTGCGATGCGGGTTTCCGGCTCCGGCCTCGTTTTTGCTCCGTCAGGTTTGCGATTGTATATCCCGACTACGCGGCGGCGGCCTTTTCAGGTGTTGCCGGACGGCGAGGCAGAAGCCCCCTCGGGGAAGCGCTCCGGGAAGGATCGGGCCGCGGGCGCAGCCGGGGCGCTGCACAACAGTTGCCGGGGCGCGCAGCCGGGGATGAAAAAATCCGGGCAGCAAGGCCGAAGTTGCCTCGGGGCGGGACGGAGTTTCGGGCGCGGCCCGGGAGGGGGCACGACAGCTGCCTGGGTACGAAGCCGGGTGTGAATCCGGGGCGCAGGATTTGGAGCACGGAAATCCAGGGGCGCAGAGTGGGGAACGAAAATCCGGGCCGTGAGGCCGGGCGTATCAAGTATATGATTGCCAAATAGTATTGCAGATAACGATGAAACGAACTTTTTTTGTATTGCTCTTGTTGGCGGCCGGAACCGCACTCCGGGCGCAGACATTGGGCGGGGAGTACCGCCTGTCGCGGGTTTTCCCGGTCGAAGGACGGCAGGGGATCGCCGCCGACTCGAACTACTATTATGTTTCGGGCAGTACGGTGCTCTACAAGTACGACAAGCAGGGACGGCTGGTCGCCCGTAACGGGCAGCCGTTCGAAGGGTTGCCGCTCGCCGCGAACCATATCGGCGATATCGACGTATGGAACGGTGAGATTTATGCCGGCATTGAGACTTTCGACGACGGCAAGGGTGAGAATATCCAGGTCGCCGTGTACGATGCCGGCGACCTGACGTGGAAGCGGTCGATCGACTGGGAACCGGCCTCGGGGCAGGTCGAGGTGTGCGGGCTGGCCGTAGACCGCGACCGGAATATGGTCTGGATGGCCGACTGGGTCGACGGGCGCTACCTGTACGGTTATGACCTGGCGACGGGCAAGTATGTGCGCAAAGTCCACCTGCGCCCGGTGCCGCAGTGGCAGCAAGGGATATATATGGCCGGCGGGCAGATGCTCATTTCGGCCGACGACGGCGATGCCGACCTGGACGAGCCGGACAACCTCTATATTGCCGACCTGCGCGACGGGAAAAGCTATGCTGCGGTGTTGCCGTTCCGCATGATGTCCGATTTCCGGCGCGCGGGCGAGATCGAGGGGCTGACCGTCGATCCTGTGACGGACGAGCTGCTGGTACTTTCGAACCGGGGTTCGCGCATCGTGCTGGGAATGGTCAGGGGCTTCTATCCGGGGTACGACAGCGAACTGCACGAAGTCTATGTCTATGAAAAGGTAAAATAGGAAAAGTCCCGGAAGGGACTTTTTTTGTTGAGGGTATGTGCCGGATGCCGATCTCGTTGCCGCCAGCCGATGCCTTTGCGGGCGCATTTCCGGGGGGGCGATTGGCTCCCGCTGTCTTGCTTGCGGGGCGCCCGGTTCCGCGGATGGGCGTTTCCCGTTGCTCGTTGTGGGAGCGTCCTTATTTTGCTGTCGGCTGACAACGTTTTGCCGACGGCTGACGACAGGGGGCTGTCCGCAGGTATCCGCTTGATTTGCCGGGCAGGCTCTGGCCGTCGCTATATCTTTTCCCGCTCCCGGTCTTCGAGGATGGCGTCGAAATTTTCCTCTGCCCACCCGATAAGCGCTGTGAGGTGGGGCATGAGCGACTCGCCGCGGGGCGTGAGCGCATATTCCACGCGGGGCGGCACCTCGGGGTAGACCTTGCGCGACAGCAGCCCGTCCTGTTCCAGCTTGCGGAGTGTCGATGTGAGCATCTTCTGCGAGATGTCGGCCGTCCGGCGGTGGATTTCCGAAAAACGCAGGCACCCGCTCGTATGGAGGTTGTAGAGTACCAGCAGCGACCACTTGTCCCCGAAGCGGTCGACGATATGGCGGATCGGGCAGTGGGCGTAGGTCGGGTGTGCGGTTTTTTCCATGTCCGTTCGGGGCGGTCTTTCTTTCCTTATTCTACATACAACACCAGTCCCTTGAGGTACTCGCCTTCGGGGTGGTAGATGCTCACCGGGTGGTCGGCGGGTTGCGTCAGCTGGTGCAGGATGCGCACGTTGCGGCCCGCGATGGCCGCAGCCGAGAAGATCATCGTGCGGAACAGCTCCTTCGACACCGCCTGCGAGCAGGAGAACGTGAAGAGGATGCCGCCGGGACGTATCTGCGAGATGGCGCGGGCGTTGAGGCGCTTGTAGCCCTGCATGGCATTACCCAGCACCTTGTGGTGCTTGGCGAAGGCCGGTGGGTCGAGGATGATCAGGTCGTATTTGTCTTCGATGTTCTTGAGGTACTCCACGGCATCGGCGGCCGTTTCCGTAAAGTTGGCCTGCGGGCCGAAGTTGAGTTTCATGTTTTCCGTGGCCAGCACGACGGCGCGTTCCGAAGAGTCCACCGAGCAGACCTTCTCGGCGCCCCCAGCCATGGCATAGACCGAGAAGCCCCCCGTGTAGCAGAAGGTGTTGAGCACCGTGCGCCCCTTCGAGTAGCGTTTGACCAGCTCCCGGTTTTCGCGCTGGTCGAGGAAGAACCCGGTTTTCTGCCCCTGCTCCCAGTTGACGAGAAATTTCTCGCCGTTCTCCGTCACCACGTGCGCCGAATGGTCGGAGCTTCCCCACAGGTATCCGTCCACAGCACCCAGCCTGGCGTTGAAGGGTACGGTTTGCGAACTTTTGTCGTAGATGGCCGTGATGCGGTCGCCGTAGGCAGCCAGGATCGCCCGCGCAATATCCTGGCGGGCAAGGTACATGCCGACGGAGTGGCACTGGACGACGGCCACCGTGCCGTAGATGTCCACCACGAGCCCCGGCAGCCCGTCGCCTTCGCCGTGGACGAGGCGGTAGCAGTCCGTGTCGGGGTTGTCCGTGAGTCCGAGCGTGCGCCGTACGTCGTAGGCCACGGCGATGCGCCGGTTCCACCAGGCCTGGTCGATCGGTTCCTTGTCGAATGTAAGCACGCGCACGGCGATCGAGCCGATCTGATAGTGTCCCAGGGCGATGAAATCGCCCGTGCGGGTATATATTTCGACCAGGGCACCTTCCGTGATTTCCGATTCGTCTTCGGCCTTGATGTGGTCGATGGCGCCCGAGAAAATCCACGGGTGGCGGCGCATGAGCGATTCTTCCTTGCCTTTGCGCAGGTATACTTGGGGTGTCATAATTCGGGATGTTTGATTTGGGGTGTGTGAAGCAGTCGGTCGTAGATCGCCGTGCAGACCCACGCATCGGTCGCGGCGTAGAGTTTTTGTTTGTCGGTGAATGTCGCGGCCTCCCAGTTGCTCAGCCGCTGGGCTTTCGATACGCGCTGCCCCAGCACGATGGCCGAGAGTTTGCGCAGGCTCTTCTCTCCGATGCCCCATTGGGGGGCTATCGTTTGCAGGTCGACGAACCCTGCGTCGCGGAAATGGCGTATCTGGCGCAGCGAGCGCAGGTCGCCGGCGACGTCGGCGCCGATCTTCAGGATCTCCTTGCTTTCGAGCACCTGCAGGATCGGCTTGGCGAACGGGATCTTGTTCAGCCGGAAAAGGAAGCATAGCTGCGGCGTGGAGAGTTGCAGCAGCGACACGCGGAACGTCACCCCGGGCCGGAACGACGGGCGGGTCTCGGTGTCGAAACCGATGACGCGTTGTTTCATCAGGAATTTGCAGGCGGGGACGATGTCGCGCTCATTGTCGACGATGCGTATTTCGCCCCTGAATTCGATGGCCGGAAGCGCTGCGGCCTCCTCGTTGCTGATCTTATCCGTAAAGTTGTTTGTCGTAGTCATGCCGTGGAACATTCTCACAAAAATAGGGAATTATTTCCGGAAAACGGCATGCGGGGCGATTTTTTACATCCCCGCGGGCGGTTGCGGCCCTATTTTAACCCGATTTTCCCGTCCCTGCCCGTGCCGGCGATGCCTTCGTCGAGCAATTCGCGCAGCGCCCGGCCTATCTGCTGTGCCTCCCCGGGGAATTCCGCGGCCAGTTCGTGCGGGTCGGCTGCCCCGCGGGATAGCCTTTGCCGCAGTTTTTCGCGCAGCCCGCCGTCGGCCGACGGCGTGGCGCAGCCCTGTGCCTGCCGCTTCCCGGCACGTTTGTGTGCGAGGCAGATGTCGCATACGCCGCATGCCGCAGGGGCGCCTTCACCGAAATACCCTTCCAGAACGGCGCTGCGGCAACGGGTCTCGTTCGCGGCGTAGGCGAGCATGTGTTCGAAGCGTTCGCGCATCAGCTCCTGCCGCCGTTTGTAGGTCTCGGGGGCGATGTAGAGGTCGGCGCGGGGCAGCCGCTCCTCGTCCATGAAGAGGATCGGCGAGCGGTTGGAGGGGACGTAGCGGATCACGCGCAACTGCCAGAGGCGTTTGAGCAGCTCCTTGACCCGCTGTACGGTATAGCCGCTCCAGGTGGCGATCTCGCCCTCGTCGATCTGCCGGAATTCGGTGAAGACCCCGTTGTAGAGGCGCAGCAGCGTGCGGATGAAGTGATCCAGCTCGTCGCGCTGCACGCGGAGTTTGTAGAGGTCGTCGCGGCTCACGCAGAACATGATCCGCGCCGGGTTCTCCTGTGCGTCGGTCAGCGTCATGTACCCGTTTTGCTGCAGGAGCTTCAGGGCGCTTACGACCGTGCCGGAGTAGAGGTGCTCGCGGGCGCAGAAGTCGTGGATGTTGAACAGGAACGATGCCTGGGCGCCGTCGCCGATGCCGACCTGCAGGTAGGAGCAGACCCGTTCGTAGATGTCCTTGATCTTTTCGAGCGGCGGGAACTCTTGCTCGAAACGCCGCACGATGCGTTCGCCGTCGTCCGACGAGACCAGCAGCAGGGCGTAGCTCCGCATACCGTCGCGGCCCGCTCGGCCGGCCTCCTGGTAGTAGCTCTCGAGCGAGTCGCACATGCTGTAATGGGCGACGAAGCGCACGTCGGGTTTGTCGATGCCCATGCCGAAGGCGTTGGTGGCGACCATCACGCGCGTCCTGCCCGAGACCCACTCCTCCTGCCGCAGCGAGCGTTCGGCATGCCCCATGCCCCCATGGTAGGCCGCGGCCGTTATGCCCTCCCTGCGCAGCATGTCGGCGACCTGCTCGGTGCCTTCGCGCGTACGGACGTAGACGATGCCCGAGCCGGGGACGTTGCGTACCAGGCGCAGCAGCTGCCCGTTCTTGTCGTCGGTGTGGCGGACGCTGTACGAAAGGTTGGGACGTGCGAAGCTGCTCCGCAGGATATGCGGTTCGGCGAACCGCAGGTGGCGCATGATGTCTTCGGCCACGAGTTTCGTGGCCGAGGCCGTGAGCGCCAGCACCGGGACGCCGGGTAGTTTTTCGCGCAGCTCGGCGATGCGCAGGTACGAGGGGCGGAAATCGTAGCCCCACTGCGAGATGCAGTGGGCTTCGTCGACGGCCACGAGCGATACGTTCATGCGCACGACGCGCAGGCGGAAGGCCTCCGTTGCGAGCCGCTCGGGGGCGACGTAAAGGAACTTGACGTCGCCGTAGACGCAGTTGTCCAGCGCGATGTCGATTGCACGCGGCGAGAGCCCCGAATGGATCGCCACGGCCGGGATGTGCCGTGCCCGCAGGCGGTCGACCTGGTCTTTCATCAGGGCGATCAGGGGCGTCACGACGATGCACAGCCCCTCCTGCGCAAGCCCGGGGATCTGGTAGGTAAGCGACTTTCCGCCGCCCGTGGGCATCAGGGCCAGGGTGTCGCGCCCGTCCATCACCGAACGGATGATACGCTCCTGTACGGGGCGGAATTCGGTGAAGCCCCAGTAGCGTTTCAGTACGTCGTATATCTTGTCCGCTGGCCTTTCCATGAATACAAAGGTAGGAAAAATTAGGTGTTTCCCGGAATTTTTTATACTTTTGCATCGGATTAGACGTTCGACAAATGAAGATAAGCGAAAAATTCAAAGTGCGCGAGATGGCGGGGGAGCATGTGATTATCATGCCGGGCCGCTGCGGTGCCGACATGACCCGTATCCTGGCGCTCAACGATTCGTCGCTCTATCTTTGGGAGGCGCTCGGCGGCAAGGACTTTACCACCGGGGACGCAGCCGCCCTGTTGTTGGAGCGTTACGACGTGGACGAAGCCACCGCACAGCGCGATGCCGGGGCCTGGGCTGCGAAGCTCGCCGAATGCGGCGTGCTGGAGTAACCGGCGGCACGTGTCCGGCGCACGGGCGGAAAACCTGAAAGGTAGCATGAAATTGAAAAGACTCATATCGCTGTTGCTGCTCGCCATCTACCTGACGGCGTGGGGCGGCCCTGCGTATGTGTCGCTTTCGTGCAAGTGCGTCACGATGTCGTCGCATGTCTGCTGCCACCACTGCCAGCACAGCGCCGATGCCGCGGGTGCCGGCGAGTCGCTGAAGGCTCCCTGCTGCGGCAACCACCATTCGACCGAAATCGAACTCTATACGGGTTCTTCTTCCGATAACCACGAGAGATTCATCCGCTGCACGGTCACCGACCTGCCGCCCGCATTGGTTGCGGAGGCTCCGGTCGCGGCCGTCCTCAAGTTCTTCGGGGAGACGCTTCCCGAATGCGGCGATCCTTTCGTCATGCGGGGCCATGTGCGCTCCGCAGGCCTTCGTGCCCCTCCCGTATTGGCTTAAAACCTTTTTGGGACGGATGCTGCGCGCATCCGCCCGCAAATAGTTTTAACCAATAACGGAATGTAATGAAAATCAACAAAATCATTTTATCTGTTTCTTCCCTTGCCGTGTGCGGAACCCTCAGCGCACAGGATTTGCGGGGTGTAGTCCGCGACGCCGACAACCAGCCGCTGGTGGGCGCTTCGGTTTACTGGGAGGGTACTACGATCGGTGCCAGCACCGATGCCCAGGGGGCGTTCCTGCTCCATCGGGTAAAAGGTTACGACAATCTGGTCGCCTCGTATCTGGGATATGTGAACGACACGCTGCGTGTGGCAGGCGGTGCGGAGCGTATCGAATTCACGCTCGCTTCCGAAGGCGTGGCGTTGGAGGACGTGGTGGTCGAGGGTAATCTGAGCGGCAACTTCGTCAAGCGTGACGGCATCGTCAAGGGCGAGATGATCTCGTTCGCGGGCCTCTGCAAGATGGCCTGCTGCAATCTGGCCGAGAGCTTCGAGAACTCGGCGTCGGTGACCGTCGGGTACAGCGACGCCATTTCGGGCGCACGGCAGATCAAGATGCTCGGCCTGGCAGGTACCTATACCCAGATCCTCGACGAAAACCGCCCGATCATGCGCGGGCTGAGCGCCCCCTACGGACTGAGCTACACGCCCGGCATGTGGCTCAATTCGATTCAGGTGTCGAAGGGCGTGGCGTCGGTGACGGCCGGGCATGAGGCCATCACGGGGCAGATCAACCTCGAGCACCGCAAGCCGACGGACGACGAGAGGCTGTTCGTGAACCTCTATCTGGACGACGAACTGCGCCCCGAGGCCAACATCTCGACGGCGTTCCCCGTCACGAAGGACAAGAAACTGTCGAGCGTCATCCTGCTCCACGGTTCGATGGATACCGACGTCCGTAAGATGGATCACAACGACGACGGATTCCGCGACCTGCCGCTCTCCGACCAGATCAATGTGGCCAACAAGTGGCTTTATGCGGCCGACAACGGTACGCAGATCCGCTGGGGATGGAAATTCGTACAGGAGAACCGCCTGGGCGGTATGCTCGACTACAAGAATTCGATGCGCGGCGAGATGGAGAAGAACTGGAACTGGAAGGAGACGGGCGCCGATATGCCCCTCTACGGTTCGAAGATCCGCAACCGCGGCGCGAACGGTTATTTTAAAATAGGTATGCCCGTCGGCCCGTCGGTCTACGATGCCGACGAGCAGGATGAGATGCGTTCGAACCTGGCTTTCGTGGCCGATTTCGACCACTTCAACGAGTACGCCTATTTCGGGCTGAACGACTACCGCGGCAATGAGAATACGCTCTCACTGAACCTCATGTACAACCACTATTTCACCTACCGGTCGTCGCTGATCGTCGGTGCACAGGGACATTTGCAGTACTACCGCGAGAGTTTTGCTAACAACACCCCGTGGATTGCGGCGGCTCCGGCTACGCTCTACGACTTCGACCGCAACGAGCAGGAAGTGGGTGCCTATGCCGAGTATACCTATTCGATCAAGGACAAGTTCTCGGTCGTGGCGGGTATCCGCGGCGATTACAATGCGTTTTATGACAAGTTCTTCGTGACGCCCCGCGGGCATATCCGCTGGAACATCACCCCCTCGACCACGCTGCGCGGCTCGGCCGGCCTGGGATACCGTTCGACCAATGTCATCACCGACAACATCGGTATGCTGGCGACCGGACGGCAGATCGTAATCCCCGATTTCGACGGTTTCAACCGGCTGGAGAAGGCACTTACGGTGGGCGGAAGCCTCACGCAGACCTTCGGGCTGGTCAGTCCCGGCGACGCAACGCTGAGTTTCGACTATTTCCGCACGCAGTTCTACAATTCGGTGATCGCCGACCAGGAGTACAGCGCCGACCAGATCGTGCTCTATAATTCGGACAAGCGTTCCTATACGGATACCTACCAGATCGACTTTTCGTGGACGCCTGTCGAACGGTTGGACATCTTCGCCACGTTCCGTTATACGGACAGCGAGATGACGATCGACCGCCCCGACGGAAAGACCGCCCGCGTGGAACGGCCGCTGGTGAGTCAGTACAAGACGCTGCTCAATATCCAGTACGCCACGAAATTCCGCCGCTGGGTGTTCGACGCGACGGCACAGCTGAACGGCCCTGCGCGCATCCCGACGCAGACGGGCGACCTGGCCGACGACAAGTATTCGCCGCGCTACCCGATGTTCTTCGCCCAGATAAGCCGCAAGGTCGGCAAGTTCGACATCTATGCCGGTTGCGAGAACATCGCCGACTACCGCCAGCACGACCCGATCCTCAATGCGGACAACCCCTATTCGACGGGTTTCAACTCGATGAACGTATGGGGGCCGCTGATGGGGCGCAAGTTCTATATCGGCCTGCGGTTCAATTTGTATTGATTAACCTTTAAATAAACACCAGGATGAAGAAAATTTTAATGCTGTGCCTTGCACTCGTGATGGGTGTGGGCATGTGTGCAGCGCAGAAGGCTGCCGACAAAAAGACGGTGACGACGGTTTTCACGACCGACATCGACTGTGAACACTGTGTCAAGAAGATCATGAACAATGTCCCCTCGCTCGGCAAGGGCGTCAAGGACGTGAAGGTCGACCTGCCCAAGAAGGAGGTGACCGTGGTCTACGATTCCACGAAAAACAGCGACGATAATATCGTCAAGGGTTTTGCTTCGATCAAGGTCAAGGCCGAACCGAAAAAAGCCGACACGAAGAAATAACGCCGGCGGGTTTTGTTATCGGAAAGGGAGGACAATATTGTCCTCCCTTTTGTTTCGGTTGTTGGGCGGGCTCCTGTACTGCCGTCGGTTTCCCCCGATCCGCCCGGTTTATCGGTGCGGGTGCCCGTTTGTTTTCATAACATTGTGCCTGCGCCTGCGCAGGTAGAGGTCGAGCCCTGCGAGGCCGAGGAACGTTGCGGCGATAAAGACGTAGAACAGGGACAGCCGCCTGCTTTCGGCCGGGAAATCCGGTTCGGGAAATTTTAAGGAGCCCGGGCCTGTGAACGCGGGCATGTCGGGGAATGAAGGCATGTCGGGCAGATGCAGCCCGACGCCCGGTTCGTACCAGAAATACCAGGCGAGCCCGGCGATCACCGCCAGCAGGCAGAGTACGCCCGCCGTGCCCAGCAACCATGTTTCGCGCCGTTCGCGCCGCGCCGATTCGCGTTCCAGACGTTCCATGAGCCTCTCGCAGAACCCTTCGGGCAGTTGCGTACCCGGGGCTTGCTCCAGCGCGCGGCGGATTATGTTATTTTTCGCTTCCATGCAGTTGCGTATTTACCAGTATATACAGTTTTTTGCGGATGCGGTGGAGCCGTACTTTGATGTTGGACTCCGACATCTGCGTGATCCCGGCGCATTCGCTTACGGAGTACTCTTCGTAGTAGAAGAGCGTGACGAGTGCCCGCTCTTCGGGCTCCAACTCACCGACGGCACGGGCCAGAGCGTCGAGGTATTCCTGCCTTCCCTCCCAGGCATCCATCCGCTCGGCTTCGCTGTCGGGCAGGTTCGCCAGCCGCGCCTGGTCGATGCAGGCCCATTCGCGTTTGCGGCGCCGTGTCTCGGAGACCGCCGTGTTGTAAGCGATCCGGAAGAGCCAGGTCGGGAACGAACTGCGCCCGTTGAACCTGTGCAGGTTGCGGAACGCCTTGAGGAAAACGTCCTGAGCCAGCTCCTCGGCATCCTCTGCGCAGCCGACGATGCGGGAAACCAGCGTGTAGACCACCCGCCCGTACCGCCGGGCAAGGATGGCATACAGATCGGTTTCTCCGTTTACGATCCGTCGGATCAGCTCCAGTTCCTCCTGTTGTTGCATTGCTATCCGGTTAGACGCACGTGGCCGGAAAAGGTTACACGCCGATGCTGTTTTCCCGAAAACTGTAACCTTTTTCGCGGAGCTGCGTCTAATAAGGCAAAGATCGCAAAAAACGAATCGCTAATCTCTAATACTTAAAAAATTATGATGGATTTTATTTTTGTTCCCCTGGTCGTAGGCGTGGTCACGCTGGGAATCTACAAGTTCTTCGAACTGCTCGTGTGCCGTCGCGAGCGCCGCATGATCATTGATAAAATGGACGGCAATGCTCTGATCGACTACCTGAAGTTCGTACCGATGGGTGTGAGGATCGGCGCTCCCGTGTCGGTGCGTCCCGTGTCGGGCGGGGTGTCCGGAACCCTGAAGGCCGGTTGCCTTTTGCTGGGCATCGGTTTCGGGCTGCTCTTCGCCTTCATGTTGCTGAACTGGTGTGCCTATGATGCTTCGTACGAAATGCGCAGCATCGTCTACGGCGGGTCGGTTCTCTGCTTCGGCGGTGTCGGACTGATCGTTTCGTTTGTCGTCGAGCGCAATATCGTCGGCAGGGAGTGCAAATAACCCAGCCTTTCCGGATGGAAAAAGGAGTATCCCGCTTTTGGGGGATACTCCTTTGGTTTTGCCGGGGGCCGTGCGGCGCACCAGGGGCGGAACGGTTTGCTGAGGGCCATGCGGCGCACCGGGGGCAGGACAGTTTGCCAAGGGGGGCGGTTGTAGGGCGGGACGGTCGGGGCGGAACGGTTTGCCGGAGCCCGGACGCCTGCCGTTTGCCGGCCGGGCGGCCTTATTCCATCGGCCGGATACGCACCTCGGTCACGCCTTCCAACTCCCGTGCGAGACGGTCGATGTCGGTCTTTTCCTCGACTTCGCCGTAGTGGTAGGGGTAGAATATCGTCGGCCGGATCGCCTTGACGGCCTCGACGGCCTGGTCGACGGTCATCGTGTAGGGCTGGTTGACCGGCAGGAAGGCGATGTCGATATTCTTCAGCGCCTTCAATTCGGGCGTGGGTTCGGTATCGCCCGCGATGTAGATGCGCGAGCCGCCTATCGTGAGCACGTAGCCGCAGTCCTCACGCTCTTTGGGGTGGAATTGCAGATGCCCGTCGGTGGTGTTGTAGGCAGCCACGGCCTCGACTTTCAGGTAATCGCGCGGCGTGGCGACACTGCCCGGGCGCATCGTGTAGCAGTTCATTTCGAACGCCTCGGCCGATGTGCGGTCGCAGAGTATCTCGGTCTGCGGGGTCTGGATCGCTTCGACGGCCGCCACGTCCAGGTGGTCGTAGTGCGAGTGGGTGATAAGTACCACGTCGGCCTTGGGCAGGGCGGCGTAGTCGGCATAGCCGCTTACGGGATCTACGTAGATGTATTTTCCGCCGGCCTCGACCGAAAGCGAGGCGTGTCTGAAAAAGGTGATCGTGATTTGCGTACCGTCGCGCGTCGTGAGCGTGTCGGCAGGGTATTCGGGAGCTTTCTTTCCGCATCCGAAAAACGATAGGATCGACATAAGCAACAAGAGTTTTGGGTTTATGCTCAAATATTATATATTACAACGCCAATATAGTGAAAAAAAGTGAAATATTCGTACCTTTGAGCCGCAATCGAACCTGGGAAAACGTTGGGGCCGGTTTCCGGGAAGTTTTCTGTGCCGGGCCTGGCGCACCTTTTGGCGGCGATGATTTGGGGCCGGATGCCCGGTTTGCAGGATGAAAATAGAATAATTCGCACATTTTTCATGCCCGGGCGCAGTATTTTTCGAATCGGGACGTTTATAGGAATAAAGTATTATTAAAATTGTATATGATGAAAAAATTTTTGTTTGTGGCGGCGGCGGTAGTAGCGTCGATGGTTTTCACCGGGGGTATCAACGAGGACGACACCTATAAGAAGTTGCAACCGGTTGAGAAGGGGATCAACATCTACAACTGGACATCCAGCCAGTATTCCATGGCGACCGAGCAGGCCAACATCGGTCTGCGTATGGCGATGCTTGTGGCCGAAGCCCACAAGCAGGGGGTGGATAACTTCGAGGATGTGAAAATCGAAGGCATCTCCATCAAGGGCAAGTTGCTCGGCACCTCTTCGAAGATCGAAAAGACGACCACTGGCTACAAAATCACTTTCAATCCTGCATATATGGACATGGACGGCTATTCGCGCGAGGGCGCCGTGCTGATCGACACGGGCGGGGCCCCGCTGCTCGAAGATGCCGTGGCCGGAAAGGTCTGGTCGGTGACGTTCGACGAAAAACTGGTGCTGGTTGCCACCAACGGCAATACGTCGGTAAAGGCTTCGCTGGTGGGCGGTTCCACGCAGCTCTACAACGATGAAAACGGAGCCTATGCGATCAGCATTGCGAATCAGGCCTGCTACCTCGATTCGGGCAGCAATTTTACCTCGAATTGGGGCGGCCGTATGACGTTGAAGCCCCATAACATGAATTTCACCTATTCGGATTGCATGGGCGAGAAGTTCGTCGTGAACACGACGGGTGCAATTTACGGCCCTTCGTTCTATACGATGGACAATGCAACGTCTCTGGAGCTGAGCATGACGCTGACGGATGTCGAGTATTACACGAGGTCGAGCATCCGCGAAGGTAAGTTCGAGGCGATGATGACCGGCGGGTACGATTTTACGGCCTTCCCCTCTCCGAAAGTGACGGTGAAATATGCCGTAAGTGCCGACGGCAAGAAATTGCTGACGACGATCGAATATGCAGGAAATACGGTGACGATCTAATTTTGATTGTAAAAAGTAAATGCGGTGCGAAAATTCGCACCGCATTTTTATTTTCCGGGCGGCCTGTTGGCCAAGTGGCCGGTTGACTGGCGGATTGCCGGGCGGTCTGTTGTCTGGGGGGGCGGATGGGGGGCTGTTTGTCGGGGACTTGCTCCGGTGATGTTTTGTAGGCGGTGGCTCCGGTGCTGCCCGGTCGTACCAGGGGGCGTTTTGCCGGGAGGTTGCTCCGGGGTAACCCGGATACGTGGTTGCTTTCTGTCGTTCCGTGCCCTGCCCGGGATTTATTTCCCGTCCGTTGCCTTTGTCTGGAGCTCCGCGCTTTTTGACTGCCTGTCGAGCCGCATGACCGAGGGGATGCAGAAAGCCGTGAGTCCGAGCGTGCAGATCACAAGTCCTGCGATGACGAAGGTCGTGGTGAGCCCGACCTGTTCGGCCAGGAACCCCGTACCGAGCAGTCCGATAGCCGACGGAAGCAACCCGAAGCTGTAATAGAGCGACATCACGCGCCCCAGGACACCCGCGTCGATGCGGGTCTGTACGACCGCCACGAACGATGCGTTGAAGATGCCGCCCGCGATGCCCTCGATGCACGAGAGCACGGCGAAGAGGGCGAAGGCCCCCGGCGAAAGCATACCCGACAGCGTGAACGATACGCCGACGATGAAGTTCATCAGGTTGATCAGGACGATGCGGTTGACGCGGTAGACGCGTGCGCCCATGATGGCGCCGCCGACAAGCGCTCCGCCGCCCCATACGATCTCGATGAGACTCATGTCATAGGTGCTGCCGCCGAAATGTTGCAGGGTCATCAGCGGGAACATCACGCCGACGGGCATGATGAAGAAGAGCACGAGGATCGTCAGCGTGAAGAGCCATGCCATCCCCGGTACGGCGGTGATGGCGCTGAATCCCTCGCGGAACTCCCTCCAAAGATTTGGTTTGAGTGTGCCCCGCACGGGATTGGGGATGTGTACGAACAGCAGCGAGGTGCAGGCGATGATGGCGCCGGCGACGTCCAGAAGCAGGATATTGCCGATGCCCGTGAAGCTGATGAGCACGGCGCCCAGTGCTGGGCCGATGATGTTCGACAGCGAATTGATGATCTGGTTGATGCCCGCCACCCGGGTCAGCTGGGCCTCGGGAGCCAGCAGCGGCACGGAAGCCTGCATGGATGGCGAATGGAAGGCCGATCCCACCGAGCGGCAGGCCAGCAGGATGTAGATATGCCACATCTGCGCCACGTCGAACCAGAAAAGCACGGCCAGGATGAGCGTGCAGAACGCGATGAAGCTGTCGGCCAGGATCATCGTGCGTTTGCGATCCCATCGGTCGACGTAGACCCCGACGACCGGGCCCAGCAGCGATTGGGGCAGCATACCCGCAATTGCTGCCAGCGCCAGCACCTCGGCCGAACCGGTCTCGATACTCATCCAGAAGATGATCGCGTAGCCGACGACCGAGCTGCTGAGGATCGAGGCGAGCTGCCCGCTCCAGATGATCCCGAATGTCTTTTTCCAGTTTTCCATGCTTGTTTCGCGGTGATGCCAAAAAAGGCGGACACCGAGGTGTCCGCCGCTGCAAACCCTTCCGTGAAAGGGTTTATTTAACTGCTTTAACTATTGCCTCGAATGCTTTTGGCTCGTTCATCGCCAGGTCGGCCAAAACCTTGCGGTTCAGTGCGATGCCCTTGGCGTTGAGTTTGCCGATAAATTGTGAATAGGTCATTCCCTGTGCGCGGACTGCTGCGTTGATACGCATGATCCACAGCGAGCGGAATGTCCGCTTTTTGAGCTGGCGGTGTGCATATGCATACTGCAAACCCTTTTCGACCGTGTTTTTCGCAACGGTCCAAACATTTCCCCTTGAACCAAAGTTACCTTTGGCAAGTTTCAAAACTTTTTTTCTACGTGCGCGTGATGCAACGGCGTTGACTGAACGTGGCATACTTGTAAAGTTTTTGAAGAGCTGTCAGCGACGCGGTTCTCCCGCGTTCTTTGGGGCTGATTCGCTCCGGTTAATAACTTCCGCAGGTCGATTACTTGACCAGCAGGTTCTTGATTTTGGCCTCGTCGACCGCAGAAACCGTACCCGAGTAGCAGAGGTTACGTTTCTGTTTAGTCGTCTTTTTGGTCAGGATGTGACTGTGATAAGCGTGTTTGCGCTTGATCTTTCCTGTGCCGGTGAAGGTAAAACGCTTCTTCGCAGCGGCATTGGTTTTCATTTTCGGCATTGTCGTAAATAGTTAATTAGTTAAACTTAGCCTGCAAAGATAACAAAAATTCGGCATACCGCAATCGCGGGGCTGAAAAATCTCCCTCTTTTTATTCCCGTTGCGCAATTATTGCAGGGAAACGCCGGGGGCTGTCCGCCGCCTGTGCCCCAGGTCGGTTTGCTGATCCCGATAATTTTCCGTATATTTGAATAGGTAAATCAAAAACCGCAGGACGATGGAGATGGAGTGGGATTTTATCATACGCTTGTGCGTGGCAGGCCTTTGCGGCACGGTGATCGGCCTCGACCGCGAATACCGGGTCAAGGATGCGGGTTTCCGCACCCATTTCCTGGTTGCGCTGGGCAGTGCGCTGATAATGATCGTGTCGCAGTACGGCTTCGCCGATATCCTGATGCATACAGGCGTGGGGCTCGACCCCAGCCGTATCGCTGCACAGGTGGTGAGCGGCATCGGCTTCATCGGCGCCGGTACGATCATCATCCACCGCCAGTTGGTGCGCGGGCTTACGACGGCGGCAAGCCTCTGGGCGACGGCCGGCATCGGCCTTGCGGCCGGGGCGCATATGTATGTCGTGGCTGCAGCGGCTACGGTGCTGACGCTCTTCGCGCTCGAAGTGCTTACGCTGGTCTTTGGCGGGTTGGGGCGCCGCAGGACGATGGTGGTCTTTTCGGCTACGAAGCGTGCTGCGGTCGACGAGATGTTCAACGAGTTGCAGAGCCGCGAATATGCCGTGATCTCCTATGAGGTCGAGGCACAGCGCAGCGCCGACGGCATCGTCTACCGGGCCACCCTGGTCATCCGTGCCAAGGGGAATACGGATGAAGACCGCTATGTCGACCTGCTGCGTGAGAATCCCGACATTACCATCGAACGGATCGTATGAGCCGGTCGTACAGCAGGCAGAAGCCCAGCGGCAGGGTGATTCCGACCACGGTGTAGGGTATCCACCACCAGGGCGACCCTGTGGGGATGACCGGGTGGCAGGCCAGGTAGCGGGGCGGGTAGTCGCAAACCCACATTTGAAAGAGTATCACCAGTTTGAATGCGGGGATGTGCCACAGCATGATCGCCATGGTGTGCCGTCCCGTATAGTCCAGCATCCGTGTCAGCCTGTTGCCGGTTGCCGCGAGGCGGCTTGCGGCGGTGACGAGCATGTAGCATCCTGTGCACACCAGCACGACGAAGAGCACCGGGTTGCCGAAAAGTCTCCCGCCAAGGTTGATGCGGCAGCCTGCGGCTGCCGCCGCGAGCAGGATGACCAGGCAGAGCGTTGCGATGCGCCCGTCCAGCGGGAGCCGCGCGCGGAAGATGCGGAAGAGTTTTCCGAGGTAGATTATCCCCGTGATGGCGAATGTCCGGACGGCGATCCACTCGCCCGGAATGCCCGACGGATGGCGGGCGAGCAGCATGGCGACCGTAAACAGGAACAGGATGGAGCCCCCGCGCAGCCGTTCCGCCACGGTCGGCGTCGGGGCGAGTTTGCGGGTTGCCAGCGTGATGCAGAAAAAGAGCATCAGCCCGAGGAACAGCCCTTGCAGAAACCAGAAGGGCGCCTGCATCTGCTCGTGGTGCAGGAACAGGAATACCCGGCCCAGCGTCCGGAGCAGCTCCGGGGTGTCGTAGGGCAGGATGGCCTCCCGGGCGGAGAAGTCATAGGCGATCAGGTGCCACTCGAGAAATCGGTTGTGCAGCAGCACGAAGAGCGTGCCCAGGACGACGTAGGGCAGGTAGAGGCGTCGGAGCTTGCGGCCTATGAAACGCCCCGGGGCGGCGGTCTGTCCGTCGTCGAAGAAATAGCCCGCGACGAAAAAGAAGACGGCCGTGTTGAAATAGTAGGTGAAGGTTTCCAGCGGTGTCAGGATCGCGGCGTGTGAAATCACCACCGCTACGATGCCGAGGGCCTTGACGATCGAGAACGCCGTGTCATGGTGGTGTGTGCCGGTGCCCATCGGTCAGAAATAACGGTGCACTTCTTCGAGGAGCTCCTCGCGTGCCATGTCGTTGGGGTTCGTGCCGGGCAGCCCTTCGGGAACCTGCTCGCCCAGTTGGTCGAACAGGTCGGCCCAGAATTGCGGCAGGGTTCCGTCCGCGGCGCGGAAGTTCATCGGCCGCGCCGTGAAAAGCGGGGTGCCGTTTTCGGCGCGGTAGCTTTCCCACACCAGTTCGCTGCAATAGAGTTTCTCCCTTCCGGGCCGGAACGAATAATCGTAGGGGACTCCGAGGAAGCTGCGCGCACGGCGGACGGCAGCCGCGATGCCGGCCGTGTCCTTCAACCGCATGGCAACTACTGCCGGCCGGCCGCCGATTTTTGCGGAGCGTCCGAGAAATTCCTCCAATAGCGTGAGCCGGACGCCGCCGTCGGTCGTGGCTTCGAGCACCGAATCCGCCCCGTTGCCTGTGACGGCGATCCCCACGTGGGAGAAATTCAGCGGCCCTTCTTCGCCCGTCGCCGCCGTGATCGCCCCGGTCATCTCCGTGTTTTTTCCGGCCTGGAAGAGCAGGTCGCCCGTGTGCAGGCGATCGCGGTTTTGGCCGCAGGAAATGGCCAGCAGAAGCATACCTATATATATTAAAGCCTGTTTCATAGTCTCCGCTGTTCGTTTTTGCAAATATATTAAAAATTTTTCACAACTAACTCGCTGACCGATAGCCGTGTGTAAAAAAGGTGGTGAAATTGTCGAAAAAAAGTCCCGGAATTATTTGGAAATAACTCCGGAATGCCCTTATCTTTGCATCCGCTTCGAGAGAGAAATACTGCTCCGGGGCGGAAAAAACAGGTTCTGAAAAATTTTGAAAAAAGTTCCAAAATCTTTTGGAGATTCGGAAAAATGACTTACCTTTGCACCCGCTTCGAATAAGAAATACGGTTCGAAACGATAAGAAAAAAGGTTCTGAAAATTTCTGAAAAAATCTTTCGAAAAGATTTGGTGGTTTCAAAAAGATGACTTATCTTTGCACCACTTTCCGCTGAAAAATCAGCGGTCGGAACAACGGGAAAAGCCGCAAGGACAGACCCGGCAAAAAGAAAGAAATTGTTCTTTATAGCAATATATTTGAACAGCGTTCTTTGAAGTATTTGAGCAGCTATTAGTTTTTTCTACTCTTGCAAAAGAAAATTTCTGGAATTCTGTGTCGTCCGGGTCGGAGTCTGCTTCGTAGTGCTCCAGGGAAAAGTCGCAGCTGTCGATCGGGATACGCACCTGATTGTAGGCCATGTTTTCTGTGCTGAAATATTGGTTGACCATTTCTGATTTCTGTTCTTCATTCAGGAGAGAAAAGACATAGCCTGCGGAGTCTGTGACTGCACCGCCGAAGCCTTCGAGTTTCTGATATTCCATCTGTGGGTAGATGTTGATGAGGTTGTTTTCGCGGTCAGTGTCTTTGATGGTAGTCAGGTTATGCTCTATTGTTTTACGAATATTATTTTTATAGGTTGTTTCTGTATAGCTTACTCTCATATAGAAGTTTCTCCTTTCATTCGATACTCTTTTGGTGATACTCCTTTAATCTTCTTGAACACCTTGGAAAAATATTTCTCATCCTTTCTCTTGGAAAAACGCATCTTCTGGATCTGCAGGTAGCGGGAAAACAGTTCTGTTTCCTGCCCTACGGTCACCTCACGTTTTCCCTGGCTTAATACCAGCCTGAACAACTGTGACAGTGCCAGGATACTTTCTGCGATTTCTTCATTATCTGCATTCATCGCCTGCCAGTACAGGGAATCCAGCGTATTATAACCGTAAAATATCAGTTTCTTTTTTACACTTAAATGATCTACCCACTGTCTGATTTTTTTCATATGCCTGCACTCCTGTTTTTGTTGTATTAAGTTAGGGAAAAAGCCCCTCTTTTATGTCAATGCATCATCCTTTGACAGCTCCCATTGCTGCACCTTTGGTGATGTGTTTATTTAACAAGATATACACGATAACAGCCGGTGCCGCCGTCAGTGCCATAACTGCAAACTGAACTGCATAGTTGGATGAATACTGACCGGTGAATTCAAGAACGGAGAACGGAAGTGTTTTCCATTTCTGTGAACTCAAATAGGTGCTCGCCATCATGAATTCATTCCAGTTGTTCAGGAAAGTCATGATCGCAACGGTTGCGATAGAAGACTTGAGCATTGGTGTGATGATCTGGAAAATGATCCTGTAAATACCGCATCCATCCATGACTGCCGCCTCTTCCAGTTCTACCGGAATGGATTCCAGAAAACTGGTCATCAGGAAAAGTCCTGCATCGGCACTTTCTTTGAGAAATTCTGTTGCTTTTTTGAGGTTCTCATCGGAGAAATCGCCTGTAGAGATCGCGTTGCTTACAACATCTGAGTAATCAGAACCTGTCAGTTTGAAAAGGATGTCGGAAAGGTAGACTGCCATCGGCCATCCGTCGCCGCCGTCCATTGCAAGCGGCACGATATCTTTGTCTTTGATCTCGCCTGCGAGTGTCAGGAATTCATCGTATATAGTCGGAACTTCCCAGCCGTTGTCTTCGAACATTTTCTGATTGTAGTAGAATCCTGCTACGTCTGTGTTTCTTGGAAGTCCATAAAGTTTTCCGTCTTTCATAAATCCGTCAAGGGAACCGGAAATGAATCCGTAGTCTTTGTAATCATCCTGATTCAGTTCCGCAAGAACTCCTGCGTCAAGAACTTCGTCAAGGAAAGCCGGCTGTCCCCAGATGCTTACAACATCCGGCATGCCTTCCATGGAATAGGCTTTGAATTTTGTCTTGTAGGCTTCCTCATCGAGTGCTTCTACTTCGATGGTGACATTTGGATTTTCTTCCATATAATCATCTGCTCTACAAGTCCCTGTCCGTTTTTACGGTCCGGAAGGTTTTAGAAGACCTTTAAGGTCACTTCGTCATCTGCTTTTACGATCGTTGCGCCTGTTCCTGCCATCACTGAAAATGTCATCATCGCTGCCATTCCCGCTGCTACCACTTTACGTTTCATATTATTTTTCCTCCCTGATACATGCAAAATAGTTGTTTTTTGTTACGGCCGTTTGTTTTATCTGATGATAGAATTCTACCATTGAAAAGGGTGAGTTTACAGATAGTAATTTTTTAAAAAAGTGGAAAATTTTTGAAACTTGACGTTGCCCTTTCATTTGTTTATAATGAGCATATCTGGAGATTCAGATGATTTTTAATTTACATACGGATTGATAACAGGGGAGCTTGTATGACAGGCTGAGAGGAGGTTTTCAACTTCGACCCATAACCTGATTTGGATAATGCCAGCGTAGGGATGCGTTAGATGAGATTTTATGATCTCCTTTGTTTTCAATCGAAGACGAGGGAGGTCTTATTTTATGTTCAACTTTATGGTTACAGGTGACGATGGGCTGACTACAGCCGGATATGCCATCGCGATCATCGCCGGAATCGTTCTGT
>OMNT01000964.1_pt1 | contig 28844 bp, 27 predicted proteins | sample 1672551 | NCBI WGS metagenome assembly OMNT01 (sample SAMEA3136698, study PRJEB25190) | human gut metagenome | reverse complement strand
AGTATACGGGTAAATCCACGTTGCTGCAAATGTGAGGTCACTTCATATTGTCTAAATAAAGGTTTCGGTATAAAGAGAAGAACCGAAAAAGGGATTGCGAGGAGGTTCCCCGCAATCCCTTTTCAATGTTCACCGTCCGTTTCTTCCACCGGAGCCACGCTCCGGCTTCTGCCTTTTTCTTGTTCTCTCGTATACGGGTATACCATGTATGTCAACAAAATTCACACAAAAAACTTATAAATTTAGTTTCATTTCATAAAAACTATGTTATAATACTGACTAAATTGTTTGAGAGTGGAATTTTAGGGGAATAACAGTGAATATGTATACAAAAGAAACGATTTCGAAAAAAGAGAATAACGGCAAGCATCGAACCGCGTTGGTTCTGGAGGGCGGTGCCATGCGAGGTATTTTCAGCGCGGGAGTTATCGACGTGCTGATGGAAAACAACATTCATTTTGATGCGGTCATCGGGGTCTCCGCCGGTGCGGCATTCGGCTGCAACTACAAGTCCCATCAGCCGGGACGGGTTATCCGTTATAACCGGCGATTCGCAAAGGATTGGCGGTATTGCAGCCTGCGCTCCCTGATGAAGACCGGAAATCTGTACGGGGCGGAGTTCTGCTACCATACCTTGCCGAAGGAACTGGACGTGATGGATAAGGAAACCTATGACAGCGATCCCAGCCGGTTTGTCGTAGTGTGTACCGATACCCGAACCGGAAAGCCGGTATATAAGGATCTGCCGGAGCTGAACGATGCCGCGCTGGAGTGGGTGAGAGCCAGCGCATCCATGCCGGTGGTATCCCGTGCGGTGCATATCGATGGATACAGCTTGCTGGATGGCGGCATCAGCGATTCCATTCCGGTGCAGTACGCGCGGAACCAGGGGTACGACCGGATTGTCACAGTGCTGACTCGGCCGAAGGATTACGTCAAGGCGCCCACCGGGCACGATCACCTTTACGGATTGCTCCTCCACAAATATCCGCAGGTTGCGGCCAGCCTTCGGAACCGTCATGTGGTGTACAATCGGTCTAAGAAAATGGTCCATCAGCTGGGATCCAAAGGAGAACTCTGTGTCATCTATCCGGAAAAAGAACTGGACATCAGCCGGACGGAGCACGATGTGGCGCGCATGGACCGCACCTATAAAGAGGGACGGAAGCGGGCACAGTCGATGATGCCGAAGATTCGGAAGTATCTGGAACAGTAGAAATGAAATATACGCAAATGAAGAGGCTGCTCCCCCGGAAGGGAACAGCCTCTTCATTTCGTTTATTCCGTTAGTGGGTTCCATCTTGTTTTGGCCGAACTACCATCCCCATTTGGTCGATACGTTGGATGTACCCCAGCCGGCAGAGTAGTTGACGAAGTCCGGTTTCTTCTTGGTCTTGATGGTGATGGTGACCTTTTTCTTCGCATACTTCTTGATGTTCTTGTACGTCACGGTCTTTGTGGCAATTTTCTTGTTGTTGTTGTACACGTAGACCTTGAATTTGTACTTCTTCATCTTGAACATCCGGTTGTTCACGATGTATCCCGTCACCTTAATCTTCTTATCGTAGTAGGTTACCTGCCAAGGAACGAACTTTGCCGTTGCGTATGGTGTAATCTGATCGATATTGCTGTTTAGGCGTCCCGATCTCTTGTAGGTATTGCTCTTCGGCTTCTTTGCGGAAGTGGACTTATTGATTGAAGTCTTCTTCGCGCATACCGCCTTTACCTTGTACTTGTAGGAGTTGGCCTTCTTCGCACTGTAGGTGAAGGTGATGGTCGCCTTACCGTTGCTCTTGATGGTTTTAATCTTCTTGCTGCCCCGGTAGACGTACATGGTGGACAATCCCTTTGCCCGCTGATCTGCAGGAACCTTTATCAGCATCTTTACCTGCTTCGGTCCCATCTTTACTGCGGAGAAGCCCGGTGCTTTGAAATTCTCGGTGCGTACGGTGTAGTAATATCCGTCCCAGTAATTGTATTCCAACTTATTATTGTATCGAATGGTGTGAACGGTGTAGTACCGGGTGGTTCCCGGAAGCAGTCCGGTGAGATTGAATTTGCCGTGGTCTTTCCCCGAATCAAAGCTGAACTCCTGGTAAAGATCCGCTTCGCCCTCTCCCTTTACGTAGTTATAGATTTCCACTCCGTCCGCATATCCGGTATTGTGATTTTTGTCCTTGTATACGGTAACCGCCGCTTGGTCGTAGCGGGTAGACGTGCTGGCGAAGCGATAGACCTTTTCCATCTTTTTGCTGATTTCTGTCGGAGAGTCAAAGGCCAAGGATGTCGCAAGGGAAGCACTTGCTTCCGCCTTTTGTGCAGCCGTCTCCTTATCCTTTGCGGAAACCAGCATCCAGCGGTGCGACTTCTGATCCGCGATGTCAAACGGTTTGATCTTATTCCGGTAAATCCATACCTTTACGGTTCTGCTGTTGGAGGATCCGTAAATTTTTTTGTCATCCAGGTTATACGCCCAGAGCTTTTCGCCGGCATTCGGCCCCTGCGTGCCGTAGAAAGTGGCGTACACTTCCGTGTATTCGGTACCGTCCGAATCCATCTTTTCCACCTGGCCGTATCCGGTCAGGCCTTCCAGAAGGTTTGGATGCGGTGCCTGCACCGTTCGCGGCTGGAAGTTGTTGTAGTTCGCATATTGATCGTTGTTGTAGTCACTATAGAATTTAAAGCTGATGGAAAGCTCTTCTTCCGGCCGGACTATCGGGACCTTCTGTGCATTCTTGAAATCATAGACGAGCTTTCCGTTCAATTTTCGAATGTCCGGAGCATTGATAATCTGGGATCCGATGAGCTGGTTATTCTGGGAAACCTCGAGGACATAGTCCCGGGCATTATCCACATGATACACAGCGTATTTCGCTGCAAAAATATCGAAGGTAAGGACCATATCGAATTTTCCGTCGCTTCGATAGGTGTATTCGATTTTTGACAACGGATTTTGTTTATTCGGTGTGTACTCTTGTGTAATCTTTTTCCCCACAACATCTGCGGAAACCGATGCCGGAATCATCAGGAGCGCAAACGCGGTGGCAATCAGCAGACGACGAATCGTCCTTCGTTTCTTTGTGTTCTTTTTCATATCGGTTCCTCCTGCAGGTGCTTGAACCTGCCGTTCTTCCTTGAGAAGGGAGATGTACTTCTTAACCGGATTGTATCAATTCAAGAACAATGCAACAACACTCGAAAGAGTACTGTCAGTTGAAAAAGAACTTTTTTTCGGTGCAACTGTGCCGGAAGGACCTAGGAGTTCTTCGGGATGTATTTTTTCTCCTTCGTAAAGCCCCGGCCGGTGACGCTGCTCACCTTGCTCAGCACGATGAAGGCGTTGGGATCCACCTCGTGAACCACTTTCTCCGTGCGGTACAGTTCCCGGGGAGAGATGACGCAGGAAAGCACATCGGTTTCAATGCCCAGGTAACCGGTCTTTCCGTGCAGCAGGGTGACGCCCCGGTCGATGTCTGCCAGAATGGCATCCTTCATCTCCTCGGAATGCTTGGTGACGATTTCCAACTTGGTTTTGGCAGTGCCCAGTGCTAGCAGCTTGTCCAGCGTCATGGTGTACACGATTACCAGAATGATGCCGTAGAGGCTGGTGTCCTTGTCGGAGAAGAGCATCTGGCCGATCAGGATGATAAAATCAAATACGTACAGGCTGACGGATACGGGAATCCGGAAGAGTTTCTGCAGGACCAGAGGCGGAATATCCATGCCGCCGGTGCTGGCCCCCAGCCGGATGATCATCGCCAGAGAAATGCCGATGCACAGGCCGCCGAAGAGGGCGCTGAGGAACAGATCCTGTGGCAGAATGAAGCCGCCCACGGCCCGCTGCAGGATGCCCAGGAGCAGGGGGTAGAAAATGGTGCTCACCAGTGTGGTGAGGGCGAATTCCTTTCCCAGGATGAGAGCGCCCAGCAAGAACATGGCCACGTTAAAGATGCCCACGAAGATGGAAATATCCATGCCGGTGAAGTGGTTCATGATCAAACCGATACCGGTGGTTCCGCCGGTAATCAGACCGGATGGAAGGATAAAGAAAACGACGCCCACGGCGTAGATGAAGTTGCCGAAGATGATAATCAGTACATTTCGGAGAAATCGAAGACTGAAAAGGGATGATGACTTCATGAGATGACCTCCTTAATCTCGTATCGCATTTATTGCGAAAAAAAAAGACCACGCATCAGGAATTTTCCCTGACAGACGTGGATCGAAGCAAAAGCTTAATACATTTTCCATATTGATTTACCGAGAAATTATATAATAGGAGTCGGACTTGCGTCAAGAGCGGAAAAAATATTTTTTGGAAGGAAATAAACGGACGCCTCTGAAGCCCGAAACTTGACAGATGGACGATGGATACATATAATAACCTAGTTGGTAGGTAGGATTTTTATCCCATCTGCAGAATATCGACACGGTAACGCTGGATGATAAGATAAAAGGAAGTAACGAATGGAATTGATGATTACCGCGATTGCCGGGTTCTCCATTTTGCTGGGAGCCTTGGCAACGCATTTGATTAAAGATACGGAAAAGATGGAGCACCTGTCCATGGCTTTGGCGTTGGGTGCGCTGGCGGCACTGCTGCTCTTCGACCTGTTCCCGGAGGTGCACGAACTGGTGGAGGCGCAGGGCTGGGGATACAGCCTGGGCATGCTGGTGGTGGGCATCGCCATGCTGAAGGTGCTGGATTTGTTCATTCCGGATCACCACGATACGGAAGAGACCTACGATCATGAGAATGCCGCTCATATCGGAATCATTTCGGCGATGGCGGTAATCCTTCATAATATAGTGGAAGGAATGTCGGTGTACAGCATCGCCATGAATTCCATGTCCGACGGAATTATTTTTGCCCTGGGCATCGCCATGCACAACATCCCGATGGGGATGCTGATTGATTCCACCATGGAGGAGCGGAAGCGCAGCGAGCGGTACGTCCTTCTGGCGTCGGTGACCCTGTCCACCCTCTTCGGCGGCGTGTTGATGAATATGATTGAGGTGCACCTGTCGGAGGTTCTGACCCTGACGATGGTGAGCATCGCCACGGGTATGATTCTCTATATCGTGTTCTCCGAACTGACGCCTCATGTGTTCCGTACCCGGGAACATTTGAAAGAGTCCGTGGTCAGTGTGATTATCGGTTTCGCTCTGGTGTGGGTCAGCACCATGGTGGGGTAATTCGTCGGAAGCGAGAAATCTATTCTTCCGGAAGGTCTGCTTTCGGAAGGCTCCAGTGATTTCGGGCGGCCAGCAGCCGGAGAACCACAATCAATGTGGCGCCCAGCAGCATGGCTCCGCCGTAGCCGATTCGGTTCCAGAGAAGGATGCATGCCAATGCTCCCAGCAGAGAGGCGCTGGCGTAGAAATGCTTGACGAAGATGTACGGCCGGTCGCCGGCCATCATGTCCCGCAGCACGCCGCCGCCGCATCCGGTAATAACGCCCACGAAGGCTAACAGGATGATGCCGTGGATATTGGTGGATTGGTAAGCAGTTTGAATTCCATTCACGGTAAAAATACCCAGACCGATGGAGTCGAACAGCAGCATCAGTGCTTCGTAGAACCGAGTTTCCCGAAAAATCCACGCCCGGATGGCCGGCAGGAACACGATGATGGAAGTGATGATGGATACCACCAGATACACCGGATTCTGAAAGGTGAGAGGCGGATTGTTCCCTACAATCAGATCCCGGATGATTCCGCCGCCCACGCCGGTGGTGAGCCCCAGAATGGATACGCCGAAAATATCCATTCGCTTTCGGATGCCCAGAACGGCACCGGAAATGGCGAAGGCAACGGTCCCCATAATTTCTAGAAAAAACAAAATATCTTCCACGGCAAAACACCCCCACAATTTAATGATTAATTTTCAAACCATCGCTTGTATGGTTTGTTTTTTTGAATACGATTCTGTCAAACAGCCTAACAAGGATACCATTGCAATATTCAAAAGTCCAGCATATAATGGAACGCATGGGACTCGTACAGAGAAAAAAACAAAGGGGGAAATTTAAAATGACGAAAGAACAATCGCAATATCGGAAGGGGGTGTTCCAGGTGGTCTTCTGCATGGTTATCTGGGGCGTGCTGCCCATCTATTGGAAGGCCCTGATTCCCATCAGTTCATCGGTAATCATGCTGTACCGTGTGCTGATGTCTTTTCTAACGGCGCTGCTTCTGGCACATCGAAATTATACCTGGCAGGAAATCTGGGCGCCGCTGAAGGAAGACCGAAAGACCATGCGAACTTTGGCCGTCGCCGGCGTCATCATCACCATCAACTGGTCCACCTACATCTGGGCGGTGAATGCGGGATTCATTATCCAGACCAGTCTGGGGTATTATATCGAACCGCTGGTAGTCTGCCTGCTGGGAATTATCCTATTTCATGAACGGGTGACGAAATATAAGGTCGTCGCCATGATTTTCGCTTTGGTGGCGGTGCTGGTGCTGCTGTTTCATTTCCACCAAATTCCGGTCATCGCTCTGGGACTGGCGCTGACATTCTCCGTCTACGCCGCCATTAAGCGTTCCGTGACCGTGGATCCGGTGCTGTCCATGATCTACGAGACCATGTTCCTGGCACCCATCGCCCTGGCAATCATCCTGTATCAGGAAATCAGCGGCAACGGCGCCGTTGCGGCGGGTGCGCCGTATCAGGTGGGTTTGCTGCTGCTCTGCGGATTCTGCACCGCGGTTCCCCTGATGCTCTTCAGCGCCGGCGCCCAGAAAACATCCATGTTCATCCTGGGACTGGTGGAGTACATCAGCCCCACCATGCAGATGATTCTCGGCATCCTGCTGTACCACGAGCATGCCGACAGCGTTCAGTTCATGGCCTTTGGAATTATATGGATCGGATTGGTGTTCTTCACCATTGGAGAATTCAAGGATACTCGTCCGAATGCGTAAAGCTTCTTCATAAAAAAACAAAATCCGCTTCATCGGAAACGTCCGGTGAGGCGGATTGTTTTTATGCGCTATTCGACCCGAAGGAAGTTATCGTAGGACTCTTCGGATTCCTTTTCCGGTATGTCGGTACTGATTTTCTCTTCGAAGCGGTCCTTCTGACCGGTGGGAATCGGGGTCGGGTATCCGGTTCCGAAGCAGGCGCTGCAGAAACCTTCTCCCGGATGATTCCCGATAATCAGGTGCAGGGTGTTTACATCCAGGTAGCCCATGCTGTCGGCACCGATTTTCTTCGCGATTTTGTCCTGATCGTAGCCGCATTGGCAGGCGATGAGGTTTTCCTTGGTGTCCACATCCACGCCGTAGTAGCAGGCATCGGTGAAAGCCGGTGCAGAGGACATGACGTGAACCTCCGTGGCGCCGGCAGAGCGAACCAGCTGGATGATTCGGGTGATGGTGGTTCCCCGAACCACGGAGTCGTCCACCAATACCACTCGCTTCCCCGCAACGCTGTTACGGATGACGTTCAGCTTGATGCGAACCTTATCCTCCCGATTCTTCTGACCCGGGGCGATGAAGGTTCGGCCGATGTACTTGTTCTTGACAAAACCCATTCCGTACGGAATTCCGGATTGCTCCGCGTAGCCGATGGCCGCATCCAGACCGGAATCCGGAACGCCGATGACGATATCCGCATCCACCGGATACTGCATGGCCAGCAGGGCGCCGGCTTTTCGCCGTGCTTCGTGAACGCTCTTTCCTTCAATCTGAGAATCCGGACGGGCGAAGTAGAGGTACTCGAAAATGCAGATTTTATGCTCCTTTTCCCCGCAGTGGTCCCGGATGGACCGGATGCCGTCCTTGCTGAATACCAGGATTTCACCCGGCTCCAGGTCCCGGATATATTCCGCGCCCACCGCATCCAGGGCGCAGGTCTCGGATGCCACGATGTAGGTACCGTCTTCCCGCTTGCCGTAGCACAGCGGGCGGAAACCGTACGGGTCCCGACAGGCAATCATTTTCTGCGGGGACATAATCAGCAGAGAATAGGCTCCGTCAATGCGTCCCATGGCTTTGTTCACGGCCTCTTCAATAGATTCGCTTTGAATCCGTTCCTTTGTAATTACGTAGGCGATGACCTCCGAATCGTTGGTGGTGTGGAAGATGGAGCCCTGCAGTTCCAATTCCTGACGCAGTTCGAAAGCGTTGACGATGTTTCCGTTGTGGGCCAGCGCCATGCGTCCCTTGTGGTGGTTGACCACAATCGGCTGGGCGTTGATTCGTTCATTGGCACCGGTAGTGCTGTAGCGGTCGTGTCCGATGGCCATATTTCCCGGCCCCAGGTTTTCCAGCACGTGCCGGGTGAAGACCTCGTGGGCAAGGCCGTTGTCCTTGTAGTTCCGGAAGATTCCGTCGTCGTTTACCACGATGCCGCTGCTTTCCTGTCCCCGGTGCTGCAGTGCGAAAAGCCCGTAGTAAACCGTCTCCGCAACATTCTGTCGGTTTTCGCTGAAAATGCCGAAGATGCCGCATTCCTCATGAAGATTGCTCATTCGTCCTTCTCCTTTTTACGATTAAAAATATCAATAGATGATGTAATGTCTGACGATAGAATTTAATAACAAAATATATTATACAACGATGGAATTTAAAGTGATATATTAAATTGTTTTTGAGTACATCGGGGCGAAATGGGGCAAAAACGCAATCTTTTCTGGCGGAAAAGTCAGTGAATTAACAATTATTGACGGCGAATAGATTGTTTGATAGATTGTGTTAGAAAGTGAAAGATAATTTATATAAAAGGAAGTGAGGATTATGCGACTGAATCCGGTAGGTACACATCTGTATATCGATTTGAAGTTTCCCTGCCAGCAGAAGGGAGAGAAGAGTCCGGTGGTGATTTTCAGCCATACCTTCGGAGGAAATGCTACGGACAACCGGCGGATGCAGCGCATCCTGATTGCCGGCGGAATTGCAGTGTGTTCTTTTGATTTTCGCGGAGGGAGCGGATACAAAAGCGGCCGCAGCCGGGGAGATATGCGAGCCATGTCTATTTTTACCCAGAAAGACGATTTGGACTCGGTAATCGATCTGGTGAAGGAACAGGATGGAATCGATTCGCAGCGGATCTATCTGCTGGGTGCCAGTCAGGGGGGATTGGTATCGGCTCTGGTGGCCGGCAACCGGCCGGAGGAAATTCGAGGGCTCTTTCTGGCCTATCCGGCGATGTGCATTCCGGACGATGCAAAGCGGCGGTATGCCAGCCTGGAAGAGGTGCCGGATGAAGTGGAAATCATGGGCCTAACGGTGGGAAAGACGTATTACCAGTATTTGCTGGATTACAATTTTCAGAAGGAAATTCGGAAATATAAAGGAAAAGTATTCATCTTTCACGGAGATAATGATGAGATTGTGGATGCCTCCTATTCGGAACGGGCGGCGGCCATGTACGATAATGCGAAGCTGTACATCCTCCACGGGGAGGGGCACGGGTTTTCCAAGAAAATCCAGCGGCTTCTGGCCCGGTTCATCATCAATGAAATCCTGGGCGCAGCGAAAGCTTCCTCTTAGATATTAGCCCTTTCGACAACGCTTTAGCTCCAGTTCCAGCATCCCGTTCAGCAGTTCCTGACCGTGTTCGTCCAGACCGCGAATTCGTTCCAACAGGCGAAGCTCTTCACCGGAAGGAACGGTCACCGCATAATCGCAATCGGCAAATTCTTTCAGGATATTATCGCAACGGTAAATCATGCACAGCGCCAGAAAAATGGGCGCTTCCACAGAGCGGGTGCCGGTTTCGTAGCTGTAGAGCGCTTTTGTGCTGATGTATATTCCGTATTTGTGAAGCAGTACAGCCACGTCCTGTACAGACAGGTTGTTTTGATTCCGAAGTTTTCGTAATTTATTGCCGATGCTTTGCTGATCCATTATGCAATCCTTTCTTTTCTACAAAATATAGGGGAGCGGAAAAAATCCGTCAACGGAATTCCACAATATGAAGAAAAAGTATTTGACAATTCTACAGATTGTAGATAAAATCACCGTATCGGCGGGAAATCGCCGATATAACACAGAGCAATCCGGAACCGGCAGAATTTCATCCACGGAATCTGTCGGTTTTGGATTTTTTGATTTCTATAACGGCACTCCGGTAATCTCAGACGCAGAAACGCCCCTTCTGTTCTGTTTGAGGTTGTATTGCAAAAACAAAAAGGCTATAATCAATCTGTAAAAAAATACTTTTATGAGGATAAAAAGACTTGAAGAACGAAAAAACAATTACTTTTCCGATTGACGGTACCGTGGATTCCGCTGCGCTGTTCGGCAGCATGGATCGGAACGTGAAGGCGGTGGAGCGGGCCACCGGAACAACGATTATTCAGCGAAACAGCGAGCTCCTGATTCAGGGAGAGGAGGGCAATCGGGCCCGGGATATGCTGACGAAGATGGCGGGAGAGTTGAAGGCCACCGGCAAGCTGGATTCCCAGAAGGCGGATTACATCATCGAGGCGCTGACTCGGGAGATTCCATACGACGAGCAGGAGAACGCCCGGGATATCATCTGCTATACCCATTACGGAAAACCCCTTCGGCCGAAGACGTTCGGACAGAAGGAATATGTGGATGCCATTCGCCGGAACAACATGGTGTTCGGTGTGGGACCGGCGGGAACGGGAAAGACGTATTTGGCCTGTGCCATGGCGGTGAACGCTCTAAAGAATAAAGAAATCGAGCGAATTATCCTGGCGCGGCCGGCGGTGGAAGCCGGAGAGAGCCTGGGATTCCTTCCGGGGGACCTTCAGGAGAAGGTGGATCCGTACCTTCGCCCGCTGTACGATGCCCTGTATGAAATCATGGGACAGGAGGCAGCGGCCAGGATGAAGGAAAAGGGCGCCATTGAGGTGGTTCCGCTGGCGTACATGAGAGGTCGGACGCTGGACAATTCTTTCATCATTTTGGACGAGGCGCAGAACACCACGCGGGAGCAGATGAAGATGTTCCTTACCCGAATGGGATTCCATTCCAAAGTGGTGGTGACGGGGGATATCACCCAGATCGACCTGCCCAAAGGGAAGGGTTCCGGACTGCTGGAGGCCACCCGGGTGCTGAAGAATGTGGAAGGCATCCGATTCTGTTATTTGACCGATGTGGATGTGGTTCGCCACGAACTGGTAAAAAGAATTATCAAAGCCTATAACGAGTACGAGAAGAAAAGCGGAGACAGAAGAAAATGAGAATCGATTGCGTAGACGAGAACGGCAGACTGCAGGAAGCTGCTTTTATAAAGATTCTGGAGGCGGCATCGGAAGTGTTCCGTCAGGAATTCGATCTGCCGGCAGAGGAAGAAGAGCGGATGGAGGTATCCCTCACCATCACGGATGAGGAGACCATTCGGCAGATTAATCGGGAGTATCGAAGCATTGACCGGGTAACGGATGTGCTGTCCTTCCCGCAGTATGAATCGGCAGAAGCGGTTGCGGAAGAGCTGAAATCCCTGGATGAAGAGATTTCGGTGTTGTTGGGAGACGTGGTAATCTGTTATAAGCGGGCCTGCGAACAGGCGGTGGAATATGGAAATACGGAGGAACGGGAACTGACCTACCTGTTCGTTCACAGCATGATGCATCTGCTGGGGTATGATCACATGGAAGAGGAAGAGAAGAAGGTCATGCGGCTTCACGAAGAAAACGTGATGTCGGCGGTGGACCTGAAAAGAGAATAGAAATGGAGAGAGTATGAAATCAGGGTTTATTGGAATTATCGGAAGACCGAATGTAGGAAAGTCTACGCTGCTGAATCAGATTCTGGGAGAGAAGATTGCAATTACATCCAGCAAGCCGCAGACTACCCGGAACCGGATTACCGGAATTTACACGGACATGGAATACGATAACGGAAACGGCCGCCAGCTGATTTTCCTGGATACCCCGGGAATTCACAAGCCGAAGAACAAGCTAGGTGCCACCATCAACGAGACGGCGGTGAACACCTATAAAGGTGTGGATCTCATCGTATTCATCATCGACGGAAGCCGCAAATTCGGATCCGGCGACCAGTATTTGCTGGATATGATTCAGGAAGTGGATACGCCGAAAATTCTGGCTATCAACAAGATGGACTTGATGAAGCCGGAAGATTATCTGGAGCTGTACAATCGGTATTCCGAGATGAATATCTTTGACGACATCTATGGCGTATCGGCGCTGAACGGAACCAACGTGGAGGAGCTGATTGAACGCCTCACCGGATACATGGAGGAAGGTCCGATGTATTATCCGGAGGACATGGCGACGGATCATCCGGAGCGGTTCATCGTCAGCGAGATTATTCGGGAGAAGCTGCTGGAATACCTGAACGAAGAAGTGCCTCACGGTGTTTTTGTGGAAATTGAGTCCTATGAGGAAAAACCGAATATCACGGATATCGGCGCGGTAATCTATTGCGAACGGAAATCCCATAAAAGCATCATCATCGGCAAAGGCGGCCGGAAGCTGAAGGGTGTGGGCAAGAGTGCCCGGATGGAAATCGAAGCCCTGTTGGGCACCAAGGTGTTCCTGTCCCTTTGGGTGAAGGTGAAAGAGAATTGGCGGGATTCGGACCGCACCATTCGCAATTTCGGTTATAAAGACGAGTAAAGAATGCTGATTACAACAGAAGGAATCGTACTGAAACAGAATAAAATCGCCAACAACCGGCGGATGATTGTGGTGTTCACGAAGGATTACGGAAAGATTTCCGCGGGCACCGGACTGTCGGAGCGGGGCCGGAATCGTTCGGCCTTGGCGCTGCGTCCTTTTACCTACTCGGAATACGAAATCTTCAAAAACCGGGATTACTACAACATCAACGGTGCGGGAATCAAGCGCAGCTTCTATTCTATCGGCGAAGATATCGACCGATTCCTGGCGGCATCCCGGGTGATTGAATACCTGAACGAGACGCTGGAGGAGGGAAAGCCGCAGCCGCGAACCTTCGAATTGACCATCGAGTTCATGGAGGCCATTACCCAAGCAAAGGGAAATTATGAGACCATGCTTTATGCGTATTTGGTAAAAAATCTTGGAATGCAGGGGGTTATGCCGGAGCTGAATCAGTGCGTGGATTGCGGAAAGAAGCGAGAGGAATTTGAAGCGCCGGTATATTTCTCGATTTCCGGGGGCGGAATCCTGTGTGGAGATTGTATGGAGAGAGAGAAAAGCGACGGGGATACATTGATTTTCAAGCCTCATTTTGATATAGTGGAGGTATTGAAATATATGGTAAGACATTCTCTTGCCACTTTTTCCAGAATTCAGTTGAAGCCGGAAATTCAGCGGGAATTGAAAAAAATTCTGTCAGAATATTTGGAATACTACCTGAATACTGATCTTTTGAAAGGGGATTTCGACGCATAAGCGAAGTCCCGGCAAGGAGGAAGATATGGAAATTACATTGGAAAAAATCGAATTGGTCAAGGACCGTACCGGTGTCAGCTATCGGGAAGCAAAGGAGGCGTTGGAAGAAGCCAACGGAAGCGTGGTGGATGCCATCATCAATATTGAGGAGTCCATGGATTATATCAATGCCCATGAAGAGGGTGAAGAGAGCAAAGAGAGCATTCTGAAGCGTCAGCTGAAGAAGACCATTGCCAAGGGAAATATGTCCCGGATTATCGTTCGCAAAGGCGATACCATTCTCTTGAATCTGCCGCTGACAGCAGGATTGCTGGGTGCCGTGGTGGCTCCTTGGGGCGTTATTTTCGGCATTATCAGTGCCGCCGGATTCAATTGCAAGATTGAGTTCGTGAACGATCAGGGACAGATTACCGACATTAACGGCAAGGTGAAGAGCCAGTACCGGAAGGCTAGAGCCCAGGGTCAGATTTACTACGACAAGGGTATGGAGAAGGTGGATAAGATCAAGGACAGCGAATTCTACGAAGACCTGAAGGAAAAGGGAGCGGATATGTACAACGAGCTTCGGGACCGGGGTCAGGATGTGCTGGAAGACTTCCGGGAGAAGACGGCGGAGGGCATCGATTCCGACCGCGTTCGGGAAGGATTCGAAGAGCTGAAGCGGAAGGGATCGGACATCTTCCGGAAGAAGACAGAGGATGAGGACGACGATTTCTTTGAAGAGTTTGATCTGGATGTCGACGATGACGAGCCGGTGGTAGTGGATGCAGACGATGCGACAGAGGAAGCAGCACCTGTAGAAGAAGCGGCTCCGGCAGCAGCGGAAGCACCGATTGGCGAAGAGACCAAAGAGGATCTGACAAAGATTCTGGAAGAAGTGGCGCAGGAGAGCGGCATTCATCCGGAAAATTAATAAATTAATTAAAAGTTTGGAGTAGAGAAAGAATGGCAGATAACAACAAAGCAACAATGGAAAAAATCAAAGCTCTATGCAGCAACAGAGGATTCATTTTCCCGGGCTCCGATATTTACGGCGGCCTGGCAAATACATGGGATTACGGTCCTCTGGGCGTGTTGTTCAAGAACAACGTGAAGCAGGCATGGTGGAAGAAGTTCGTGCAGGAATCCAAGTACAACGTGGGACTGGATGCGGCAATTCTGATGAACCCGGAAACATGGGTAGCCAGCGGACACGTGGGTGGATTCTCGGACCCGCTGATTGACTGCAAGAACTGCAAATCCAGACACAGAGCGGACCAGCTGGTGGAAGAATACATGCGGGCAAAGGGCGAAACCGTCGCTTGTGACGGCTGGAGCAATGAGCAGCTGGAATCCTTCATTCAGGAGAATCAGGTTCCTTGTCCGGAATGCGGAAAGACGGATTTCACGCCGATTCGGAAGTTCAACCTGATGTTCAAGACCTTCCAGGGCGTTACCGAAGATTCCAAATCGGAAATCTTCCTGCGTCCGGAAACGGCACAGGGCATCTTCGTAAACTTTAAGAATGTTCAGCGCAGCGCCAGAAAGAAAGTGCCATTCGGTATTGCACAGATTGGTAAATCCTTCCGGAATGAGATTACTCCGGGAAACTTCACCTTCCGTACCCGTGAATTTGAGCAGATGGAGCTGGAATTCTTCTGCAAGCCGGGAACGGATATGGAATGGTTTGAGTACTGGAAGCAGTATGCACAGGATTTCCTGAAGAACTTGGGCATGAACATGGAGAACATTCGCATTCGCGATCACGAGAAGGAAGAGCTGTCTCACTACAGCAACGCCACTTCCGATCTGGAATACCTGTTCCCATTCGGCTGGGGTGAGCTGTGGGGCATTGCAGATCGTACGGATTTCGATTTGATGCAGCACCAGAACCACTCCGGACAGGATATGAGCTATATGGATCCGGAAACCCATGAGAAATACGTGCCGTACTGCATCGAGCCGTCTCTGGGTGCCGATCGTGTGGCACTGGCATTCCTGATTGATGCATATGACGAAGAAACCCTGACGGATGCGAAGGGCAAGGAAGATACCCGTATCGTCCTGAGACTTCATCCGGCACTGGCACCGTATAAGGTTGCCGTTCTGCCTCTGTCCAACAAGCTCAAGGAGCAGGCAGAGCCGATTTACGAAGAATTGAGCAAATACTTCAGCACCGATTATGATACCTCCGGCTCCATCGGTAAGAGATACCGCCGACAGGATGAGATCGGTACTCCATTCTGCGTCTGTGTTGATTTTGACACGGCAGAAGATCACTGTGTCACCATACGGGACAGAGACACGATGGAACAGATTCGTCTGCCATTGTCCGACGTACGTGAATATATTAATAGCAAGCTAGAATTCTAGGCGAAATTTTTAAACAAGGAGAAAGCTTATGGGCAAGTTTGTGTATTCATTCAATGAAGGCTCCAAGGATATGAGAGACCTTCTGGGAGGTAAAGGTGCCAATCTGGCAGAGATGACAAAAATCGGCCTGCCGGTACCTTTCGGATTTACTATTTCTACCGATGCCTGCAAGGATTATCTGAACAAGGGCGGCATGCTGGACGATGAAATCGTTCGGGAAGTGTATGAACACCTGGATGAACTGGAACAGGTAATGGGAAAGAAGTTCGGAGACATCGAGAATCCGCTTCTGGTTTCCGTTCGTTCCGGCGCACCGGTTTCCATGCCGGGAATGATGGACACGATTCTGAACCTGGGATTGAATGACGATTCCGTAAAGGGCTTGGCTGCCAAGACCGGCAACGAGCGTTTTGCTTATGACAGCTACAGACGTTTCATTCAGATGTTCGGTGACGTCGTAATGGAGATTCCGAAGTCCAAATTCGATCAGATCTTTGACGGCCGCAAGAAGGAAGTGGGCGCTGAGTATGACGTTGATTTGAAGACAGAGGATTTGAAAGTCATCATTGAAGGATACAAGGAACTGGTAAAAGCAGAACTGGGCAGAGAGTTCCCACAGAATCCGAAGGATCAGCTGATGGAGGCGATTCAGGCGGTATTCCGTTCCTGGAACAACGAAAGAGCAATTCTGTACAGAAAGCTGAATAACATTTCCGCATCCCTGGGAACGGCAGTAAACGTTCAGTCCATGGTATTCGGAAATACCGGCGAGAATTCCGGTACCGGCGTTGCGTTCACACGAAGCCCGGTGAACGGTGAGAACAAGATCTTCGGTGAGTTCCTGGTAAACGCACAGGGTGAAGACGTTGTAGCGGGTATCCGCACACCGCAGCCGATTGATCAGATGAAGGAATCTTTCCCGGATGTATACGGAAAATTCGAGGACATTGCCAGAATCCTGGAAGACCACTACAAGGATATGCAGGATATGGAGTTCACGGTTGAAGAGGGCAAGCTCTTCATGCTGCAGACCAGAAACGGTAAGAGAACGGCAGAAGCTGCGGTAAAGGTTGCCGTAGATATGGTGAACGAAGAGAAAATCGATAAAGAGACCGCGATCATGAGAATTGCACCGGAGCAGATTGACCAGCTTCTCCACCCGGCATTTGATGCAGAGGAACTGAAGAAGCACACCCCGATCGGAAAGGGTCTTCCGGCATCTCCGGGTGCGGCATGCGGCGAGATCGTATTCAGTGCCGATGATGCAGCCGTTGCAAAGGAGGCCGGCAAGAAGGTTGTTCTGGTTCGTGAAGAGACTTCTCCGGAAGACTTGGCCGGTATGGTTGCAGCGGAAGGTATCCTCACCGCAAGAGGCGGCATGACTTCCCACGCAGCAGTAGTTGCCCGTGGTATGGGTAAGTGCTGCGTAGCCGGATGCCACGACATCACGGTATACGAAGAAGAAAAATACATGGAAATCCACGGCGTGAAGTACCACGAAGGCGATATGATTTCCATCAACGGTACCGACGGCAGCGTATATGCGGCAGAAATCGCAACTAAGGCACCGGAACTGTCCGGCAACTTCGGAACCATCATGAAGTGGGCGGATGAAATCCGCACCATCGGCGTTCGTACCAATGCGGACAATCCGAGAGATGCAAAGCAGGCGGTTCAGTTCGGTGCAGAGGGAATCGGCCTTTGCAGAACCGAGCACATGTTCTTTGAAGAAGAGAGAATTCCAAAGATTCGCCGTATGATTTTGGCAGATACCGAGGAAGAGAGAAGAGAGGCACTGGCAGGTCTCCTTCCGTATCAGAAGGGCGACTTCAAAGGCCTGTATGAGACCATGGCAGGAAAGCCGGTAACCATTCGTCTCCTGGATCCGCCGCTGCATGAATTCCTCCCGAAGAACGAAGAGGATATGAAGGAACTGTCCGAGCAGTTCGGCATTCCGCTGGAGAAAATTAAGACCAAGACCATCGAACTGCACGAGTTCAACCCGATGCTGGGACATAGAGGCTGCCGTCTGGCAGTAACCTATCCGGAAATCGCTGAGATGCAGACAGAGGCAATCATTACCGCTGCACTGGAAGTGAAGAAGGAAACCGGCATCGATATCAAACCGGAAATCATGGTACCGCTGGTAGGCATTCCGAACGAGCTGAAGAATGTAAAGAAGACCATCGACGAGACTGCAGAAAGATGCTTCGAGCAGGCCGGTGAGAGACTGAACTACATGGTGGGAACCATGATTGAGATTCCGAGAGCCGCTCTGGTTGCCGATGAAATCGCAGAAGATGCAGAATTCTTCTCCTTCGGTACCAACGATATGACTCAGATGGGATTCGGCTTCTCCAGAGACGATACCGGAAAGATTATTCGCGAGTACGTGGAGAAGGGTGTTCTGGAAGAAGATCCGTTCCAGGTTCTGGATCAGCGCGGCGTTGGAAAGCTGGTAAAGATGGCTGCAGAGGAAGGCCGGAAGACCCGTCCGAACATCAAGCTGGGAATTTGCGGTGAGCATGGCGGAAACCCGAAGACCATCGATTTCTGCCACAGACTGGGATTGAATTACGTATCCTGCTCGCCATTCCGTGTGCCGATTGCTCGTCTGGCTGCGGCACAGGCTGCCATCCGTAATAAATAAAACTAAGAGTTAAAAAAAGGAGAGTTAAGGGTAGGGTGAAACAGAAATACTGTTTCACCCTATGCTGATGTTATGAATTGGTTGGATCAATTTGAAGACAAGTTTTCTGCCTTCGCAAATATCTGTTATATCATCTTAGGAAATATTATCTATGCGGTGAGCATCAACGTGCTGATTACCCCGATGAGCCTGTATAACGGCGGATTCCTGGGAATGGCACAGCTGCTTCGTCTGTTCTTCGTTAAGGTCCTGCATTTCTCCGGACCTCCGGGAATGGACCTCACCGGTATTATCTACTTTCTTATGAACGTTCCGCTGTTCTACTACGCGTATCGGGCGGTGGGAATTAAATTCTCGATTAAATCTCTGATTTCCATCGGAATGTCGTCCCTCTGTCTGACGCTGGTTCCGGTACCGGCCAAGCCGTTGTTTGACGATTACCTGTCTGCGTGCGTAGTGGCAGGCGTCATTGGCGGCGTGGGTTCCGGAATGATTCTGAGAGGCGGAAGCTCTACCGGCGGTTCGGATATCATCGGTGTATGCATGTCCAAAACTCATCCGAATACCAGTGTGGGAAGAATCAACGTGCTGTTCAACGTGGCGGTATACGGAATCTGTCTGTTGGTGTTCAATATTCAGATTGCCATCTATTCCTTTATCTATACCACTGTTCGCTCCAGCTTCATGGATCGGATGCATACTCAGAACATCAATACTGAGGTGCTGATTTTTACGAAGATAGATGGAATCGATAAGCTCATTACCACGGATATGGGACGCGGTGTTACCAAATGGGAAGGAACCGGATCCTTTACCGAGGAAAACGTGCATATTATGGTGGTTGCCATCACAAAGTACGAAGTCTATCACCTGCAAACTCTGGTGCTGGAAAAAGATCCCCACGCCTTTATCATGCTGAACGATGGTGAACGGGTTGTGGGCAACTTCAAAAAACATTTGGAGTAACAATCCAAGAAATAGATGCAAAAACAAAATGAGACTGGATTATTCCAGTCTCATTTCTATTGTACCGATTCCATCTCCGCATTGAACCTTTGCGAACGAACCGTTTATCAGCGTCATGCACGGCTTCACGTGACCGATATCGCAGTTCCGGATGATTGGAACGTCGAAGCATCGAGTGAGCAGGTCCAGATAATCCTCGTCCGATGAACCGCCGTCGAACATCACCCGGCCAAAGAGAATTCCGGTTGCACCTCGGAAATAGCCGCAGGCCTTCATTTGAAGCATGGTGAGGTACAGGGTTTCCGCATTCATAGCAAAAGGATCGAAGTACCATATAATGCCCTCCGACGCGTAGCGGTCCAAGAATTGATGGGTGCCGTCGTAAGGCGTACCGATCAGCTTTCCGATGCAGTCGATGCATCCTCCGATTAACCTTCCTTCGAAAGATACCGGTGCCTTCTCGCCGTCCATTCGGCTGTCCCAGTACACTTCGCCTTCCAGAATCGGATTGTCGCTGAAATCCTTTTTGTCATCATAGTATTGAAAGGACTCCTGTATTCCAATGTCTCCTTTCAGAACCCGAAGCATCCGTTTCTGAAACGGGTGCAAGGGCTGCCAGTCAAAGGTACCTGCATTGAATCCGTACATAGTGGCAATATCCAAATTGGTGGTGACGGGAAAAAGAAGATTGGTGGGGTCACTGGCACCGATGATCCATTTCGGATTTTCTCGGATTCGTTCCCAATCCACGAAAGGAAGCATTTCCGGTGCGTAGTCCCCGCCGGAAGCGGAGAGAATGGCGGAAATGTTTTTATCCTCGACTAATTCCTGTAATTCTTTGCCGCGTACGGCACCGGAGGCGGAACGCTGGGAATCGGTGCGCACGCCGGCGGTTTCGCGAATATGGTAGCCTTCTCCTTTGAGTACGGAGAGGGATTGTTCAAAGGATTCAATTTTGTGACCTACGCCGGCACTGGGTGCATAGATGCCGATGGTGTCGCCGGGACGGAGAAATTTCGGATAAATCATTTTATTATCTCTCCTGTTCGTTCTGGAATGCGCCTTGCAATCCGTTGGAGAAAAGAATGCCGCAGGTGACGTACATGGAATAAGGGGATTGTACGACGGTTACACCTAAGGATTCTGCCAGCTTAATCAATGCTGGATCCGGCTCGCTTCGTCCGATAAAAATTACACAGGAGATGCCCATTAAGTCTGCTGTGCGTAGAACTTGCGGATTGTATAAAGCTGTAATCAAGATGGACTTGTCATTAGAATAAGCTAACATATGACTCATCATATCCGACGAAAATGCACTGTTCAATTCCAGCTCCGGATCGCTGTTTCCCGTTAATACTTCGGCATCCAGCAGGTTTACCACTTCTTTTAAAACCATAACTTCCTCCTTGCATTTATAGCGCTATCGATAAAATGTTTTTAAGTGACAATTTACTTTATTTAATTATATTCAACTAAATTTCTGTTCATGTATGATTATATGGAATAAATTTAGTTAGAGTTATAACAATTCTTGCAAACTCATTATATAATTGTATAATAAATTATACAAGGTGTATTTGTATGTCAAAACAAGGAGGTATAATTCTGATGAAAGTTTCAAATGTTCCTTTCAAAGGCACAGCGGAACAGGAAGCTGAACTCCGCAAAAGAATTGCAGAGCACAAAGGTGAAAAAGGATCTCTGATGCCAATCATGCAGGCAGCACAGGAGATTTATGGATATTTACCATATCAAGTGCAGAAAATTATTTCAGATGAGACCGGAATCCCAATGGAGAAGATTTACGGCGTGGCGACATTTTACGCACAGTTCTCCATGTCTCCAAAGGGACAGTACGAAGTATCTGTCTGTCTTGGAACCGCATGCTACGTTAAGGGTGCCGGCGAGGTTCTGGAAGAGGTTAAGAAAGAACTGGGAATCGATGACGGTGAATGCACATCGGATGGAAAGTTCTCTCTGGATACCTGCCGTTGTGTGGGAGCCTGCGGACTGGCTCCGGTTATGATTGTAGGTGGCGATGTATACGGAAAGATTACTCCGGATCAGGTTGCCGATATCTTGAAGAAGTATGCATAAACCAGTAATTGAAGACTGCAATGGAGGAAGATAATGAAATCATTAGAAGAACTCAAAGTCATTCGTGACCGGATGCAGAGTCAGATCGGTCCAAGATGCGGAGTGGGAGAAACAGCTCCGGAACATGTAGAAGGTGACGGTCCAGAGAAATTTATTATGGTTTGCGGCGGTACCGGATGTCATTCCGGCCACAGCCAGGAGGTTATGGATCGTTTTGAGAAACTGATTAAGGTAGCCGGCAAGGAAAAGGAATACAAGGTAATTCAGACCGGATGTCAGGGCCTCTGCGCAAAGGGCCCGATCGTAGTAATCCACCCGGGTGCCGTATTCTATGAAGAAGTGAATCCGGACAAAGCAGAAGTCATTTTCCGGGAACACGTGGAAGGCGGAAATGTAGCGTCTAAGTACCTGCTTCGGGAAGAAAATGCCGACGGTACAAATGATGAGGATTTTAAATTCTATAACAGACAGACCCGTATTGCACTTCGGAACTGCGGACTAATCGATCCGGAGAATATCGATGAATATATCGGAAGGGGCGGATATGAAGCGCTGGGACGTTCTCTGACTCAGATGTCCCCGGACGATGTCATTCAGGTAGTACTGGACAGCGGACTGAGAGGCCGCGGCGGTGCCGGATTCCCAACCGGAAAGAAGTGGAAATTCGCTTGCGGCAACAGAGGACAGGTTCAGAAGTACGTATGCTGTAACGCCGACGAAGGAGACCCGGGGGCGTTCATGGACCGTTCCATTCTGGAAGGTGACCCGCACAGCGTGTTGGAAGCAATGGCCATTGCCGGATACGCAATCGGCGCAGATCAGGGTTACATCTACGTTCGTGCAGAATATCCAATCGCCGTAGATCGTCTCCGCATTGCAATTCGTCAGGCAAGAGAATACGGACTGCTGGGCAAGAACCTTTTCGGTACGGATTTCAATTTCGATATCGACCTGAGACTGGGTGCCGGCGCATTCGTTTGCGGTGAAGAAACCGCACTGATGACCTCCATCGAAGGAAACCGTGGAGAGCCTCATACCCGTCCGCCGTTCCCGGCAGTAAAGGGTCTGTTCCAGTCGCCAACCGTTCTGAACAACGTAGAGACATATGCAAATATTCCGGAAATCATCGTAAAGGGTGTGGATTGGTTCCGGTCCATGGGTACCGAAGGCTCAACGGGCACCAAAGTATTCGCTCTGGGCGGTAAGGTAAACAACACCGGTCTGGTAGAAGTTCCGATGGGAACCACACTGAGAGAAGTTATTGAAGAAATCGGCGGCGGCGTGCCAAAGGGCAAGAAGTTCAAGGCCGCACAGACCGGCGGTCCTTCCGGCGGATGTATCCCGGAAAAATATTATGACATTCCAATCGATTACGAAACCCTGAAGAGCATCGGATGCATGATGGGTTCCGGCGGAATGATCGTAATGGACGAAGATAACTGCATGGTAGATATTGCGAAGTTCTTCCTGGAATTCACCGTAAGTGAATCCTGCGGAAAATGTACTCCATGCCGGATCGGTACAAAACGTATGCTGGAAATCCTGACACGGATTACCGAAGGCAAGGGTGAGATGGAAGATCTGAACAAGCTGGAAGAGCTGGCGAAGTACATCCAGGCGAACTCTCTGTGCGGTCTGGGTCAGACTGCACCGAACCCGGTTCTGTCCACTTTGAGATTCTTCCGGGACGAGTATGTAGCGCATATTCAGGACAAGAAGTGTCCGGCCGGCGTATGTAAGGCTCTGTGCACATACGAAATCGATCCGGAGAAGTGTAAGGGATGCACACTGTGCGCAAGAAACTGCCCGGCAGATGCGATTACCGGTTCCGTGAAAGAACCGCATCACATCGATACGGACAAGTGCATCAAGTGTGGAGCATGTATGGATAACTGCCGTTTCGGCGCAGTGGTATTCAAGTAGTGGAGGTTACAGAAATGGGAGATATCAAATTAACAATCGATAATATTGAAGTCACAGTTCCGGAAGGCTCCACTCTTCTGGATGCTGCACATGCAGCCGGAATTGACCTTCCGACTCTGTGCTATCTGAGAGACGTCAACGAAATTGGCGCCTGCAGAGTGTGCCTGTGCGAAGTGGAGGGTGCCAGAGGTCTGGTAACCGCTTGTGCATTCCCGGTAAGTGACGGAATGGTGGCACATACCAATACCGAAAGACTGAGAGACGCCAGAAGAAAGACCCTGCAGCTGATTGTTTCCGATCACAACATGGACTGCCTGGCATGCGTGAGAAATAACAACTGCGAGCTGCAGAAGCTGTGCAAGCGCTACGGCGTGACAGACACGGATTACTATGCCGGAAAGAAGAATTCTTTTAGCGTAGATACCAGCTCCAAATCCATCGTCAGAGACAATAACAAATGTATTCTTTGCAGAAGATGCGTGGGAGCCTGTGAAAACCTTCAGGGAATCGGCGTAATCGGCGCAAACAACCGTGGATTTGATACATACATCGGAAGTACCTTTGACCTTCCGCTTGCAGAGACCAGCTGCGTAAACTGCGGACAGTGCGTGGCAGCTTGCCCGGTAGGCGCCCTCTATGAGAAGGATTCTACCGCTGAGGTTAAGGCTGCACTGGAAGATCCGGATAAGTTCGTTGTCGTTCAGGCAGCACCGTCCGTTCGTGTGGGTCTGGGCGAATGCTTCGGACTTCCGATTGGAACCGTTGTGGAAGGACAGATGTCCGCTGCACTGCACCGTCTGGGATTCGACCGCGTATTTGATACCAACTTCTCGGCAGACCTGACTATCCTGGAAGAGGCTCACGAGCTGATTGATCGTGTTCAGAACGGCGGAGCACTGCCGCTGATTACCTCCTGCTCGCCGGGTTGGGTTAAGTACTGCGAACACTACTATCCGGACCTGCTCCCGAACGTATCCAGCTGCAAATCTCCGCAGCAGATGTTCGGTGCGGTAGTAAAAACATACTACGCGGAAACCATGGGAATTCCGGTAGACAAGATCGTATCGGTATCCGTAATGCCATGTACCGCTAAGAAATTCGAGTGCGACAGACCGGATCAGGATGCGGCAGGCGTACAGGATGTGGATTACTCCCTGACCACCAGAGAGCTGGGCAGCCTGATTAACGAAGCCGGCATCGATTTTGTCAATCTGCCGGAAATGCCGTACGACAGCCCTCTGGGCGACTACACCGGTGCGGGAGTCATCTTCGGTGCAACCGGCGGCGTTATGGAAGCGGCACTGAGAACGGCAGTGGAGACCATTACCGGCGAAGAGCTGGAATGCGTAGAATTTACGGATGTTCGTGGCGTAGAAGGCGTGAAGGAAGCATCCTACAACGTTGGCGGCCTGGAAGTGAACGTGGCAGTAGCTAGCGGTCTGGCCAATGCGAAGAAGGTTCTGGATGCAATCCGTTCCGGCGAGAAGAATTACACATTCGTGGAAATCATGGCATGTCCGGGCGGATGCGTCAACGGCGGCGGACAGCCAATCGTGGATTCCTCTGTCCGAAACTTCGTAGACGTTCGTGCACTTCGTGCAAAGGGACTGTACGAGCTGGACAAGAACAAGCCGCTGCGTAAATCTCACGAGAATCCGGAAGTTATCGAACTGTACAAATCCTACTTCGGTGAACCGGGAAGCGAGAAGGCACACCATATTCTGCACACCAAGTATGTGGAGAGAAAGGTGAACAAGGACTTCTAGAATTCGGTGAAGCGAATTGGATTTTCATAAAAGAATTAAGGGGAAGGGAACTGCGAAAGCGGTTCCCTTTTTTCATCAAAATAACTTGAAACGGTCATTTTCCTGTGATAAGATTTTTCTTGTTATTGTATAAGGAGGGGAATTTTGAGAGTTGCACTTACAACATTATTTATGGCGATGGTGCCGGTCATAGAGCTTCGAGGGGCTATTCCATATGGCGTAGTGGAAGGCCTCAGCGTGAGCCAGGCGTTGATTCTTTCGATTATCGGAAACCTGATTCCGGTTCCGGCGCTGATTATTTTTACCAAGAGAGTGTTTGCGTGGCTGCGAACCAAAAGTGAAGGCTTGAACGCTTTTGTGTGCAAGATGGAAGCGAAGGCGGAATCCAAGAAGGAAACCGTGGAGAAATACGAGTTTTTCGGATTGATGCTGTTGGTGGCGATTCCGTTGCCGGGAACCGGTGCCTGGACGGGCTGCTTGGTGGCGGCCATGATGGAGTTGGATTTCAAGAAGGCCTTCCCGGCGGTGGTTCTGGGAGTTGTCATTGCCGGATTGATCGTATCCTGGCTGACTTTCGGCGTGAAGATGATTGCTTAGGATTTGAAAACAGAAAAGAATATGAAAAGCACTGCCGCAGAGGCAGTGCTTTTTGAGTGGAACATTTTATTCAGGAAGTACCCCTAAATAATTCAAATCAAATGTTTCGTCCAGCGGTGTATCCAGCAGGACGTGATTCATAAAGGAATCCATTTCTGCGGAGGCCGGCATAACGGATTTGTTCAGGGCGTCGAAGAGCTTGACACTGCTGACGGAAGTCCGCCTTTCGTCTCCGTCTCGGTAGATCATATCTCGGCGGCTCCGAATGGCCCTGCTGGGAACGGCAGAAAGAATCCGATAGGCAGCATTCCTTGTGGCGGTATTGGGGCGACTGAACAGGGTCAGTACCCGATTCATAGTTTCTATGGCTTCCTGGGTATTTCGGCGGTTCGTGCTCTCGTAGAATCCGGATATCAGTTCGTCGATTTTTTTAGAGTGGGGGAAAACTCGGTCCAGGTTCACCTTTCGAGGGGATTTGCGGCAGATTCCGAGGATATAGCTGTCGAAGTCCCGTTCAATCTTCGCGTGGGTCTGGCCGGTTTCTTTCATGAATTCCGATACCAGAGGGTGGCATGCGGCGTCCAGAATAAAATGAGTGACGCATCCCAACACGTAACTGTACGTTTCGGGTGATGGGTTCTTTCGGAGGATTCCGGTTGCGCGTTCAAAGAAATCCCTCCCGGCAGAGTGGTGAATCTGACGACCTTCCCGGCCCAAGCGATTGCTGTGCCAAGGGCGATAGAATGCCAAAAAATCCGGACCGTGAAGTCCTATCATGTAGGCGTCGATGCTGGTTGCATTGGAATTGATAATATCTTTCGCATCACCCGGCATTACCCGAATGACTTCTTTTCCAAAATAATAATGGGCGTAATGCGATGGCATAGGAGTCTCCTTTTTTTCAGTGTATTAACATCATTATAGCCGAGATGGAGCAAAACCGCAATAATTCGGCATTTGATGAGACGCGATTAACATTTTTGAACGCTATCGAAGAAGAATTTATTCTTTTTTTATGATGGTGAAATAATAGACATTCTTCTGAATTGACATCAAGGGGTAGAAATATTATAGTAAACGTGAAAACAGAATACTGTTCCAACCAATAGAACACAAAGTTCATAAAAAACCAACCGTCATTCACAAGGAGGATGCGAATGAAAATACTGATTATTAATCCGGGTGGTACCAGCACCAAGATTGCAGTATTTGAAGATAATCAAGAACTCTTCAAAGCGTCAATCGACCATACTGCCGAGGAGCTGAAACCGTACCCACATGTTTTTGACGAATTTGAGTACCGGAAGAACCTGATCGTAAAGACCGTGGAAGAAGCCGGATATTCGATTTCAGACTTCGGCTGTGTTGCCGGAAGAGGCGGTCTGTGCCGGCCGGTAGAGGGCGGTACCTATGCGGTAAACGATCGCATGATTGAAGACTTCAGAAATATAGAATGGAACAGAAAAAAGATATTTCTTTAAGAACGCAAAAATTGTTGGAAAGGCCGGTTCTGATCATGGAGAAAATCAAGTTGAACGTTGAACATTGCAAAGGTTGCTATCTTTGCATTGCCAACTGCAAGCCTGGTGCTTTGAGCGTATCATCGGAGGTGAACGCAAAGGGTTATCTGGTACCGCAGGTGGATTCGGAAAAGTGTGTACAGTGTGGATGTTGCTACACCATGTGCCCAGATCTGGTTTTCGAAATTTTATATGTTGTAAGGAGGAAGCTTTAAGTAATCAAAATCATTGTCGATAGTGGTTAAATGTGTTAAAATATACCCATGGAGGGCATTATTATGAATACATCTAATATCACTAATTACAAACCAAAAGATTTTGCTGAATTATTGGGTGTCTCAGTCAAAACGTTACAACGTTGGGATAGAGAGGGGATTCTGAAAGCAAATCGAACTCCGACTAATAGACGTTATTATACTTATGATCAATATCTTCAGTTTAAGGGCATAAATACTGAAAACGATAATCGTCAGATTGTTATTTATGCCAGAGTATCTACAAGAAATCAAAAAGATGATTTACAAAATCAAGTAACTTTTTTACGTCAGTTTTGCAATGCTAAAGGTATCATTGTAGATCAATGTATTGAAGATTATGGAAGTGGGCTTAACTACAATCGTAAAAAGTGGAATCAATTATTAGATGAAGTAATGGAACAAAAAATCAAAACTATTATAGTTACACATAAAGATAGATTTGTCAGATTTGGCTATGATTGGTTTGAAAAATTCTGTATGAAGTTTAATACAACCATAGTGGTAGTGAATAATGAAGAACTATCACCGCAAGAAGAACTTGTACAGGATATTGTATCTATACTTCACGTTTTTTCTTGTAGATTGTACGGCCTTCGTAAGTATAAAAAACAAATAGAAGGGGATGAGGAAATTGCTAAAGAGCTTCAAAACGGAAATAAATCCGACAGTCGAGCAAAAAATCAAGATTAACAAGACTATCGGCACTTGTAGATACGTCTACAACTTCTATCTCGGTCACAACAAAGCTTTATACGATAAGGGTGAAAAGTTTATGACCGGCAAGAGTTTTAGCGTATGGCTCAATAATGAGTACATTCCTAATAATCCTGATAAAGTATGGATCAAAGAAGCATATTCAAAAGCTGTAAAGAAATCTATTGAAGATGGATGTACTGCATTTACAAGATTTTTTAAACATCAAAGTGCTTTTCCTAATTTCAAAAAGAAAGGTAAGTCTGATGTAAAAATGTATTTCGTAAAGAATAATCCTAAAGATTGTAGATGCGAGAGACATAGGTTAAACATACCCACTTTAGGTTGGATACGCATTAAAGAAAAAGGCTATATACCAACAACAAAAGACGGATGGAAAATTAAAAGCGGTACAGTATCCATCAAAGCAGGTAGATATTATGTGTCAGTTCTTGTAGAAATTCCCGACGCTAAGATTGCTAATAATAGCAATGACGGTATAGGAATTGACTTGGGTTTGAAAGACTTGGCGATTGTTTCTAATGGTAAAACTTATAAAAATATCAATAAGTCAGCAAGAGTTAAAAATTTGGAAAAAAAATTGCGCAGAGAACAAAAAGGTCTCTCACGCAAGTATGAAAATTTAAAGAAAGGAGAGTCCACTCAAAAGAATATACAAAAGCAAAAGCTCAAAGTAC
>OMNT01000939.1_pt1 | contig 29227 bp, 27 predicted proteins | sample 1672551 | NCBI WGS metagenome assembly OMNT01 (sample SAMEA3136698, study PRJEB25190) | human gut metagenome | reverse complement strand
CCCCTTACTGCGTGATAATTAAAATTTAGGAAACCCCTAGTTATTTTAAATTACCAACATAATTTAACACAAAAAAGAGGAGAGTCGTAAGGCTTTCCTCTAAATGGTTTTAAGAATTATTTCTTAGCGAATGGAGATTCGTAATCGTAGATTGTTTCTAGGATAGCTTCCATATCTTTAACCATAGGCATTCTTGGGTTAGCAGGAGTACACTGGTCTTCGTATGCGTTCATAGCGATTCTATGTACTGATTCTTCCCAATCAGCTTTGCTGATGTTCTGTGACTTAACGTTTACAGCACCACCAACTTTTACCCATAACTTTTCAACAGCCTGTGCGAACATTTCAACACCTTCTGCATCAGTCTTTGGATGTAAGCCGATTAATTCTGCTAATTCTCTATATTTCTTATCTGCCTTATAGTCTTCGATCTTTGGCCAGATGTTTAACTTAGTTGGAACTGTACCATTGTATCTGATTACATGTGGTAATAACATACCGTTAGTACGTCCATGAGGAATATGCCATTCTCCACCGATCTTATGAGCTAATGAGTGGTTCATTCCTAAGAATGCGTTAGCGAATGCCATACCTGCGATTGATGCAGCGTTATGCATCTTAATTCTAGCATCAGGATCACCTTCAAGTACTGACTTTTCAAGGTTTTCGAATACTAACTTAACAGCCTGTTTAGCCCAACCATCAGTGAAGTCAGAAGCTAAGATTGAAACATATGCTTCAATAGCATGAGTTAATACGTCGATACCAGTATCAGCAGCGATTCTTGGTGGCATAGACATAGCGAATTCAGGGTCAACAATTGCGATTGTTGGAGTTAAAGCGTAGTCAGTTAATGGATATTTCTTGTTTTCCTTAGTATCAGTGATAACTGCGAATGGAGTTACTTCTGAACCTGTACCTGAAGTAGTTGGGATACATACTAACTTAGCTTTCTTACCAAGTTCTGGGAACTTGAATGCTCTCTTTCTGATATCCATGAATTTCTGCTTGATGTCATCGAAGTTAACTTCTGGATGTTCATACATTAACCACATAACTTTAGCAGCATCCATTGAAGATCCACCACCGATAGCGATGATTGTATCAGGCTGGAAGCTCTTCATGATTTCAAGACCCTTAAGAGTCATATCTAAAGATGGATCTGGTTCAACGTCGATGAATAAGTCAACGTCTACTTTGTTACGTCTTCTTCTGATAACATCTTCGATCTTTCCTACATAACCAAGGTCATACATACCTCTGTCTGTAACGATCATTGCTTTCTTCATTTCCTTCATATCTCTAAGATATCTGATTGAATTTCTTTCGAAATAAATCTTTGGAGGAAGTTTAACCCATTGCATATTGTTGTTACGTCTCCCTATTCTCTTAATATTTAGTAAGTTAATAGCACTTACGTTGTTTGATACTGAGTTATGACCATAAGAACCACAACCAAGTGTTAATGAAGGTAAGAATGCATTGTATACTGAACCGATACCACCGAATGTAGATGGAGCGTTTTCAATAATACGGATAGCTTTGATTCTCTTACCAAATGCTTTAGAAATTTCATGATTAGTAGTATGGATTGCAGCTGAATGTCCTAAACCGTTGAATTCAACAGTCTGAGCAGCCTTTTCAATACCATCTTCAGTAGAGTTTGCTTTGATCATACCTAATACTGGAGAAAGCTTTTCTCTAGTCATTGGTTCGTTAGGACCGATTTCCTTAACTTCGCAAACTAAGATCTGAACATCATCAGGTACTTTGAAACCAGCCTGTTCAGCGATCCAAGTAGCGTTCTTACCTGGAACGATGCTGTTTAATCGAGCTTCATTTACGTTTTCACTGTATGCTGTTGCACCGAACATGAACTGTTCAAGTTTCTTCTTTTCTTCAGCATTACAGAAATGTACATGATAACGACCAAGTTCTTTCTTGAATTCATCATAGATTTCGTGATCTACAACAACTACCTGTTCAGATGCACAAATCATACCGTTATCGAATGATTTTGATAAATAAATATCATTTGCTGCCATTTTGATTTTACAAGACTTTTCTACGTATGCAGGAACGTTACCAGCACCTACACCTAAAGCAGGTTTACCACAAGAGTAAGCAGCCTTAACCATTGCATTACCACCAGTAGCTAAGATAGTAGCAACACCTGGATGATTCATTAATGCACTAGTTGCATACATAGTTTTCATTGGTAACCACTGGATTACGTTCTTAGGAGCACCAGCTTTTACTGCAGCATCTAACATTACCTTAGCAGCCATAACTGAACAGTCATGAGCACCTGGGTGGAATGAGAAGATGATTGGGTTTCTAGTCTTCATAGCAATTAAAGACTTAAAGATAACTGTAGAAGTTGGGTTTGTTACTGGAACGATACCACAAACAACACCAACTGGTTCAGCGATTTCAGTGATACCAGTAAGTGGATCTTCATTAATAATACCTACAGTCTTTGTATGACGCATGTTGTTAGTAACATATTCACAAGCGAATAAGTTCTTAACAGCTTTGTCTTCAAATACACCACGGCCAGTTTCTTTTACTGCAGCTTCTGCAAGAACACCGTGTTTATCAAGACCAGCAACTGACATCTTTGCTACGATGTAGTCAACAGTTTCCTGGTCAAAACCTTCGAATTCATCTAATGCTGTTAATGCGTTATTAACTAACTCATCAATGCAAGCATCAGTCTTTTCTTCTGTCCATTCTTCAACTTTCTTTTCGACTTTCTTATCAGCCATTTTTATATCCTCCATTGACCAAAATATTTCTTATTCATATTTTGTAAGTTCACTATACATGACTTCTTGTGAAAAAACAAGCATACTTTTGTGAAAATTTACACAATTTATAAAATGCATTTACTGTAAACGTTTGCAGTTTAGGGATATCCGATTAGGTATTTTTCTGCTTAGTTTTTATCAAAAATTTAAATTATAATTATTTTTTATAATGATAGATTACTATCACTTTTGTGAACGTTTTCTTTTAAAGTCTTTCACTAAACGTATCTACAGTCTTTAATATCTCTCTTGCAACATTCATCTTATCCTTGAATAAAGCACTCATACTACCAACTGACTTGAATGGATCCTGTAGTAAGACCTTCCTATCTTCAATGAAACCATTCTTCACAATATAATCTACAATCAATTCTACAAAGTGAATCTGTCTAGAATTCAAGTTCTGATCATCTAAGAAACGTGAGAATTCAGCCATAGCCGCTTGTCTATCTAGTCCCACTATTTTTCTAATTAACTTTGTGATAGGTGTATCACCAAAGTGTAATCGATAATCATCTTTACTTCCTAAGTCTATCCACAATAAGTTTTCTAGATGTTTCATTTCATCCGGTGTAATGACTTGATTATGTCTAAGCTTATAGATAGCTTCATCATTTTCATGTGCTTTTAAATAATGTTGGACTTTTTCTTTATAGTTCTCTAATCCTTCATCATTATAGAAAGCATCATTCACCTTTGTTTCAATGATTTCATCAGTAAAGTGTGTATCTATAGGCTTTACTGGATCTTTTTTTGTTAAGTACTTTATAAGTCCTCTAATCTTCTCACGTAATACTTCCAAATCAAAGTAATTGGCAGTTTTCCAATAATCAGGATCTTTGGCACATTTCAAATATTCAGCATTTCTTGCAATATCAGGAGTTGCTTGTTTTTTATAAAGTTCATTTGCAATCGCAACAACATTGTTGATAACTGAAGTAGCGTCATAATGATTGAGATAAGCCATTTCAATCATATACATCTGTCTATCAAAGAATTTAGCTTGTGTATCTTCATCATGAATAACAACAAGTGAAGACAATTCATCTTTAATATAATGTGTATCCATTTCATTGAGATTTCTCCAGTTATCCGGATTTTTATATTGATGTACATACTTCAAACGCAATTTTACATTAAAACTATCTTCATTGAGTGCTTGAATATAGCCTGACATTTCTTTGATCTGTTTGTTGATTTCATCAACATAATCCTGGTCTGTTGCATTCTGTTCAAGTGCATAAAGTATATCTACTCGCAACTTATAAATACGCTGAGAGAGTGATTCTATAATACCTGATTTTTCAGCATTCTTGTTTACTCTGAAATATTCCATATTTCCTAGGTAATCAAATATTAAGAATTCTTTCTTGTCATCTCCTGGACCAAACAAGTCTTTTCTAAGTCTTGTACCTCGTCCAATCATCTGCCAGAATTTTGATTTACTTCTCACCTTTTTGAAGAATACAAGATTCACAATATCCGGTACATCTATTCCTGTATCTAACATATCTACACTAATAGCTACTTGAGGGTAACTATCTGTTTTACCAAAACGTTCTATAGCTTCCTGAGCATATTTTGTATTAAATGTAATAACTTCAGCTAGTTTTCCTTTATATTCAGGATAGAGTACATCAAATCTTTCCTTAATCTTATTGGCATGATTTTGATTGGCAGCGAAGATAATGCTTTTACCTATCTTATCTCCTCCTTCAATCTTAATACCATGTTCCATAAGTTCTCTGATCACAGTATCAATTGTATTTAAATTAAAGATAAACTTATTTAGCTGTGATGACTCAATCGTATCAGTATCAGGGAAAAGTGTATCAAATTCTTCCTTCTCCTCTTCCGATAAATCATCATAGCAAATACCTTCTTCTAAGAACTTTAGTTTTATTTCATAAGAATGGTAACTGACCAAATATTTATCTTTTACAGCTTTTTCATATTCATAAGCATATGTAGGAACACCTGTTTCTAAGTCAAATATAGAATATGTATTAGCCCCAATACTATCTTTAGGTGTTGCAGTCAAACCTATAAGTAAAGCATCAAAGTAATCAAATATATCTTTATACCTGTTATATATACTACGATGACTTTCATCAAGAATAATAAGATCAAAGTGTCCTGGTGTGAATAAACGATTTCCATCTTTTCTTCTTGTTTCATCAATCGCATTCATCATTGTAGGATATGTACTAAAGATCATTCTTGATACTTCTGGATCATCTTTATTTTCACATAGATTACATGTAGTCAAAGAAGGCAGAAGGTTTACAAAGCTTTTCTTAGCCTGTCTTACTAATGCAGTACGATCGGCAAGGAATAAAATATTCTTTGCCCAATCTGCTTTAGTCAATACATCTACTAAACTAATCGCTACACGTGTTTTACCACTCCCTGTTGCCATAACAAGTAAAGCTTTACGGCTTCCTTTTTCAAAGTCTTCACATGTTCTTACAATGGCTTCTTTCTGGTAATAACGGTTTGTGATGGCATCTTGTATAACAGGTTTAGAAATACTTCTACGAGTATCTCTTCTATCAATAAGTAACTGTATCTCATCCTGTGAGAAGATAGAAGAAATCCTTCTATCTGGATACATCATGTCATCCCAGATATATGTTTCATAACCATTTGTATAGAATATGACAGGTCTTAGACCATATTCCTTTTCAATGCAATCTGCATAAAGCTTAGCCTGATTACGTCCAATACGAGGATTTGCACTTGTTTTTTTAGCTTCTATAACAGCAATAATCTTTCCAGTTCTACCACGTAAAATATAATCTACATAACCATCTTGAGACTCTGTTGGCATATGATGTACAGGGAATTCTACTTGTACATTTGTATCAAAGTCCCATCCTGCTTCCTTAAGTTGCAGATCAATAACAAGTTTTCTTGTCTGCCATTCAAGAGCATTATTAACATCAATATACTCAACAGCTTTCTCTTCTTTTCTCTTAGCAGCACCTTGTTTTCTTAATTCCACATTTTCAGCAATAACTCTAGCAAGTTCTTCTTTTTGTTTTGCTTCTTTTTCTTTTTGTTTAGTAAGAATCTCTCTGATCTGTTCTTTAAGATCCTTATTCACAAACATATGTGTTTGATCAGGTAACTTAGCAGGATCAAATTTAGGTAACTGTTCCTGGTAATTTATTCCATATGAATAATTAATCCAGCTAATAAGTCTATAGAGATTATTCAAAGCAAGTACTGCTTCTTCTCTATTCACCTTAGCATTTGTATGCGTTGCATAGTTACCCAATTTAACTATATATTTAATACCTTCATAAACATCATTAGGAACAATTTGTTTAAATGTGTATTCATTGACTAAAGCACTTAGATTATCTCTATATGGCATCTGTAAGTCTATATCGTTCTTATACATGTAATGAACTGCTTGTTCTAATGCACGTCTTGTAAGCATTGCACAGGATGAAGGTGATACCATAAGTCCTTTTTCTGCTTCTATACATATTTCAGCAAAGTCCTGAAATTCTGTTTTTTTCTTTAAAAATGTAAAGTTCAATAGTACCATCTCCTCTTTGTTTCTATTATATCCTAAAAAAGAACTTTGTTGGGAATAATTGTGGTTACATTATCTATTTAACTTAGAGAATGGTATACTTTAGTTATATTCTATGGAGGTAGTTTTATGGATTCAATTAAACATAATGAAATGAATGAATTATTGGAATTACTTGAGAAGTCTGAAGAGGATGTTAGAAACGGTAGAGTAGCACCTATAGAGGATACTTTTAAAGAACTAAGAGATATGTTAGGTAGTAGTGATTAGCAGCTAAGGCTGCTTTTTTTAGTGGTTAAAAGATTATGGATTTTAGGAGTAATAATGAGTGGTTACTGAGAAGCCTTGATTTATCGATTTGTTTTACAAATTTTTCAAACCTATTTTGCTCGTATAATGAAGCAGCAGGAATATAAATGTTTTTCAAATCATCACTTGATATTCCTAAAATTGTTGCACCCTTCTTTATACTGTCAAAATAAGACTGATATGTATCTAATATATATTTTATATATAGCTTATTATATTTTGATTCATCTAAATCAATAATAGCCACAATATCTTGATTAGTACACATTTCAACCTGATTTATAGATGATTTTCCAACACCTACTCTAGTTCCAAACAGTATACTACCCGATGGAATTATTTTTGTAGAACTATTATCAACTGCTTCTTGTGTGATAAATGCCTTTGCTGTAGTTCCATCTATATAATTTGGTCCAAGTGAAACTGTAGAAATCCAAGGAATCGTACCATTATAATACTCTGCATGTTTTGTGGATGGCGTTCCCCCAGTAACCGTATTACATATATCTTTTAGTTGTTTATCACTATGTTTTTTTGCATCCTGAACATCCCCAAACATCTCCACAAATCGGGCTTTGATAAGCTCATCTAATAAATCTAGCTCTCGATTATAGCTTTCAATAATTCGATTAAGAGAAGAAACTTTATACGATATTTCTTTTTGCTCTTCAAATGATCTTTCTGGTATAGAAAACGAATTAATATGTTCATTTTTAATATTATTTATATTTGCCCCATTTGCAAATTGTGAGATATGAAATCTATAGTATTTACTTTGAAAAAAAGCACTTAAATAACTACCCAAAATATTCCTTGGCCTTATCACTTTACAAAATGCACCAAAAGTACACTCAATATTCCCATTAAAAGATGCAGCTTTTCCAACTAAATTTTTACTACCACTTGATGCACAAATTAAAATATCATTTTCTCTAAGTATTTGCGTTTCTGATACTTTAGATTTATCTACATAGACAACATCTTCAAAATTGATTTTTCCTTCATCAATATTATTGGCTCTTAAAAGAATTATAGAGTTTTCATTTAAACTATCATGCAAATCTGACGGTTTATATGATACTCCTCTTATTTGCGTTATATAGTTAACAATATTTCCTTCCACTATACCCTACAAATGCAGATTTGCACTTAACTATAAACCAGGATTTATAGAGCCCTTTACCATCTCAATTTTTCACTCTATTAAGCCACAAACTTTCTGTGCGACTCCTTTACATTATTCTAATTAACCATTGCATAATGCATAGTCGTATCTATCTGTGAATGACCTAATAAACTCTGTACCTGTTCAATAGGCATTCCCTTATCTATAGCTCTAGTAGCTACTGTTCTTCTAAACTTATGTGGATGTACTCTATGTATACCTAAACGTCTACCTAAATTCCTTAATCTTATCTCTACACCACTAATTTGTAACCTATTAAAAGGTTTATCTAAAGAGACGAATAATGCTGGATTATCATCTGTTCGGCTCTTTAGATAATTCTTTAAGTGTATTTTTGTTCTTGCATCAAAGTATACAGGTCTTTCTTTATTTCCCTTACCAAACACAACACATTCTCTATTCTCGAAATCTATGTCTTCTATATTGATATTCACTAGTTCTCCTACTCTCATACCTGTAGAAGCCAACAAATCAATAATAGCTAAATCTCTTAAATTATCACAACTATCTCTTAAACACTCTAAAGACTCATCAGATAAAGTTTCTTTAATCACCTTATCTGTTTTTATCTTATGAATCCTCTTCATAGGACTCTTAAGAATATAGTTTTCTTCTTCTAGCCAAGAGAAAAAACTACTTAGATTTCTTCTAATATTATCAATACTTACCTTAGAACAATTGTTTATCTTCTGATAATCAGTGAGATATGTTCTTAAATGATCTGTAGTCATATGTGTAAAATGTATATCTGTTCTATTCTCCAACATCACTAAAGTAGACTTATAGTATTGAGTTGTTCTTTTTGAACATCCTTCTATCTCTTTAGATGCAATAAACTTGTCTATGAGTTCCATATTAGAATATTCAAAAATATCCTGAATACTATCTTCTTGCATAATAAAAGTTACGTTATCCAGACAAGACTTTAATGTTCTATGTAACATTTCCATCTGTGCATTGTCTAGATAACGTAACAATTTCTGTTCAATTTCTTTAATAATAGTTTCTTTCATGTTGATAACCTCCGTTACCAACATCATCTACACCCTTATTAAATAAATTTATTCAATTATATTAACCAAAATACTCTTGCATTAAGCTATCAAATAGTTCTTGTGATGCTTCTAATGACTTCTGTATACGAGACCTTGATTTATCGATTTCTTGTACGAATGATGCGAACTGGTTCTGGAGTTCTAGAGGGGGACATATGAATTTAAATGCTTTTACTTCATTCATAGAAGGCATATTTGCAATTCCACTTCCTCTACTGATACCAAACAACATATCTTGTATTTCCTTACAGCGAAACTGATATATAAAAAATTGATTATTCATAATATCTTTATTCAAAGAAATCTTTAATAATGCTTGATTTATTATTCCTTCTTTTGCCCCCATAGGCACCTCTGCAATTCGACCAAGCGTTCCTGAACAACTTATAATCAAATCGCCTGGGACAACCTTAAAACCAATCATACTTTCGTACTTTTCTGGACTAACATAGTACTTTGCATATTCAAAATCTTCATGAATTGCGTGTCTCTGTTCATATACCATATAACCATCTTCTAAGAAATCCTCTTTTTTTAAAGCTCCTCCAAAAGGGCCACGCTTTATTGAATTTTTATCACTTGAAACTATATCCGGTAATGTTTTCATATCAAATTTCTTATCATATATTGTTCCAAACATCTCCACAAATCGGGCTTTGACCAATTCATCAAACAATTTTAACACTTTCTTATTTTTTCGTATCACTAATTCTAAAATTGACAATTGTTTTGATATACGCTGTTGATCTTCCATGCAAGGTAAGTTAAGTTTCAAACCGTTTAATTCTTTAGCTGACAAATGCTTCACTGTTACAAATGATGTTTTACTTTCAATAAGTTTTAAAGCTCTTTTTAAATAAAACCTTAAATAGTCTTCATTTACATTACTATTAGCAATTATTCTGCAAACTCGCTGATTTAATAATGCATCTTCTGAATTCCAGCGTGCAATATTAAATTCGCCATCCATCCCAACTAAAAGATCACCTTTATGAACTATGTATTCAGAAGAAAACTCACCAGTATAATACGTTTGAGTAAACCCACGTTTCACATCTCTTATTCGAATCAAAGGACTAAATGAATCATCTTCTGTAAACTTTTTTGAATCAAACGCAAATCCACATTGAACTTTACATATTTCTTTTAATTCAGTCACCTGTATTCCCTACAAATGCAGATTTATCACCCACATTTTTCTCCTTTCTAGTCCTTCAATAAAGACTTTAATTCCTCAATACTCTCTTCTATCTCTTTATTAAGTGCTTCAATATCACCTAATATCTCATGAGTAGGACGATACTCAACCTTCTCATAAACAATCTCTTTATATTTATTAATAGAAAGATCATAATCATTCTCTGCAATCTCTTCCTTAGGTACAAAGAAACTCTGTTCTGTTCTCTTTCTATCCTTCTCTTCATCTAAATGTTCATATCTATGAATAATATCTGGAATATCATTCTCTTCTACTGGTGAACGCTTATCATCTAATGAAAGACCATCAGCTTTCATATCATAGAACCAGACATTATCAGTACCACCTGTCGTAGTCTTAGTAAAGACTAATATAGCTGTAGATACACCTGCATAAGGTTTAAATACACCACTAGGCATAGAAATAACTGCATGTAACTGGTTATTCTCTACTAGTTCTTTTCTAATACTCTTATGCGCTTTACTAGAACCAAATAATACACCATCAGGTACGATACATGCACATCTACCACCAACCTGTAATGAACGTAAGAATAACGCAATAAATAACAATTCTGTCTTCTTAGTCTTACATACAGATAATAAGTTTTCTGCGACTACCTCATAGTCTAATGACCCCTTGAATGGCGGATTTGCAAGGATTAAAGAGTACTTATTCTCATCAATATTCTGTTGTGAAAGACTATCTCTATATTCTATTTGTGGATTATCCACATAATGAGAAATAAGGTTCATAGCCCCAATTCTAAGCATTGTAGAATCCATATCAAAACCATTAAACATTTTATTATTAAAGTGTTCTTTAAGTTTGTCATCCAAGAATAGTTCTTCATGTTTATCTCTTAAATATTTTTCAGCACCAATAAGGAACCCTGCAGTACCCATTGCCGGATCACAAATTGTATCTGTAGGTACAGGTTTTACAAGATTTACCATCATATCAATGATATGTCTAGGTGTTCTAAACTGTCCATTTGTACCAGAATTACTAAGCTTCTTTAATAGGTGTTCATATAAGTCACCTTTTATATCTGCTTCTTCTGTATTGAGTCCTTCTATTCCTGTGACTACTTTCTGTAATAGGTTTGGTGTAGGAATCTTAAAGATTGCATCTCTCATAAATCTAGCATAAGAAGATTCACCATCACCTTTTAAATTCTTAATGAATGGGAATAATTCATTACTCATAATGTCATACATCTTATCAGCACTACCAATATCCTTAAAATGATGCCATCTTAGATATGGTTTATCTTTAGGGAATAAACCAACATAATCGATTCCGAATAGCTCAGCATCTGCTTCTTTCTTTGTTTCTACTTCATCTAATTGTTTCATAAACATAAGATAAGTGAATTGTTCAATGACATCTAAAGAGTTAGTAATACCACCTGTCCAGAACGACTCCCATATCTTATCTACCTTATTTTTTAATTCTCCTGTCAACATAGTGTTCTCCTTATCTTTTGTCATTATAGCATAGTTCACTTCATTAAAAAAAGAACAACTCATACCCGAGCTGTTCTCTTACTATTTGTTACTTTGTGTTTTATACTTAATCTTCTTATACTCATCAGATGCTGGTAATCTTTTTTCACATCATTGTAAGTTGATGAAGTGGGAGATTAACCATATTTATATTGCTTATCCAAAAAATCGAATTTGACGCCTATTAAAACTCTCCTTCTTTATATGCTCTAGCAATCACATAAGAAGGTTCATAAAAAGCACCATTTGTATAACTATCAATAGTATTACAGATTTCATCGTTATAGACGCGAATAATACCTGATACATAATCTTCATTAGATACTGAAGTGTCTACAATAAGACGTGAATAAACCTTTCCCATATCCATAGCTGTTGGAATAATAGTGCATAACTCACTATCTACATCTTCTATATTAAATTTGCCTTGCTTTAATCCATAATCTTTGATCCAATCATCTGCAACTTTATCTGGATTCTCACAATGTAGTACACTTGCAACACTAATCAAATGATACAAGTTATCATAACCTATAGTATTGACCACATACTTATTTCTTTGACGTATTTTACGTGCTACAAGCTCAATTATAAAACACATAAACAATAAATCATTTTCAGTTATCTCTTCATCTTCAAAGTATTTATTAATCATAGTGAATAACTCCTTTCAAAACAAAGTTGTTTCAAAGATTCTTCTGTACAAAATACAATCTGATGTGTAGGATACTTGAACTTTACTAGTTCCCAGAATGCTTCTCTAGTAATTAACCCTCGCACAAAATCATCCACATAATTCCAAATAGTATCATCTGCCATAGGACCTTCTACACAATCATAATTATGTGTCTTACCTCTTCTACAATCCACTATAAAATCTAACCATTCATCTGTCATTTCATTAAATACTAATGTATTTAATGAATTATCCTTAGTATAGCTATATACATTCACTACATGTCCATGCTTTTTAGTCAATGCCCAACGCTTAGCTTGTTTTTCTAAATTTGTACAGTAAAAGCCATACCCAAAATCCCTATAAAAACCATCTGTAATAATTTTTGGCTGATCTACAATCACACTACTTCCACGAAATAATTCCATTAGTAACCATCCCTTCTTTAAGTCACATACTTTATATGAGGGTCTTTTACATTATTCTGATTAACCGTTACATAATGCATAGTTGTGTCCATCAAAGAATGTCCTAATAAGTTCCGTACCTGTTCAATAGGCATTCCCTACCTATAGAAGCTGATTTACATAAAATAAGTGAATTGTTCTATGACATCTAAAGGATTAGTGATTCCTCCTGTCAACATAATGTTCTTCTTATCTTCTGATATTTTAACATAGTTCACTTCAGTAAAAAAAGAACAACCCTTTCGGGTTGTCTTATGACTTCTTGCTCACGGCATATTAAAAATTATAGTAAGAATACAATCCTATTAATCCTAGAACTAATAGGATCAACAAAATTGAAAGAATTATCTTTTTTGTTTTTAAATTCATGCTAATCTCTCATTCTTATAGTTTCTTTAATGTTTCTTCTACATCATCTAGAATCTGACTAAACTTAGTTAAAGCTCTAGATACTGGTTCTGGTGTACTAAAATCTACACCTGCATGCTTTAATTCATCTAATGGATAAGCACTACCACCCATTGATAAGAATTCTAAGTATTTCTTTACAGCACCTTCTTCATTATTAAGAATTGCTTCACTTAGAGCAACTGCTGCACAATAGCTTGTTGCATACTTATATACATAGAATGGTCTATAGAAATGAGGAATTCTAGCCCATTCATACTGTACTTCATCATCAATGACGAGATCTTCACCAAAATAATCTTTGATCAAGTTCTTATATAATGTATTCATGCTTGCCGCAGTGATGGCTTCTCCTCTTTCAGCCATGGCATGTGCATCTCTTTCAAATTCTGCAAACATTGTCTGACGATAAACTGTTCCCTTGAAACCTTCTAGATAATGGTTTAATAAAGCCAAACGTTCTTTAGGTTCAGTTGTCTTCTGTAATAACTGTTCTACAAGTAAGTTTTCATTGACTGTAGAAGCGACTTCAGCCACAAAGAGTGTATAGTCTGCATTCTGTGGTGTCTGTGTATGGTTAGAAAGCCATGTATGCTGTGAATGACCCATTTCATGAGCAATTGTACTGACACTATCTAATGTACCTGTAAAGCTTGTTAGAATGTATGGATTAGAGTCATAAGTACCACTAGAGAAAGCTCCACCACGTTTACCATTATTAGGATAAACATCAATCCATCTATCCTTATAAGCCTGTTTTACTCTATTGACATAGTCTTCACCAAGTGGTGTGACTGCATCTAATACCATCTGCTGTGCTTCTTCATAAGTATATGACTTAGATGATCCTGCAACTAAAGGTGTATAAACATCATAATAGTGTAGTTCATCTAAACCAAGCATCTGTTTTCTTAAACGTACATAACGATACATTTCAGGCATGAACTTTCTTACTGTATCTACTAAACTATCATACACTACTCCAGGTACATGTTCATAAGCCATGCTCATTGCGCGTGAAGACTCATAATGTCTCACCTGTGCTTCTGCCACTGCTTCTTTAATACATGCATTATATGTAGAGGCAAAGGTATTAATATGCTGCTTAAATCCTTTATAGAAAGACTTGAAGGCATTTAATCTAAGTGTACGGTCTTCACTCATCTGTAAAAGAATATAGTTAGACTGATTAAGTTCATGTACTTCACCATTTGAATCAGTCACTGATTCAAATGTCATATCAGCATCCTGTAAGCTTTCAGAGATCTTACTAGGAGCCCCTAATGTTTCTGTAAAGGCAGCAAGAAGTGCTTCTTCTTTTGCGCTTAATACATGAGGTTTCTGATCTAATAGCTTCTGCATATTGAATGCATATGGTAATAAATCATCTGAATGTACAATTGATTCTAAAACTTCTTCATCAAGTGATAGGATTTCTGGTTCAGCAAAGCTGATTGCTGTTGCGTAAGCTGTATAGACCTGATACGCTTTTGCTTCCATTGCCTGTGCGTCACTATCTCTTGTATCTTCACAGTTTCTAAGTGATGCATAACAATAGAAATCAGATAACTTTCTACCTAGATGTGTATCAAAATCAAAGAATTCTCTGATTGTTTTCGCATTATTGAGTTTACCCTGGTATTCAGGTAGTTTCTTAATCATATCATTAAGTTCAGGTAATGCGTTATTCCATTCTTCATCATTTTTAAAAAGTGTTGAGAGGTCCCACATATATTGTGGATCCATATCTTTACGTTCTTTCATTGTTTCTGACATAATACTACTCCTTTCAATGAGTTAGTTATAGTATACCACTAATTGTATTTAATACATAAAAAAAGATGATTCACTAGGAATCATCTCTTAAATAATTAGTCGTTTAAAGCTTCAATCATAGCTACGTATGATTCAACCTGTAATGATGCTCCACCAACTAAAGCACCATCGATGTTTGGCTGTTCAAGTAAAGCTTTTAATGTAGCAGGCTTTACAGATCCTCCGTACTGAATTCTTACTTTTTCAGCAACGTCCTGACCATAAAGTTCAGCAACTACACCTCTAATGTAACCACAAACGTCTTCTGCGATTTCATTAGTTGCAGTCTTACCAGTTCCGATAGCCCAGATTGGTTCATAAGCGATAACTACTCTTTCAGCAGCTTCAGCTGTAACATCCTTGAATGCAGCAACAACCTGAGTCTTAACTACATCATGAGTCTTTCCAGCTTCATATTCTTCTAAAGATTCACCAACACAAACGATTGGAGTCATACCGTTGTTTAATACCTGAAGCATCTTTAAGTTAACAGTTTCATCAGTTTCACCGAAGTACTGTCTTCTTTCAGAATGTCCTAAGATAACCCATTCAACACCGATTTCTTTTAACATTCCAACGCTTACTTCACCAGTATAAGCACCACTGTCTTTGAAATGGCAGTTTTCAGCAGCAACGATTAAGTTCTTTGCGCCTTCTTTAGCAGTTGCTAAATCTAAGAAAGGAGTAGCGATACCCCAATCAGCTTTATCAGTTACTTTACCATCAACAGCAGCAACAAATTCCTTTGTTTCTGCGATGCCATGGTTCATTTTCCAGTTTCCTACAATAATTGGTTTTCTCATTTTAAATTATATCTCCTCGAAAAATTATTTATCGTTGATAGCAGCGATACCTGGTAATACTTTACCTTCCATATATTCTAATGATGCTCCTCCACCAGTAGAAATATGAGATACCTTATCAGCGAATCCTAACTGCTTAACAGCAGCTGCAGAGTCACCACCACCGATGATAGTGTTAGCACCTTCAAGGTTAGCTAACATGCTACATACAGCTTTAGTACCTTCTGCGAACTTAGGCATTTCGAATACACCCATAGGGCCATTCCAGATAACTGTCTTAGCACCTTCAAGTTCTTTAGCGAATAATTCAACAGTCTTAGGACCAATATCAAGACCCATGTATCCTTCAGGTACATCTTCACCAACAACCTTGATATCTCCATCTTCACCAAACTTACTGCTTACTACAGAGTCGATTGGAAGGATTAACTTATCTCCACCCTTTTCGATGAATGACTTAGCTAATTCTACCTTATCTTCTTCAACTAATGAAGAACCAACTGTATGTCCCTGAGCTTTAGCGAAAGTATAGCACATACCACCACCGATAATGATCTTATCAGCAATGTTTAATAAGTTTTCAATTACACCGATCTTAGAAGATACTTTAGAACCACCTAAGATAGCTACTAAAGGTCTTTCTGGATCAGATACAGCCTTACCAATATAAGCGATTTCCTTTTCTACTAAGAAACCTGCAACTGCTGGTAAATGAGCAGCAATTCCTACAGTTGAAGCATGAGCTCTATGAACTGAACCGAATGCATCTTCTACGAATACATCACCAAGTGATGCCCAGTAAGCACCTAATTCAGGATCGTTCTTAGTTTCGCCAGCTTCATAACGAGTGTTCTGAACTAAGATAACCTGTCCGTTTTCAGCGTTCTTAACTGCTTCTTCAAGTTCAGCACCGCGAGTAGCGTTTACGAACTTAACATCTCTTCCTAATAATTCAGCAAGTTTAGGAGCAACAACAGCCATATCGTTCTTAGCTTTGTCTTCTTCCTTCTTGATCTTACCTAAGTGAGAGAAAAGTACAACAGCCTTTGGGTTGTGATCTAATAAGTAGTTGATTGTTGGTAATGCAGCAACAACTCTGTTATCGTCTGTAATTTCTCCTGTGTCTTTGTCTCTTGGTACATTGAAATCTACACGTACAAGAACTGTCTTGCCTGCGACATCAATATCTCTAATTGTTAATTTATCCATTAATTATCATCCTCCTACGACGAATTATAGCACAATTAAATATTTATATACAATCAAAAATACTATTCTTACCAATTATCTGTTTACAGATGAAGCAATTTTATGGTATGTCCATCTTTTTCCTCTAATGGCAACGCTTAACGTCATGATATTTTCAGGTAAAGCCATACCACACCATCCAGCATCACCGATATGCTGAATGTCTACACCACATCTTTTATTCACAATCGCGATTTCTCTGACTGTTTCAGTATCTGCACCTTCCTGGCTTGTACCGATTGCAGATAGTGCTAAAGCATTATGTGCATGAATATATTCACATGCTTTAGTCACTGTTGCTTCAGATAATCCTGGTACTGTATTTACAGCTGGCATTAAGATCACATCAGCACCTGCATCAATGAATTCCTTAATAGCTTCTAAGTCTACAACTGGTTCATTAACACCTGCACCATGCATCTTACCAGCAATAATTAAGCCCTTGAAATATTTCTTAGCTTCCTTAATTGCAGCTGCAATAGAATGATTAGACACACCAACACCTGGGTTACCTGTTAAACAGATGAAGTTGAATCCTAATTTCTGTGCTTTCTTAAATGTTTCTGCAGTTGCCTGTCTACCAGATGCGATTGTCTGTCTTTCTTCAAGCATATCAGCATCTAAGTCTACTGGTTCAAGGTTACATCCTACTGGTCTACCAATTAATTCCTGTAACTTCTTAACTGGTTCATCACATTCTGGCAAACCATTGATCACTGGATTATTGCAATCAAATACATTTAAAAGAACCATATCACTACCAAAAGAAACAGCGAGTTCCGCATTCGTTAAGTCTCCTAATAATGGTGGAATAGCCACAACTGTTTCAGTCATGACAGTTCTTCCTTCACATGCAAGAATAGACTGTTTTAATTCTTCTCCATTCATTGCAAGCATTTCACTTGTTGTACAATTCAATAATCTTTTCATATATTATTCCTCCGTAATTGCTTACATTATACTACATCTAAACGGAGAATTCTTCTATATAATATTTAATTTTTGTAGGGCTTTGAAAATGCCATCTTGATTATTGGTACTTGTTACGTCTTTTGCGATATTTTTAATATCATCAGGCGCATTTCCCATCGCAATACCTATTCCTACACTCTCTAACATCTCTTTATCATTATAGTTATCACCAAAAGCAACAATATCCTGTTTATTAATAGAATAATAATCACATAGATGATTAATAGCATCTGCTTTAGTGACTCCTTCATTCATGATTTCTATTAAGATATCTGAAGAGCAAGCAATAGAACAATGAGGAAATCTTTCTTTTAAGTTTTTTTCTATCTCTTTTGTATAAAGAGGATTACACATACATAATAACTTATGTATTTTTCTAGAAGAATCTAAAGAAGAAAGTGTACCTTTCTGTGCTTCTGCTTTGACTATACGTTCTTCTCTTAATACACGAGGATCATCTTTATCCTCTACTAACCAATCATGTAATGCATAAATATTAATAGTACAATCAAACTTCTTTTCTTTAATAAAAGTAATGACTTCTTCTGTCTGTTTATAGTTCATCCCATTTTCATATAATACCTGTCCCTTTTCATTTAAGATGAGTCCTCCACTAAAACAGATCATAGGACAAACAATATCATTCTCTTTCAGTATTGGATATATACCTTCTGGACTTCGTGCAGAGACAGGTAAAAAAGGAATATCTAAAGATTTAATAGCGTCTCTTGTTTTAGGACTCATATGATGGTCATCTGTAAGTAATGTGCCATCAATATCACTTAATATACATTGATACATATTGTTACCTCCAAAAAAATGAGCATCACAATCAGTGATGCTCATATAACTAAATTTATAAGTTGATAGGATTATTGAATTAAATCTAATATCTTATTGACGTTGTTTCTACCATTTCTAATTCCAAGCCCAATGATCACAGATATGATTACACAAAGCACCATACCAACAATACCTACGATTCTTGTTATAAGAGATGTAGGTCCAAATAAAATGAACGCAAGGAATAATGAGGAAAAAATGATTGAACACTTTAGCCATCTCTTTAAGTTGTTAAGCATCTTAGTTTGATATTTTACTTCTTCTACATAATGTAATTTAAGCTCTTTATTCATGATAGAACGCTCCTTTGTATTAGTATTTTAATCCAGGGTTGAAGAATCCAATAACAACACCTACGAAAGCAACAACTACAAGTAATAACATTACTTTGATAGGAGACATTTTCTTCTTAGCTAATAGATACCAGCAAAGAATAACGAATGCTGCTGTTAAGAATCCAGGATATACACCATCTAATGTTTTCTGTAATTCTAAGAAAGGCTTAGTTGCACCAGCTGCAGTCATTGTGAATGAAGTTTTAATACTTACCCAAGTAGCTGCAACAGCACCAATAACGATACCACCAAGCATTGTGATAGATTCTCTTAGTGCTTCACCCTGAGGACCTACTAAGAAGTCTACGGCTTTACCACCAAGTTCATAACCTTTGAAGTATAAGAACTTCATTCCAAAGTATGCGAATAAGTTCCATACGATGATATAGAAGATAGCACCAAGAGGAGAACCTCCAGTACTCATACCTAAAGCGATACCTAATAAGATAGGAATAACAGTACCTACTACTAATGAGTCACCAATACCAGCGATTGGACCCATTAAACCAGCACGTAAACCATTGATTGTTTCGTCATCTACGTCCTGAGCACCGTTTGCACGTGCTTCTTCAAGACCAGCAGTAACACCAACGATAACAGTACCTAACTGAGGTTCAGTGTTAAAGAAAGCTGTATATGTTTTTAAAGCTTTTGCCTGATCTTCTTTTTTGTCATATAACTCTTCGATAATTGGTAACATTGATGTTAAATAACCAAAAGTCTGCATATGTTCCTGTGAGAAACATGTAAGGTTACCATAGTACCAATGATGGAATGATTTTGATAGAGTTTTCTTTGAAATCTTCTTTTCCATTTTAGATATCCTCCTCGTCATCATCATCTAAATCATCTGCAGCAACAACAGCTGGTTTTGATAAAGAAAGCATTTTAATTTTATAATTGATTAAAGCGAATAATGCAGCAACTAATGTTGCAGATACTAAGTTAATGCCAAGTGAAGCAGCTAAAGTGAAACCAAAGAAGAATGGGATGAAATCTACTGCTTTAGTTACAATCTGTTTTAATAAGATAGCAATTCCGACACATGGTAATAATGAACCAACAGTGAATAAAGTCTTCATAGCAAGACCATCCATTGGTAAGTAAGTCTTGATTAAGTCAACCATTGGTGCACCCATTTTACACATGATTAATGTTGGAATGAATGAACAAATGATATGTGAGATCCAAGGAAGTACCCAGTCAACTGTGTATAATTTCTTGAAATCACCTTTTTCAACTGCAGTCCAGCCAATATGCTGCCATGCTAAGTTGATAGTAGCTGTTCCATAGAATAATACTGTACCTAATGTACCAACCATTGAACCGAATGAAGTAGCAAGACCCTGAGCTTCTCTTGAAGCAGGATTTAAACCATAAGAATGAACCGCAATCATTGCTAGTGGGATACCAATGTAGCTGACAGCACGAACGTCTGCAGATACTGTTCCACCAGGAGTAACTAATGCGATATAAACTAACTGCATAGCGATACCAACAAGAATACCTGTCTTTAAATCGCCTAAGATAAGACCACAAATTAAACCACCAACTAAAGGTCTACCTAAAGTGTAGTTACCAATAGAAGTACCACCTAAACCTGGCATACTTGATAAACAAGCAAATAGGCCAAGTAGGGCAGCTTGAAACCAACTAATTTCCATAATTTTTTTCTCCCTTAAATATAATATTTGTTAATAACCAAATTTACCTTTGAAATCATCCCATGTACCGATTGAGACATCTGGTAGTAAGGCAAATTTGATTTTATAACCTGCTTTAGAAATTCTTTCGAATGCATCTGCTTCTTCCTGAGTAATAGACTGGTTATTACCAAGCTTTACAGCGCCTTCACGGTCATTACAAGGACCAACAATAACTGTATCAATACCACACTTGAATCCCTGATCTACTAAGATTGTAGCCATATCAACAGGGTTCTTAGTGATTAAGAAATACTGAGTATCAGAGTCTAATACCTTCTGAGATTTCTTAGCGAAAGCATCAAGTGTCCAGACAAATGTCTTTTTACCACTTGCAGCTTTATAAGCAGCCTTTAATACGCTGTTACCTGCTGCTTTATCATTAACTGCTACTAAACCATCACAAGGATATTCTCTAGCCCAGCGAGTACAAGTCTGACCATGAATCATACGGTCATCAATACGAATAAATGAAACTGACATATTTTTCCTCCTTAAATGTCGTCTTCTTCGTCATCATCTGATGCAAGTTTAAATTCTTTTAATGCTTCATGTGCTTCACCAAGTACTGCCTGAGGAAGCATTTCCTTATCCATGTTATCCTTCATTAATACTGTAGTTAATGCAAGTGGAAGGTTCATACCACCAAGGACAACTGTATTATCTGTTAAACCTTTTTCATTGATTACATTTAGTGCAGTAGTTAATGGTGATCCACCAATTAAATCACCAAGAAGAATGATTTCATCTTCTCCAGTAATAGGACTTACTGCTTCCTTAAATACTTCAGCGAATTCATCAGCAGTTTTACCATTCTCTAATCCAACTGCAATGACTTCTTTCTTTTCTCCAGCTAACATGCTAAGTGCATTGGCTAATCCCTTTGCAAACTCACCATGGCTTACAAGTACTACATATTTCATCTTTCTTCTCCTCCTGTGATTACATTCTAGCATTCAAACGCTTTCAATCCATCTGTCTAAAGTCATATCTTTAATATGACATTTGTCATATTAAAAAAAGAGTGGCCAAGCCACTCTATTCATTCAGGTATTTATTCACTTGTTTTTGTAATTCTATTAAAGAGAGATCGAAATCATCACTTGAATGAATCATCTTTATCATATTGGTATCAATCATAGTCTTCGCTGCATCATATTTCTTAAACTTTTCACGGTTACGTGCGCCCAGTAATGCCTGATTTAATAACGATATACTGATTTTAGAATCACCTGTTTCTTCATCGAGCATATCAATGATTGTTTGTGACTGTGCAACCTTCTTCAAAGGAGAAATTCCTTGAGAGTATTGTGTTATAGACTGCTGAGTTGTTTGATCATGACATAATTCTTTTAATAGATTCCACGCCTGTGATTTATGATGTGATTTTGCACTCATACCCATCAATAATGTAGATACCTGTGCACTTCCCTGATTCTTTGAGGCAGTAGGCATCTTTAAACAATCCCATTCAAATGTAGAATACTTTTTAACACGCCATGGATAGGGCTTATATGTACGATATACAGCTAAAGAACGAGGTGAAAAAGCAACTAACCCTTTATCAAATTCGTCAGATGTGACTGTATGTTCTTCATTTAAATTATTGAGTTTACGATAAAATTCTATAGCACGCTTCACAGCACTCTGATCTAGATAACATTTAGTTCCCTTTTCGTTAAAAACCCGTGCGCCATATGCATAAATAGAATCAAGCCATTCATAATCATAATAGCCATAATAATTTGAAGAATACTCACTTACCTTTTTACATATAGAATAAAAATCATCCAATGTCCAATCATTATCAGGCATCTGAATATGACAATTTTCCAGAAGAGTCTTATTCACAAACATCAATGTCGGATTACATTCATAAGGAAGTGCATATTGATTATTCGAATATGTTCCGGCTTTTAAAACACTGGAATAATAATCATCCGTACTAAAATTCTGATCAAAAGACATATAACTATCTATTTTAGCCAGTGCACCGATAGAACTCAATGTATTAAAATCATCATCTAGAATCATAAAAACATCCGGTTCTTCTCCCTTGACAATCTTATCTGAAAGCCATGAAGAATAATCATTCTTCATGATTCCACTCTCATACTTTACTTTAACCCCTGGATATTTCTTTTCAAATCGTTCTATAGCGCCATCAATGATTTTATAGCTCTCTCCGCTTGGTACATCCCAGTTACTTCCTGAGAAAACACCTAACTCCAAGGTAATTGTATCTGGGTAATTTGCGACAATCATGAAAAAGAGTGAAAAAACAACAATACCGAGAAAAATCTTTGACCTATTCATCATCAAACGTCCTTGTCATAAGACCACTTTCTACTGCCCATATAGCCAGCTGTGTACGGTCTCTTAAATTTAATTTAGAGAGGATAGAACTCAAGTAGTTTCTTACAGTTCCTTCAGATAAGAAGAGTTTCTTGGCAATTTCTTTATTGGATAAGCCATAGCCCACATGCTGAATTACTTTCCATTCTGGCTTACTTAATGTTTCTACATCCTTTTCATCCACTTTAATAGTATAGTTATTCTGCTGCATCTTAGAGAACATACTGAAGACTTTTGTCGCAATATCAGGATTAATCATTGCGCCTCCGGTATTGACTGTCACAATTGCTTTATAGAGTTCATCCATTGATACACCTTTTAATAAATAACCACTCGCACCATAACGCAAAGCACTAAAGACAAAGTCATCATCATCAAAAGTAGTCAATATAATAATCTTTGTATTAGGATATTTCGCCTTCACTTCCTTAGTAGCCATAACACCATCCATACTTGGCATACGAATATCCATCAAAATAACATCAACAACATACTTTTCTAAACATTTTAGTACTTCAAAACCATCTGATGCAGTATCTACCACATCAATATCTTCATGTGTACTTAATACTATTTTCAATGATTCTCTAATCAGTTCCTGATCATCCGCAATCATTACTTTAATCATAAAGTTCTCCCTCCTGTATTGGAATTGTGACCACTGTTAAGAAACCATGATGTCCATCATATGTCACTTTTCCATTGATCATAGATAAACGTTCTCTCATCTGTTTTAATCCAAAGCCATAATGAATCTCTTCACATCCCTGTCCATTATCCTGGATTTCTAGTTTCAATTTCTGATCTTCTATATATATAGAAATATTAATATGCGTTGCATCTCCATGCCTTACTGCATTAGTAATACTTTCCTGAATGACTCTAAATAAAATATCTTCTTTTGTATTCTCAAAGTCCACCTTCTCAAGACGATAGTCTAAGGTGATTTCTAGATCACTGACACTGGTGAATTCTTCAATCATATTTTCTAATGCACCTTTAAAGCCATGCTGTTCTAAAGCACCAGGTCGTAATTTATTCAATGAATTACGTACATCCCCAATTCCCTGCCTTACAACTTTACTGATAACCATCAATTGTTGTTTGGTTGCTTCTGGATTGATATCGATCATCGCAATACAGGCATCAACACCTGCTGCAATTCCTGTTAATGCATGTCCTAATGTATCATGTATTTCACGAGCCAGTCTTTTTCTTTCTTTATCTTCTGCAATCTTTTCACTCACTGCTGCATAATTCTCTAATTCATGATTGACTTGATGAACCATGATTAATTCCTGTGTCATACGTTCATTTTCCTGTACTTCATTCGCAATATAAATCATCAAGAATAAAATAAAGAACAATAAATTCACGATATCTAGTAAATTGATTCCTACCTGTAATAACCCTCTTGTCGTACTTGTATACACATTTAGATATGCATCAGCATTCACAAGAGGAAACAATGTACTGAAGAAATTATAATTAGAAATAATAAGAAGTAGACTTAACGGAATAGTCAACCACTTAACATATTTATTCTCTTTAAATCTAAATAATGCATCACTGAATATCAAATAGATAATACCACTATAAATGAAATACAATGATTTCATAATAATAAAGCCTATAAGTGTTTCAATAAGTAGAAAGAGAATATTCTCAAATGGATATTCCTTAACACGATGATCAAAGAAATTCATAAGTATCATGATGATTATATATAAAATCAATGATTTAAAGAAAATAATGGATGGATCTGTAGGAATGTAGTTAAGAGAACTCAGAAAGTCTCGTGAGATATTATTCATAATAATATAGTTTGTACTGAACATAAATATCATTGCGTAACATGTGATCATAAAGAAATTCCAAGACATCATAAATGTACGGATTCTTTTTAAGCTAATACTTTTCAACATTATTGCCACCCCTTTACACTATAGGAGTCGATATTGTCTTTAGTAATCATTGTGACAGGTACTTCAATAATTTTTGGAATATCTTTTCTTTGAAGAATATCATACATCTTCTTTGCAGAGAGTTTTCCAAACATAAGTGGAGATTGTGCAGCTGTACCTGCAATAAGAGGACTCTGTTTAATAAGTGATTTTAAATCTGGTGTGCCATCTACTCCATAGACAATAATATCTTGACGATTTAATGATTCTATGGCAGCGAGTGCACCTAATGCTGAAGGATCATTTAAAGCCATCACAACATCAACATTTGAATGCTTTTTTAATACTGTCTGCATTAAAGGCATCGCACGTTCTAATTGTCCTTCACATTCTGCAGAGTCTATAATTTGATATTGTGGATAATCTTTAATAGTATCTACAAATCCCTGTATTCTCGAAGCTGCTGATTCGACAGTAGAATGTTTTAATAAGACAATATTGGCTGATTGCATTCTTTTCATCATATTTTGAGCACATAAAACACCTGCATTATAATTGTCAGATTCAATAACACAATCAATCAAATCTGTATTATCTACAGACGCATCTATCGCAATCACTGGAATTCCTGATTTTCTTGCAGATTCTAAAGAAGGAAGCTTCTTTGAATCAATAGGATTCACAAAAATACCATCCACCTTCTTTGATATAAATTCCTCTATCTGTTCATTCTGTTTATCTGTATCAAGTTCAGGATTACGTACAATAAGTTCATCCCCATTTTGTTCTATTTCTTTTCTTAATTCATTATTAATCACTTCATAAAAAGGGTTGTTCATAGTCATATAAGTTGCCCCAAAGACAAGATGTGTCTTTTGTGGTGTTAGATAGCTTGTATAAACTGTTCCTAATAGTGTTGCAACAATAAGCCAAATAATGATATAAAGTGACTTCTTACTTCTTTCATCCATAAATTTCACCTACTTGTGTACATTTTAACATAATTCTCACATCCTCTAAACGATAAAAATACAGAGATTATGATATTATTTGTTACAAATGATATAAAAGGGTCTATAATATATGTAGGCAAGGATAATCTCATTGTATTTTTTTTGAACGATCGAGGAGATGATATCTATGTTAGATATGAGAATTTTAAGTGATCCATATGAAGAAGAATGCTTTCTAATACTAAAAAGCAACCTTCCTAAGATGAAAGATGAAGATGCATTAGAACTCTATGTGAACTTAAAGAAGTCTTATAAGAAAGACAGAGGTTTAATGCGTTATATCTTTGACGAAACAGAAAAGATTGCACAGAAAATAATAACTATCTAGCCAAAAAAAGAAGGTTCGCGAGAACCTTCTTTTTAGTATTCACTTGGGACAATAACCGCAAGAATAATATAAGCGAGAATACCGCTTCCTCCTAGCGCTGTAAATGCAACCCATCCTAATCTGACAAGAGTAGGATCAATCTGGAAGTATTCCGCAATACCTCCACATACGCCAGCAAGCATACGGTCATGTGCTGAACGATATAATCTTTTGTTCATTTTTACCCCTCCTTACACATAGTATCATATTTTCTTTGATATATATAGAATAATACAAATAGAATAAAACCTATTGTACTTATGATACATGCAAGAGTATATCCTGGAGGAGTAAATGTGATCTTAATTGTATGATCCCCTTTTGAAATACGACATCCTAAGAATGCTTGATTGACTTTTTCTATATTGACTTTCTTATTATCAATATACATTGTATAACCCTTTTCATAAGGGATACGTGTAATAAAGTAACCATCTTGAGAGACATTGATTTTACCTTCTAGTGCATTGGATGATTTCTTAACATCTAATGGATCAACAGTCTGATTTAATGCAGAAGCAGGAAGTGTATACATCTTAATATTTTTAATAATATAGTCACCTTTAGAGAAAGTTACTTTTAATTGATTACTTGTAGTCACATAAGTGAAATGTGTATGAGGATGATAATAAGGATTCTTAATACTAGCGAGTTTATTCTTCATTCCATTGACAGTAATAGATACACCCTTAAGAGGTTTCTTATTCTCAATATCTGCTTCTAATACAACGATTTCATTATTTGTTTGACGATTCAATGTGATTTCTTTTTTCTGTTTTTTAGTAATATGATAAGATTTCTTGAATCCTGGATCTTCTTTAATAAATTGACTTTGATAATGTGTATCACCTTTATTCACAATCGCACAATTCACAAGTGTATCTAGAGTATATGGATAAGAGAGTTGTCTAAAATGTTTTTCACTCATTAACTGGCTTGTTGCATAAGCTTGAGGTAAAGAAGTATTTGATTGATAAAGTTTCACATTCTTATCTTGATCCTTTAAAGAATAACCATAAGGGGCATTTCTTTTAGAAATAACTGTATCAATACCAAGTGTTTTAAGGTAGAAGATATTGTCTGTGTCATTCTGTGCTACACGGTTATTTGTAGGAACAGGGATTCTTAATGTATCAAATAGGAATTTATTGTAATGTTTATTATTAGTAGATGTATAGCCTGATACACGTTTAAATAGATAACCATGAGTTTGATTGACATTCTGTCTTGTAGTCAAATCTGCGACTGTATGCATCTTATTTCTTCTTACTAACTGTGAAACATTCTTTTCTGATTTCTTTGGCTTATAGAATGAAGAAGGTCCATTAATAAATGATACGACCAGCATTGGAATCACAAGATATCCATACAATACATGCTTTCTTCTTTGGAGTAAGATAAGAAGCGCAAATAGACAATCTACAAGTGCTGAGAATGGGTATTCAATAAAGAATAATGGGATCATTAGTAACAGTACAGAATATCTAGAAAGTGTAACATCCCTTTCTTTAATCTTTACTAACATCATACACATGATATAAGCCACGATTGGAATAAAGGCAATCATGATCTTACTTCTTGCATATAAGAAACCATTCATAATAAACCACACAAGTGGAGAGTAGAATGATACAAGAGTGACAATAGAAAGCTTTCTTAGCTGTTTATCACTTAAGGCAAGAACTAAAAGAATGTATGAGATATATGTCAGTCCACATCCATATTTACTATAAAGTAAACCCTTTAAATTAAGAGATGGAATGAATAAAGAAGACAACTGTGTTGGTGCACCAGATTTACCATTCATTAATATAATATAGAGTGTTGGAATTGTCAGTATTGCGGTTAATAGGACAATTAATATATATGATATAAAAAGTTTCTTCCATTCTTGAGGATAACGATAGAGTAAATAAATGAAACATACAATAAAGCATCCAATACAATAGAAATAGCTATGAAGTACAATCATACTGCCACATAGTGTAAAAGCTGCAAAGTTCTTCTTTTCTATACTTATTAAAGCGAGGAATAAGTAAGGCATATAGTTCACAAACATGATCTGTTTATGTGAATGAAAGAAGATACTTGATAATAATACAAGTAAGCTAACAAAGATACAGATGTTTTCATCTTCTGTATGTTGTCTTAAAAAGATATAACAACAAATAACAGAGAGTGTCAGCATCAATACACTATAGGCAATAATGATTGTCTGCATATTTACATGTATGAGTAATGCACCTATAAGAATATCAGGTCTTAAGTATCCATAATAAGAGAAGTGATAGATATTTCCTCCACCCATTAACTGTTTCATATAAGTAGGGAATAGTGTTCCTTCGCTTCTTATTGCATGTCTTAATGCATCCGCAATAACTACATGCTGGCTATACCAGTCAATTGTGTTACCAAAGACATTGGATGTAAGTATAAAGACTAATGCGATAGATAGTAGACCAAGTAGACAAATGGTGCGCTTGTCTTTTTTAGTCATGATTTTCACCTCGATACTATTGTAAGAAATAAATCTTAAATTTAGACTTAAACAAATCTTAAATTCACTTAATTTTTGTGAATTTTATGTTTAAGAAATCTTAAGAATTCTTTTAAGGTTTTTTAAATAAAGAGATGATATTGTAAAAATGGGTGATAAGTGTGAAACAAAAATCAATCAAAACGTATAAAAAAAGACGAACTTAAAAACA